>Ga0137409_10000050_pt1 | contig 95813 bp, 61 predicted proteins | sample CZODoug1_16funga_FD_122059 | JGI IMG/M metagenome (GOLD analysis project Ga0137409, IMG submission 122059) | Vadose zone soil fungal communities from Angelo Coast Range Reserve, California, USA - CZODoug1_16fungal (Hybrid Assembly) | ecosystem: Environmental > Terrestrial > Soil > Vadose zone... | reverse complement strand
CGGAGCGGGGCCCGTGCTCAACCGCCGCATCGAGATCACCGCGCTGCGGCGGAACGGCACGGAGTTCCCTGTGGAGCTTTCGATCACCCCCCTGAAGCAGGGCAAGGGCGGCGCCGCGTTCAGCGCCTTCGTCCGCGACATCACGGAGCGCAAGAAGACCGAGGAGGAGCTGCGCAAGGCCAAGGAGCAGGCCGAGGAGGCCAGCCGCTCCAAGAGCGAATTCCTTGCCAACATGAGCCACGAGCTCCGCACGCCGCTCAACTCCGTCATCGGGTTTTCGACGGTCGTCCTGCGCGGCAAGGGGAAGTCGCTGCCGCCCCAGGAGACCACGTACGTCGAGCGCATCCTCGACAACGGCAAGCACCTGCTGGGCCTCATCAACACGATCCTCGACCTGTCCAAGATCGAGGCGGGCAAGGTCGAGCTGAACATCGTCCCCATCGCGCTCGACGCCCTGGTCCGCGACACCCTGGCGCAGCTCGAGGGCCGGCTCGTCGACCGGAAGATCCGCCTGATCGCCGATCTGCCGACGTCGATCGCGCCGTTCCCGACCGACCCCGACAAGCTCAAGCAGGTGCTCATCAACCTCGTCGGCAACGCCCTCAAGTTCACCGAGCAGGGCTCCGTCACCGTGCGCATCGTCGTCGATTCGAAGAACGACATGCCGCGGCGCATCGACATCATCGACACCGGCGTCGGCATCCCGAAGGAGATGCTCGGGAAGATCTTCGACGCCTTCCAGCAGGTCGACACGGGCATGGCGCGGAAGTATGAAGGCACGGGCCTGGGCCTGACGATCTCCCGTTCGCTGAGCAACCTGCTCGGCTGCCGGATCGAGGTCCAGAGCGAGCTGGGCAAGGGCTCCACGTTCAGCCTGCATCTGCTCCCGCTGGCCGCCGGAGATCGCACGGCCAGCACCACGACACGCATCAACCGCCTGGAGCGGGAGGTCGAGCACTCGGCAGACGCGGACCTGAAGGACAAGCTGGTCCTCGTCATCGACGACGAAGACGACTCCCGCTTCCTGCTCAAGCAGTACGTGGGAGAGTGCGGGTGCCAGGTGGAGGAGGCCCACAGCGGACCCGAGGCGATCGCGATGGCCCGCGTCCGGAAGCCCGACCTGATCACGCTCGACCTCATGATGCCCGGGATGAACGGCTGGGAGACCCTGCGCAACCTCAAGGCGGACCCGGAGCTCTTCAACGTGCCCGTGGTCGTGGTCAGCATCGTCGCCAGCGAGAACCGGGGGACGATCTTCGGCGCCGCGGACCTCCTCAACAAGCCGGTGGCGAAGGAGGAGCTCTGCGCCGTGCTGCGCCGGAACGTCAAGTCCGGGCCCAGCAAGGTGCTGATCGTCGACGACGACGCGAACGCGCGCCAGATCATGAGCGAGTATCTCTCGGGGGAGCAGGCGGAGATCCAGACCGCCGGGAACGGCCAGGAGGCGCTGGAGCGGCTCCAGCTGTTCACGCCCGACCTGGTCATCCTCGACCTCATGATGCCCGTCATGGACGGGATGCAGTTCCTGAACATTTTGAGGCATGACGCCCGCAATTTCGCCCTGCCGGTGGTGGTGGCGACGGCCAAGGAGCTGACGCTTCAGGAGATGCGGCAGCTGGAGACCTCGGTGTCCGTGGTCCTCCGCAAGGGGAACGATCTGCGGGGCGACATGGGCCGCGTCGTCCGCAGCCTGCTGCGACGGAAGGACGTCCTGCCCGCCGCGGCGCCGGATCCCCGATCGCCGATCACCGTCCGCGTGCGGGCCATTCTGAAAGACATGATCCCGGGTTTCCTCGAGTCCCGCCGCAAGGAGGTGGAGGCGATCCGCCTGGCGCTCGGCAGCGAGGAGTTCGAGTCGATCCGGGTCATGGGACATAACATGAAGGGCATCGGCTCGTCCTACGGATTCCCGCCGATCACGGAGTTCGGGCGCCAGCTCGAGACGGCGGCGGTGGCGAAGACGCCCGACGAGATCATCAAAGCCGTCGACGAGCTGGCCGACTACCTGTCGCGCGTCAAGATCGTGCAGGAGTAGGGTGCACCGCGCCACAGGCCACTGGCCACAGCAAGAGGGCGCGCCTTCGGCGCGCAGGAAGTACCCAGCGGTTCAGGTCGACGATCTGAGGCTTCTTCTACAGAGCCAGGCCGCGCTTCAGACGCTCGAGGGCGGAGCGGGCCGCTGCGATGCTCGCATACCGGTTGTCGGGCCGTCGCTCCATCATGAGGCGGATCACGTCGACGGCCTCCGGGGGCGCGCCCCGGAATTCCGAGAGCGGGATGGCGGGCCGCGATTCGAGGATGCGGTGCATGAGATCCGTCATCGCGCGGGAGTCGTAGGCCCGCACGCCGGAACTCCTGGGCGACAACAGGCGAGGAGATCGCGAGCAAGGCGGTGAGGACGGTCAGGGTGTATCGAATCAGCTCGCTCCCCAACATCACTCTTGAGGAATTATCCCGCGTCCTCTCCAGTGAAAAGCATGAAATAACGCGCAATTAAATTGAGATTTCTGACGCGAGCAGGCCCCCGTCTTTCTGTGGCCTGTGGCCAGGCCTACCGCTTCCGGACGCTGTAATCCTTGTTGATCTGCTCCAGGACCGCGCTGGTGAGGTCGATCGACGGATCGTACTGCAGGATGGCCCGGCCGTCGAGCTTGCCGAGGAAGTCGGCATCCCCCGATTCCAGGGAGGGCACGCGGTCCACGCGCTGGACGAGGTCGAAGCCCCGCTCCTTCGCGAGGGCGCCGCTGATGCGGACGATCTCGGCGTAGACTTCGAGCTTCCGCCGGTTGCCCGCGTCGATGTTCTTCGTGCGGATGCGGAGGCGCTCCTGGGGATTGAGGTCGGTGGCGCGTCCGGAGTCGGCCTCCTGCACCTTCTGGAGCTCGACCTCGATGTCGGTGATCCAGTGGTTGCGGGCCTTGTCCATGCATTCCCGGAGGTTGAGGACCGCGGAGCGGCCGCCCCCGACAGGCCTTTCCTGGGCGCTCCCCGCGAGCAGGGCAACGACGGCGATCGCCAAGGCGGCGGTGACGGTCGGGGCGGGTTTCATACGCTATCCTCCAGTCCTGTCCCTGGATTCCACAGGGCGCGGCGGGCCGCGCGCATGTCGGCTTCACGCGCATTTTGTAACGTCTTCACGGTCAGCGAGCATAATAAAGCACGATGAACCTGGTGACTGCCGGATTCTGCTCGCTGCTCCTCCTCCAGGCCGGCCCCGATGCCGGCGTCTTCGAGACGCCGGTCAAGGCCGACGATCTTGATCCCGCTGCGTTTGCCGAATGGGTGGACGGCGCCGAGCGCGCCCCCGAGGCCAAGAGCGGGCCGCGCCACGTGCTCTGGACGACGACCAGCGCGGGCGAATGGAACGGCCTCGGCTACGGCGGCTCCAAGACGCCGGGGCTGCGCCATCTTCGCATCGGATTCAAGCGGGCCGTCGACGTCGGCAGCGTCGTGGTCCAGGGCGGTGGCAGCCTGAGCGTGCTGAAGCCCGGCGCGGCAGGGAAGCTCGACGACGAGGCGCAGTGGATCCCCGCCCAGCGGATGAGACAGGGCGCGGTCGTGCGAGACGAAGTCGAGCGGAAGGAATTCGCCGTCTGGGTGCTGCCGCCGGGGACGAAGACCACGGCGCTGCGCTTCACGCATGGATCGCTCCCCTCGGACAAGGATTACGGGGGCTTGATGGGCGGAGCCTTCGTGCTCGCATCGCGTTACGCCGATCTGGCCGGCCAATCGGCGGCCACCGCCAGCGTCAACGAGCATCACGCGGCGAAGATCATCAACGCCCGGCATGACGACTGGGGTCCCTGGGACAACGTCACCGAGACCCTGGCGCCCGTCTCGAAGGAGCGGCCGGAGTGGGTCGTGCTGACGTGGCCCTCCGAGGTCGCGCTGCGCGGGCTCTGCGCCCTGCAGGCGGGCTTCAGCCAGGGCGAGATCCAGATCTATACCGGGCCGGCGGATCGGCATCCGCGCGACGCCGCCGCGGGCGATTGGAAGAGCCTCCGCAGCTTTGACCACGTCAAGAACCAGTACCCCCGCAGCTTCGGCGTGAACTGGATCGACTTCGGAGCCGAGGTGAAGACCCGGGCGCTGCGGCTGCTGATGACGAAGGTGACCGACGAAGGCCACCCGCACCTGAAGGGCAACACGAAGGACGGCCGGCGCGTCTGGCTGGGCGAGCTGCTGGCCCTGTCTCCCATCGGCGCCGATGCGCTGGAGAAGTCCGCGCTCAAGACGGCGGAGGCGATGCATCCGCCCATCCCGATCCGCTTCACGCTGAAGGAGGCGGGCGTGGTCACGCTCGTGATCGACGACGCGGCCGGCAAGCGTGTCCGGAACCTGCTCGCCGAGATCCCGTTCCCGGCCGGAGACAATACGGCGTGGTGGGACGGCCTGGACGACCTTGGTCGCGACCGCGACGCCGCCGCGCACGCGGTCTATCACATCCCCGGCCAGTTCGTGAAGCCGGGCGCCTACAAGGTCAACGGGCTGGTCCGGAAGGAGATCGACCTCAAATACGAGATGACGGTCTATCACTCGGGCAATCCGCCGTGGCCGACGGCCGACCGCTCCGGCGGCTGGCTCGCGGACCATTCGCCGCCGCAGTCGGTGCTCTATATCCCCGGTGAGAAGCCGCAGGTCATGATCGCGAGCTACGTCGCGGAAGGCGGCGACGGGCTGGTGTTCGTCGATCTCGACGGAAAGAAAACCGGCGCCATCCACTGGCTGGGCGGCAACTGGACGGGGGCCTCCCACCTGGCGCGCGACGCGGGCGGGAAGGCCGTGAAGGGCGTCACGGCCTATACCGCGGCGGGATGGGAGCAGGACAAGGACCGGAAGAAGGGCGAGATCCGCCTGATGAAGATCAGCGGCAACAGCGCCAAGCCGGTCGTGCCCTTCAAGCTCGAGAACCGCAAGGACGCCGAGGTCAGCGGCCTCGCGGTCCACGACGGAATCCTGGTCGTCAGCCTCCCGGTGCTCAAGCAGGTGGCGATCGTCGACGTGGCCGCGGAACAAATCCTCGGTACGCCGGAGCTTGCGGATCCTCGCGGGCTGGCCTTCGACGCGTCCGGGAGCCTCCTCGCGATCTCCGGCAAAACCGTGCTGCGCTTTACGCTCCACGGCGGGGAACTCGGCAAGCCCCAGGAGCTCCTCAAAGGCCTCGAGGATCCGCAGCAGCTCGCGCTCGATGGGGCCGGAAAAATCTATGTGAGCGACCTGGGCAAGTCCCACCAGGTGAAGATCTTCGGCGTCGATGGAAAGCAGGTGGGGGCGATCGGCACGCCCTGGACGCCGGTCGCCGGCCCCTATGACCCGAACCACCTGACGAATCCGAACGGGGTCACGATCGCCGACGACGGCCGCGTCTGGGTCGCCGAACACGACCACCAGCCGAAGCGGATCAGCGTCTGGACCCCGGACGGCAAGCTCGTGAAAGCGATGTACGGTCCGCCCCAGTACGGCGGCGGCGGCGCCCTCGACCCCAAGGACAAGACCCGCTTCTACTTCAACGGGATGGAGTTCAAGATCGACTGGGAGAAGGGCACGAACCAGCTGATCCGGGTGTTTTATCGCGCCGGCTCGAACGACTGGGCGACGCCGAAGGGTCACGCTTCCGACGGCGCGCCCGAGACGGCCCTCCATGTCAACGGCCGCCAGTACATGACGAACTGCTTCAACAGCAACCCGACGAACGGGAGCCCGCTGGCCTTCCTCTGGGAGCTGCGCGACGGCATCGCGGTGCCGGTGGCGGCGGTCGGCCAGGCGAGCGCCTGGGAGCTGCTGAAGGAGGACGCCTATAAGGCGGCCTGGCCGGAGAAGACCGACCCCAAGGGCGATCCGTGGAAGAGCCCGACGATGTTCTCGTGGGTGGACCTGAACGACGACCATAAGGTGCAGCTGGACGAGCTGAAGATGGTCAAGGGTCGCACGGGCGGCGTCGTGGTGCACCCCGACCTGACGATCCTGACCTCGCTGGGCCTGAAGCTGACGCCGAAGGGCTTCACGCCCAAGGGCGCGCCGCTCTACGACATCGCCGCGGCGGAGACGTTCGTCGAAGGGGCGCAGAACAGCCTGTCCTCCGGCGGCGAGCAGGCGATGCAGGCGTCGGGAGGCTGGACCATCCTGACCGTCGGCCCCAAGCCCTTCGGCGCCGACTCGATGGCCGGCGTGAAGAACGGCGTGCCGATGTGGAGCTACCCCAGCATGTGGCCCGGCCTGCACGCGTCTCACAACGCTCCCATGCCCGAGCATCCCGGTGAAATTCTGGGGACGACGCGTCTGCTCGGCGGCTTCGTGTCGCCGAAGGGATCCGACGCCGGCGACCTCTGGGCGATCAACGGCAATATGGGCAATGTCTACCTGTTGACGGCCGACGGCCTCTTCGTCGGCACGCTGTGGAAGGACGGCCGCGTCTCGTCGTGGGCCATGCCGGCGGCGACGCGCGGCATGTCGGTGAAAGACGCATCGCTGAATGCCGAGGACTTCTGGCCGTCGATGACCCAGACGTCGGACGGGGCGATCTATATCACCGTCGGCGTCGAGACGACGTGCTCGATCGTCCGCGTCGAAGGCCTCGAGACCCTCCGCCGCCTCCCGGAGGCGACGGTCCGCGTCACGAACGAGGCCCTGGCGGAAGCGGGGCAGTATTTCGTGAAGCGCGACCTGCTGCGCGCCGCGCGCGAGGGGACGGGGACGCTGTCGATCGCGATGAAGAAGACGGCGCCGGTGGTGGACGGCAATCTTGACGACTGGGCCGACGCCGCCTGGGTGACGATCGACTCGCGCACGAACCAGGTCGGCGACTGGGGGCACGAGGAGACGAAGACGCGGGCGTCGCTGGCCGTGGCGGGCGACCGCCTGTACGCGGCCTTCAAGACCGAGGACCCGAACCTGCTGCGCAACACGGGGGAGGCGCTGCCGATGCTGTTCAAAACGGGCGGGGCGCTCGACCTGATGATCGGGGCCGATCCCGCGGCGGATCCCAAGCGGGACAAGCCGGTGGCCGGCGACGTGCGCCTGGTCGTCACGATGGTGAAGAACAAGCCGATGGCCGCCCTCTACCGGGCCGTCGTGCCGGGCACTCCGAATCCCGTGCCGTTCAGCTCGCCATGGCGAACCGTCACCTTCGACCGCGTCGACGACGTCAGCGCGGAGGTCCAGCTGGCGGCGGGCGGGGAGAAGGACGTGAAGAAGAAGGGCGACCACGGCATCTTCGAGCTGTCGATTCCGCTGTCGGTGCTGGGCCTGAAGCCCGAGGCGGGGAAGTCGATCAAGGGCGACGTCGGTCTGCTGCGCGGCAACGGTTTCCAGACGATGCAGCGCGTCTACTGGCAGAACAAGGCGACGGGGCTGATCTCCGACGTGCCGGGCGAGGCGATGCTGACGCCCCAGCTCTGGGGCAAGCTCCAGTTCGTCGTCCAGCCCTGAAGAGTTCAGTCGCCGCCCGGCACGCAACTCCCGGGCGCCGAGCGGGTTTCATGGTCATGATCCTGAAATCCGCCATCCTCCTCCTGGCACTCGGGGTTCCGGGGCCCGCCTCCCCGAATCGAGCCGAGAAGCCGAACCTGATTGTCATCCTCTCCGATGACGTCGGCATGGGCGACATCGCCTGCTACGGCGGGAAATATCCCACGCCGCGGATCGACGCGCTGGCGAAGGGCGGCACGAGATTCGAGTACTGCTACGCGACGCCGCTCTGCGGTCCGTCGCGCAGCGTCCTGCTGACGGGCCGATATCCCTTCCGCACGGGATTGATCAACAACCAGAGCGCCGCCGCGATCCAGCCCGACAAGGAGATCATGCTGCCGACGATCCTGAAGAAGGCGGGCTATGTGACCTGCAGCGTCGGCAAGTGGGGGCAGATGAGCCATGGCCCCGTCGAATGGGGTTTCGACGAATCCCTGGTATTCAAGGGGAGCGGGCGGTACTGGCGCGATCAGACCCAGACCTATCACGTGAATGGGCAGGAGAAGAATCTGGCCGAAGGCGTTTATCTGCCCGATCTCATGCACGACTTCGCGGCCGACTTCATCAGCCGCCATAAGGACCAGCCGTTCTGCCTGTACTACCCGATGTCGCATATCCACGGACCGATCGTGAAGACCCCCGATTCGAAAGGCGACGCCACGCTGTACGCCGACAACATCGCCTATATGGACAAGCTGGTCGGGAAGCTGGTCGACGAGCTGGAGCGTCAGGGGCTGAGGGAAAAGACCCTGGTCCTCTTCACCGGCGACAACGGGACCGCGCGCAATGGCGCCCGGTCACCGGTCGATGGCATGCCGCTTTCGGGCCAGAAGGCGACCATGCTGGAGGGGGGCAGTCGTGTGCCGCTGATCGCGAACTGGCCCGGCACCACGCCGGCCGGCGCGCTGAATCACGATCTGACCGACTTCAGCGACTTCCTGGTCACGTTTGCCGAACTCGGAGGCGCGACCCTGCCCGAGGGCCGGAAGATCGACGGCCGCAGCTTTGCCGCGCAGATCCGGGGGGAGAAGGGCACGCCGCGGGAATGGGTCTACGTCGAGCTCGACGGCAAGTCCTATGTCCGCGACGGGCGGTATAAGCTCACGAACGGCGGCGAACTGTTCGACATGAAGGAAGCCCCGTTCAAAGAGATCCTGGTCCCCAAGGACGCGACCGATGAAGCGGCGCCCGACGCCCGCAAGCGACTTCAGGCGGTCCTCGACGAGCATCCCGCGGCACCCGGCAGCCCCAGGAAGAAAAAGAAGAATTAGCCGGCGCCGATCGACGCTGAAGTGGAAGTCCCCTCCGGCCCATGCTAGTCTGGGCGCATGAGAAACCTCCTCGCCCTCGGGATTCTGGTTGCGGCCGGCACGCTCGCCTCGGCGGACGAGGAGACGATCAAGGATGCGGCGGCGGGCACGCCGGAGGCGACGGTCGCCGCAGCGCTGAAGGCGGCGCTGGCGGGGGACTTCGAAGCCTACGTCCAGCTGCTTCCGGCCGAGAAGAGAACCGACGAGCAGCGTGCAAGCGTCGAGCGCTACGAATGGGCACGCTTCAAGCGGCAGGCCGCCGGCTATGTGAAGTCCAAGGACCCGCTGACCTTCGTGATCGTGCGTCGCGAGCCGAAGGGAGAGGACGCGGTCAAGCTCTTCATCAAAGATCACAAAGTCGAGGGCCGGATGCCCGTGCCGGTCCAGCTCAAGAAGGACGGCAACACCTGGCTGATCGTCGCGAACGCCCTGTAGCGCTCCAAAATCGACCAGGTTGATTTCAGCCCGCCGCCAGCGCTGCCTGGCGCGCTCCCACCAGCAGGTCGATCAGCTCGTCGCGGTCGAAGCGCTTGAAGGTTCCCGCGTCGACGTCGACGATCGAATTCATCAGATCGCCCTTGGAGGCGATCATCTTGTCGATCTTCTCCTCGAGCGTGCCGCGGGTGATGAGCTTGAAGACCTGCACGCCGCGGCGCTGGCCCCAGCGATGAACGCGGTCCGTGGCCTGGTCCTCGCGCGCCGCGTTCCACCACCGGTCGTAGTGGATGACGACGCTGGCGCTCGTCAGATCGATGCCGACGCCGCCGGCCATCAGGCTGCAGACGAAGACCTTGCAGTCCTCGTTCTCGTTGAAGCGCCGGATCGACTCCGCCCGCTCCCGCGAGTCGCCGCGGATCTCGGCGAAGTCGACGCGGTGGTGCCGCAGGTAGTCCTCGATGATGTCCATCATCTCGAGATACTGGGTGAAGACGACGATCTTCTGCCCGCTGGCGAGGGCCTCCTGGATGAGCTCCTTGAAGACCTCGAACTTGCCGGAGTGCAGGTCCATCGTCCGCGGGCCTTTGACGACCAGCGCGGGATGGTCCACGATGCGCTTCAGCTTCGACAGCGCCGCGAAGACCGAGATGTAATCGATCTTCTTGTCGCCGTCGCGCAGCTCCTCCGCCAGCCGTTCGCCGTAGCGTTCGACCAGAGCCCGGTATAGAGCCTGCTGGTGGGCCGACAGATCGCACATGCGCACGTCCTCGACCTTGGGCGGCAGGTCCTGAAGAACCTCGCTCTTCACGCGGCGCAGCTTGAACGGCGCGATCAGCCGCTTCAGCTTCTCGCGGGCGATCTTGTCGTTGTTGCGGATGATCGGGATCTCGAAGCGCTCGCGGAAGCTCTGCTGGCTGCCGAGCAGGCCGGGGAGCACGAACTGGAAGATCGACCAGAGCTCGTCGAGGCGGTTCTCGATCGGCGTCCCGGTGAGCGCCAGCCGGGTCCGCGCCGAAATGCGCTTCGCGGCCTGGGCGTACTGCGTCGACGAGGTCTTGATGTACTGCGCTTCGTCGAGGACCACCGTCTCCCATTCCATGGACGACAGGGTGTCGATGTCGCGGGCGAACACCGCATACGTCGTCACGATCGCGCGCTGGCCGGGCAGGCGCAGGATCTCGGGACGCCGCTCGGGGCCGTAGTAGCGGTAGGGGCGCAGCGACGGGGCGAAATCCTTGATCTTCTGCATCCACGAGTCGAGCACGCTGGTCGGCGCGACGATCAAGGAGGGGCGTTGGGCGCCGTCCTCGTAGGTCGACATCAGGAACGCCATCGTCTGGTGCGTCTTGCCCAGGCCCATGTCGTCCGCCAGCACGCCGTGCAGTCCCGCGCGCCGCAGATAGCGCATCCAGTCGTAGCCCGTCTGCTGGTAGTTGCGCAGCTGGGCGCTGAACCCCTTGGGCGGTGGATCGGCCTTGTGCGGGTCGAAGTCGGGCAGGTCGCCCTCGATCGCGATGTCCGGCTTGTTGAGGATGAACTCGACGCGGCGCATCCGCGTGGGGCCGGCATAGGGCTTCACCTGCTCGGCGGGGATGAACGTGTTGCCCTTGCGGAGGAACTTCCTCTTGCCCTGCACCGCGAGGATCTCGCTCATCGCGAGCCGGATGTCGTCCGCCCTATAGACGGGGTCCAGCTCCAGCCAGTCGCCGGTCTCGTCCTTGACGCGCAGCGCCGACAGCTTGGGCGGGCCTGCGACCCTGGTCTCCTCGACCTCCTTGCTGGGCTTGAACGAAGGCTGCGTGACCAGCTGGCGGAATTCGCTCTCGATGAACTGGGGGATGTCGTCTTCCTCGATGACGCGCTCGCCCTTGAAGTAGGACTTCAGGTCGCGCGGGACGGTGTCGAGAGCGTGGTACGTGGTGCCGTCGAAGTGCCAGCGCGCGTCCGTGTCGGGCCGCACGCCGTTCCCGTATACGGGGCGCAGCACGATGCGCCGGCGGTCGTCGTACTCGGCCCGCAGCTCGGGCGAGATCGGCTTGCGCGACACCCGGATCGCCTTCGCCTTCCCGGTGCGGACGATGTTTTTGGGGAGGTTCCAGAGGAAGGACGGGGCGTCGTCGGGGGGCAGCTCGAAGGTCGCCTTGCGCGCGCCGGCGCTGAGCCGGACGGAAAGGGAGCCGTCGGCGTGGACGTCGACCTCTCCCGCGGCGTTCTTGAAGTAGTCGGCGGCGAAGTGGTCCGCGTTCTTCCACCCGGGCGACGAGAGGAGGCGGTCGATGAGACCCAGCCGCTTCGGTTCGCGCACGGGGACTCGCTTCTTCACCCAGGCGAGCAGGGCGGCGGAGAAGTGCGGGCAGGGCAGCACCGGGCAGGCCGAGCACTCGGCCTCCTCGAAGTCGGCGCTGACGGTGACCCGCGCGTCCTTCATGCGCGCCGTCAGGGCGGTGGGACTGCGACGGATCTCACGGACGGACGCGACAGGGGCGGTCTCCGCTCCCGGAATGTCGGCGGCGGTGACGGACTCTAACGTCCGGTCGGGGATGAGTGCCATGCGTTCCCTCTCTCCATCTTGCCTGGTCGGTAAGGATATTATCGGCCGTTACGCCGCGGATTTTGAGCCGATCCGCATCGAAGTGCGAAGGAAAATGGCATAATCCCCCGCATGCTGACGATCGTCGAGGCGGCCCGGAAGTTCCGCACCGGCGAGCTGTCGCCCGAGACGCTGACCGAGATGTACCTCGACCGCATCCAGCGCGAGAATCCCCGCCTGAACGCCTTCTACGAGGTGTTCTGGGACGAGGCCCGGAGCATGGCGGCCGAGGCGTCCAAGGAATTACGCTCGGGGCTGGACCGGGGCCCGCTCCACGGCATCCCCATCGGGATCAAGGACCTGATCGACGTCAAAGGCTATCGGACGACGGCGGGGGCGCATCCCGGCTTCCACCCGCGGGCGGCCGTGGAGGATGCGGTCGTCGTCGAGCGCCTCCGCGCGGCGGGCGCCGTCCTCCTGGGAAAGACGGGCCTGCACGAGTGGGCGCTCGGGGTCAGCTCCAACAACGCGCATTTCGGCCCGACGCGGAACCCGCACGATCCGACGCGGATTCCCGGGGGTTCGTCGGGCGGCTCCGGCGCGGCGCTGGCTGCCGAGCTCTGCCTCGGCGCCCTCGGAAGCGACACGGGCGGCTCGATCCGCATTCCCGCCTCCCTCTGCGGCGTCGTGGGGTTGAAGCCCACCTTCGGGCGCGTCAGCACCGGCGGCGTCGTTCCGCTCTCGCGGTCGCTGGACCATATCGGCCCCATGGCGAACAGCGTCGAGGATGCTTTCCTGCTGCTGGCCGGGATGGCCCCCGTCGACGAGACCCCGCTGGAGCCGGACCGCATCGTGGTGCCGGCCGGGTATTTCCTGGAGGAATGCGATCCGCGGCTCGCGGAGCTGGTCTCCCGGGTGGGGAGCCTGGAGACGATCGACCTCGGCGACGTCAAGGAGGTCTGGGAGGCCACCGGCGTCATCCTCCTGAGCGAGGCCGCGGCGGTGCACGAGGCGCGGCTGCGCGATCATCCCGACTGGTTCGGCCCGTCCGTCGGTCCGCGGTTGAAAAGCGCCCTGGAGTTCCGCGCGGTCGACTACGCCAAGGCGCGGGAGATCCAGCGCGAGTGGATGGCGCGGCTGCTGCGGGTGCTGGGGGACCGGACCGTGCTCGCGGTGCCCGCCACGCCCGTGGCGGCGACCGTGATCGGCGACCGGGAGGGCCCGGCGCTCTCGCGCGTCATGACCCGGTTCACGTCGCCGTTCAACCTCGCCGGCGTCCCGGTGCTCTGCGTCCCCGTCGGGACGATCGACGGCCTCCCGGTCGGGGTCCAGCTCGTGGGAGGGCTCGGGCGGGAATCGCTGCTGCGATCGGCCGCCCGGAGGCTCCGCTTCTAGCGATGCAGATCCTGGCGGCCCGCCTCTGGAACTTCCTCCCCTGGGTCATCGCCGGGGTCGCCGTGGTGCTGTCCGCCATGACGTCGGCGCATGCGATCCTGCGGAAGCGGGACCCGCGCTCGGCGGTCTCCTGGACCGGGATCATCTGGCTGGTCCCGATCGGCGGCGCGCTGCTGTACCTGACGTTCGGCATCAACCGCATCGCCCGCCGCGCCGGAAAGCTGCGGCGTCGCCGTCGTGCCCTCGAAGCGCGCTCCGTCGGCAGCATCTGCGCCGAGGAGGCGCTGACCACGACCCTCGGGCCCGACCACGCGCACCTCGTCTCCATCTCCCGCGTCGCGGACCGGCTCACGGGGCGGAAACTTCTCGAAGGCAACGGCGTCACGATGCTGGTCAACGGCGAAGAGGCGTATCCCGCCATGCTGGAGGCCATCCGTCAGGCGAAGCGCTCGGTGGCCCTCCAGTCCTATATCTTCGCGAACGACGAGGTCGGCCTGCAGTTCGTCGACGTGGTCGCGGACGCCCGGAAGCGCGGCTGCCAGGTCCGCGTCTCGGCCGACTACGTGGGAAGCCATTACAGCCTGTCCCGCGCCTTCGAGAAGGCGGGGGTGCCGTTCGCGATCTTCCTGCCGCCGGTGCTGATCCCCCTCAAGAACCGCTATATGAACCTGCGGAACCACCGGAAGATCCTGGTCTGCGACGGTCAGGTCGGTTTCACCGGCGGCATGAACATCCGCAAGTCGCACCTGCTGAAGACCCCGGGGCAGCACCACGAACAGGACACGCACTTCCGCCTGGAAGGACCGGTCGTCAGCCACCTGATGGATGCGTTCGCGGACGACTGGGCGTTCGTCGCCGGCGAGGTCCTCACGGGTCCGGACTGGTACACGCCGATCGAGAAGCGCGGGGAGGCCAACGCCCGGGGGGTCGCCTTCGATCCCGGCGAAAACCTGGACCTCCTGCGCCTCGTGGTCGGGGCCGCGATCTCGTCGGCCCGCCAGTCGATCCGCATCGTGTCGCCCTACTTCATTCCCGAGCCGCCGGTGATCACCGCGCTCAACGTGGCCGCGCTGCGCGGCGTCACCGTCGACATCCTGATCCCGGAGAAAAACGACAGCCAGGTCATGCAATGGGCCATCCAGGCGATGCTCTGGCAGGTGCTCGGCAACGGCTGCCGCGTCTGGATGACGAAGGAGCCCTTCGACCACACCAAGCTGATGGTCGTCGACGAAGGCTGGGTCTTTCTCGGATCGATGAACATGGACACGCGCAGCATGCGCCTGAATTTCGAGTTCAACGTCGAGAGTTACGACCGCGAACTGGCGCGCATCGTCACGCGCCATATCGAGGCCAAGATGCAGGCCGCGCGCCGGATCACGCTCAAGCAGGTCGACGCGAGGCCGCTGGGGATCAAGCTGCGCGACGGCGTCGCCCGCCTGTTTTCGCCGTATCTCTGAGGAGAAGCGCATGAAGATCCTGCGATTCGCCGCGGCCGTCGTCCTGCTGGCGTCCGCCGGCTGCATGAAGGTCCGGGAGGAGCTGCTGATCCTGCCCGACGGCTCGGGCCGCCTGACGTTCAGCTTCTCCGTCCAGAGCAAGGGCGATGCGGCCCGCTTCACGCAGGCCGAGATGATGTCCGGCGATCCGGACGAGATCCTGGAGAAGGTCCGCGGCGTGGCCGCCCTGGCGAGGCCCTCGATGACCGAGAAGGACGGCCTGGTGACGATCCGGATGACCGCCTATTTCGACGACGTCAATGCGCTGAAGTTCATGGACGACGGCGAGGGCGCGAAGGCGAAGCCGAAGGAGGAGTTCGTCTTCCGCCGGGACGGCGAGACCGCGACGCTCGAGGTGAAGGGCAATCTGCTCGCCGACGAGATGCCGGAGCGCGCCCCGGCCGATCCGGAGCTCCTCAAGCAGCGCGAGGAGCTGTTCAAGGCGATGTTCTCGGGCTTCGAGTTCCGCCTGGAGGTGAAGCTGCCGGGGAACGTGACGATGGCCGAGGGCTTCCAGGGGAAGGAGGGGCGGGTGGCGAGCTATACGGTGGCGGAGAGGGACCTTCAGAAGCCCGCGGACCAGCAGAAACTCAACGCCGCCGTGAAGTTCCGCGCCTCCTGCGGGAAGAGCGAGGTCTCGGACGCCGAGGCCGCCGACTTTCGGAAGGAGCTCGAAAGCGCGAAGGCCGCCTGGGCGGAGCTGCGCCAGGAGATGAAGAAGCGGTCGGAGAAGAAGTAATCGCCGTCTAGAATCGACCGGGTTGATTTTGGACACGGCGACGCCGCAGCAGCCCGAGCATCAGCACGACTTCCAGGCCCGTGAAGCCGCAGCCGCCGCCGCCTCCTCCTCCTCCGCCCTGCGCCACCGGCACGGGGGACGTCGCCGCCCACGGCGTGTTTCCGAAGGCGCCCAGGTTGACGCGCCCGCCGTTGAAATCGGGCTCCAGGGCGAAGGCGTCGAGCGGATCCCCGCTGTCCACGGCGAAGGAGCCGGAGGTCTCCGTATAGTCGTTGCCGGGCTCGTTCGTGAACGTCACCGGCACCGAGCTGTTCGCCGAAAGGCTGACCCCGGTGGAATAGGCGCTGCCGGTGTTCGTGTAGGAGTCGGAGTAGGTCACCGACGCCGCCACCGGGACGCTGATGCCCAGCAGCGCGTTGCCCGAGGCGATCGTGTTGCGCACCGTCGTCGTCCCCAGCGCGAGCAGGCCTGCGCCGCCGTTGTGCATCAGCGAGCAATTGAGCACCAGCAGGGTACTCGGCGCGAGCGACGACACGCCGTGGCTCGCCGTATGGTGCACGACCACGTTGCGGACGATCAGGGACGCGTTCTGCGCGTTGATGCCGACCTGGCCGCCCGTGACGGTGAGCATCATCACCGTCGCTGCGGGCGTCGTCCCCGTGACCGTGATGACGTCGGCCGCGCCGCTGGCGGCGGTCAGGGTCGTATAGAGGGGCGAGTAGCCGCGCAGGGTGATGCCCGCGGGCAACGTCAGGTTCACGCTGTAGTTCCCGGCCTGGATGAGCACCGTATCGCCCGGATTTGCCGCGTTGATCGCCGCCTGGATGGTGCCGAAGCTGGTCCCGTTGATCGTGATCAGCGCGGCCGGCGTCCCGGTCGCGATCACGCCGGGGGATTCGCTGCCCGCCGCGGTCGACGCCCGGACCAGGAAATCGTACGACGTTCCGTTGACGAGACCCGGCACGGTCGAGGTCGTGCCGGCGATGTTGTCGACGAGCGTCGCGGCCGTCCACGGCGAGGCCGAGGGTTTCCACCACAGGCGGTAGAACGTGACGGTCGCGCTGGGGCTGGGAAGCCAGACGACCTGGATCGACGCGGCCTGTGGCAGGGCGTCGACCCGCGAGGGAGGCGCCGGCGCGGCCTCTGCGGTTCCGGTGACCTGGACGCCGTCGGACGACACGAGGGTGACCAGTTCCCCGAAGTCCCGCGCTTCGACGGTGACGAAGTACGGGGTGCCGATCGACAAGGACAGAGGGAGGTTTGCCATGCTTGTCGACGCGGCGGTCTGCAGGCCGACGTCGGTGAAGGGCATCACATTCGACAGCCCGGCCGCGGTGCCGATCGCCCAGCGGTAACCCTCGATCCCAGAGCCGGGATCGGAGAAGCCCGTCCAGTGGGCCGACAGGGTTGTCTGGGACGTCTGCGTGTCGATATCGGGTCCGCTGAACCCATCCGACACCGTTCCGGCGATGGGCGGCGCGCCGTCCGTGATGGAGTACACCTCGCCGACGAGACTTCCGTTCCCCGCGCCCACGCCTCCGAGCGGGTTGCCGGCGCCGTCGAGAATGCTGTCGTTGTCGACAAGGTTGAGCCCGATCATGCCGCCGCCGCTGCCGCGGTTGATCGTCACCGTATACGTTTTGATGCCGCCCGTGACGGAGGTGATGGACGCTCCGGTGACCCCGCCCGAGGGGACGAGCACGAAGTCCGAGGCGTCGACCCCCGAGGTGTACTCGCTGAAGGTGACGGTGAACGTGAGGGGGTTGGCGATCGTGGTGGCGGGTTGGTCCCGGGTGATGGACAGAACAGTCGGGGGGGTCGTGTCCGGGATGGGAGTTCCCATCCGGGCGAGGAAGCTGAAGGAATTCCAGGTTCCCGTAGAGCCTGCCGTGACGTCCGCCACGCGGATGTGCCAGGTTCCCGCCGGGTTTTCGCCCCAGAAGGCGTTGCTGAGGAACGTCCAGGCCGGGAAGGACCAGGCCGAATCCGGGAAATCCCCCGTGTCCCCCGACCGGAACATCAGGCGGCAGGAGGTGCCGGACGGCGATATCAGGGTCGCCTCGAGATTGCCCCGGGAGGGATGGTTGATATTGAGCGTCATCTGCACGTCCTCGAGGGGCGTACTGGCCGCCACGGTGAAGGTCTGGTCGAGGCCGGCGGCGCTGTTATCCGGGATCGGAGTTCCGACGTTGCCCGGCACGGTTTCGGTCGCGAGGGGGGTGACCCCGCTGTATTTGACGGCCTCTAGGACGAGCCTGTCGGCGTTGATGCGGCCGAACCCGTAGTTCTGGTTGAACTTGAAGCCGGCGGCGTTCGTCTTCCACGCGGAGCCCGCCATGGCCCCGTCTCCTCCGCCGGTGGCGCTGCCGTCGTTGATGTCGACCTGGTCGCTGGAGCGGACGAGGCAGTGCTGGGCCAGCCGGCAATTGAGGGCCGGATTGGCCTGCTTGACGATCGCCATGATCCCGGTGACCAGGGGAGCGGCGGCCGAAGTTCCTCCAAAGCGGCTGGTGTAGTTCCGGTCGGGGAAGGTGTCGTTGACCTGGGCGAGCGGCGGATTGGCGCCGGGTTCGGCGTACTGGACAATCGGATTGTAGCCGGAGGAGCCCAGGCGGTCCGTCGTCGTCACGGAAAACAGGCCGGCTCCACTGGAGCTCGAGGGCGCGGTGACGAAAACGTTGGCGCCGAACGAGCTGTAAGTGGCGAATTTGTCGTCGCTGCCGAGTGCCGCCACCGCGATCTGATCGGGGCTGTTCTGCGGCATGGTCTTGTTGGAATCCTCCACCGTGGTGCCCCTGGCGTTACCTGCGGCGTAGACGTGGATCGTATTGACCGCGCTGGAGGTCGCCAGGGCGCCGGTCTCGCCGGAATCGTCGATGTAGGGGGCGTTGAATCCGTAGCTGTGATTCTTGACCTTGATGGACGTGTTGCCGCCGCTGGCGTTGTGAAGGACGGCGTTGATAAGTCCCGCCGTCGTGAACGTGTTGTCGAAGGCGATCCGGTTGATGGCGAGGCTTGCTTTCGGAGCCGCGCCGGTCCCTCCAATGCCGTTGCCGCCCACCGCTGCGGCGACGCCGCTGACGGAGGTGCCGTGTCGATCCTCGCCGTTAGTGCCGTCCTTCGCGACGTCGGGTCCGTAATTGTTGTCCGGCGGGACGGCGCTGAAGTTCCGGCTGTTGGCGGCGTTGAAGTTTTCCGCAAGGTCGGGATGGGTGAACTCACAACCGTCGTCCACCACTCCCAGCAGGACGCCGAGCCCGGTTGCCTCGCGGGCCCACGCCGCCGGAAGATTGGCGTTCACCAGGTGCCACTGACCGGGGAATACGGTCGCCGAGCCGGGCTGGGCGCCGGCCGGGAACAGGGGATCGTTGGGCACGAAGAACCGGGAGAGTTGAATCCGGCTGTTGTTGAACGCGGAGGAAACCCGCGGATCCGAGGCGGCTTTTCTCCGGGCGTCCTCGGCGGCGTCCACCGTCGGCGCGCTCAAGACCCAGATGTTGAGGTCGAGTTCGAGCTTGTGCTTCGCGACGAGCTTGAGGTCGCGGGCGACGGCAGCCACGTCGGCGTCGGGCGCCAGCATGAAAACGACTTCGTTGGTCGGAGTCACCCGCGATACCGGCGGTCTTGTCGACTGAATCCCGGACTGCTCCGTGGAGACGCGCGCCGCCGTGAGCGGAACCGATATCGACGTCGACGCAGGGTACGGGAGGAACGAAGAGACGCTCAGGTTGAGGACGGGGATGGAGAGGCGATCCCGATCCGGAGTCGGGAGCAGGAGCGCGCCGTCATCGCTCGGTGCGCGGGTGGCCGGGCGTTCGGGGGGCTTGGCTTCTGCTGCGCTCCGCTGCCTGCGGATCTGCAGAACGACGCTGCCGCCCAGGAGACCGAGGGCTGCGAGGCAGAGGATGACCAGGGTGGCCCGGACCGTATTCTTCATGAAGTCCATTTGCTGCCCGGCGCTCCGACCGTCACTTCAACAGTTCGGCCAGGGGCTCCTTGATCGCGTCCGCCCAGATCTGGTACCCGTGGGCCGTCAGGTGCAGGAAGTCGGGCATGACCTCCTTCGCGATCGTGCCGTCGGGCTCCAGGAACTTATCCCCGATATCGAGAACCTTCACGGTCTTGCGGTCGTCGCCCAGCTTCGAGATCCCTGCGTTGATCTCCTTCACCTTGGCGCGCAGGGGGTCGTCGGGCTTCTGCCCGCGGGGGAAGACGGTCAGGAGGAGCACATTGGTGCGCTCCGATTTCTGATGGATCAGCTTGAGTATGGCCTCGACTCCGGCGATGGCGCTGGCCGGGCTCTCGGGGTTGTCCTTCTGGCCGATGTTGTTGGTGCCGATCATGAGGACAACGACCTTCGGCAGGGTGACGCCCTCGAACTCGCCGTTCTGAAGGCGCCAGAGCACGTGCTGGGTGCGGTCGCCGGAGATGCCGAAGTTGACGGCTTTCAGCGGCGCGAACAGGTCGTCCCAGATCTTCTTCGCCGGCCCGTTGCGCCAGCCGTCGGTGATGGAGTCGCCCTGGAAGAGCACCTCGAAGCCGCCCTTTTTCGCCTCTTCGACGAAGCCCTCGTGCCGCGTGATCCACCCTTTCGCCTTGGGCGCCGGGGTCGCGCCCGGCTCGTCCGCGCAGGTCAGCAGCAAGGCGAGGCCGAGAAACAGAGCCTTCATGGGAGATCCTCCGGGAGTCCCGAAATGCTAGCGCAACCGTCAGGCGGGGTCAATCTTGAACCACAAACAAGACCGTCATGTTTGGGGGACCGGTTAGAATCGCGGAGGGGGAACGCACGAACAATATATGAATATGCTTGTTGCAGCCCTGCTCTTCCAGGCGGCCCAGGCCGACTATGCCGAGGCCATGAAGAAGGTCGCGGCCAGGTTCACCGGCAAGGAGGGCGTCGTCATCCATCTCGGCGATTCCATCACCTACGCCAATCAGTACGGCGGCTGGGCGCGCAGCGGGAAGGGGAAGACGCCCCAGGAGGAGGCCGCCCTCAAGTGGATGCACTGCAACGACAACAACGACAGCGACGGCTGGTTCCTCGCCCGCGTCGACCGCCCGGGCAACCGCTCCGACACCGCCGTCAGCGGCATCCGCAGCTACGAGTTCCTGGAAGGCGGCAAAGGCGGCATCCCTCCGATGGCCGAGGTCGTGAAGAAGTTCAACCCGCAGATCGGCGTCGTCATGCTCGGCACCAACGACGTCAACGGCGGCCGCAGCCCCGCGCAGTATAAGGGCGACCTGACCAAGATCGTCGACCTCCTCACGGCCAACGGGACGATCCCGATCGTCTCGACCCTTCCGCCGATCAAGGGCAAGGACGACGCGGTCAAGGCTTTCAATGCGGTGCTGATGGAGGTCGTCAAGGAGAAGAAGATCCCCTTCATCGACTACTACGGCGAGATCGTGAAGCGCCGCCCCGCGGACTGGCTGGGCACGCTGATCAGCGACGACGGCGTCCACCCGACCGGCGACCACGGCGGCGCGTCGGCGTCGAGCGAGCCCACCGAGGACAACCTCAAGAACTCCGGCTACCTGCTGCGGGGAGTATTGTCGGTGCGCAAGATCGCCGAGGTGAAGGCGAAGGTCCTCGACGGCGCCAGGCGAAAATAGTCATTGCCCCGAAAGCTCCAGCAGGCGACTCGGCCGCTGGGCATCGTAGGTGATGTATTCGAGGATATAGATCTTCCCCTTCCACTGGCAGAGGTCGATCGGGCGCCTCAGCTTTTCGAGAACGGTCCGGAACTCCCCCTCGAGGGCCCCGTTCTTCTCCGACAGGCGGACGTTCAGCAGATCGAAGCCGACGGGCTCCTTCCCGAGATAGTTCCCGAAGCGCGCGATGAAGAAGCTGTGCTCGTACTTCTCCGGCAGCGTTCCCTTGCGGTAATAGATCACTCCGGAGGGGGAACAGTGCGGATCGAAGGTGAACTCCGTCTCGGCCTTCGGCCGCGCGGACGGGCCCAGGTTGGCGATCGGCCGCTCGAACACCAGCCCCTCCGGAGCGACGGCGGCGTCCGGATACATCGGGAGCGCCTGGTTGCCGAAGCGGTAGGGAAAGCCATAGTGCTTTCCCTGCCTCACCCAGTTGAGTTCCTCGGGATGATCGGCGTCCGGCCCGTTCTCCGACGCGATCAATCGCTCCTGCTCGTCCCAGTCGAAGCCGAAGGAATTGCGCAGACCCTGCGCGAACAATTCGGTCTTCGGCGGGCTCGCCTTGGGGTCGATGCGCAGCAGGCAGGCCGTGAGCGGGGTTTCGCCGTGGGTGTCGAGCCTCAGCTTTTCGGAATCCTTGCCGGCCTCGCCATGATCCGTCCGCGAGCCGACGCTCAGATAGAGCTGGCCGTCCGGCCCGATCGCCAGATGGTTCGCCCCGTGATTGTATGGGCCGATGCCCCAGGGATGGTCGAACTGCAGCCAGGCCTCGGCTTTGTCCGGAACCTGGTCGCCGTCGCTGTCGGTGATCCGGTAGACGCAGACATGCGAGCGCCGAGGGGTTTCGTCGTCGTGCCGCTCGTTCACGACGATATAGACCAGGCCGGACGCGTCGATATGCAGGCCGAGAGCCTGGACGAAGGCGGCGGCGTCGGCCCGGAAGTAGTCCTTTCTCGCCAGGACTTTCTTCTTCGCGCCCTTGTCGGGGTCGACCTGCCACAGGTCGCCGTTCAAATAGAGCACGTAGAGGAGCCCGGATTTCGGGTGGGGCTGGACGCGGACCGGCTGCGAATCGTCGGCCGGACCGAGCTTGACCACCTCGCGCACCTGGAGGCCGTCCGGAGGCGACGGCAGATCCTGGGCGACGAGCGAGAACGCGACCGCGAGGAGCCCCAGCATGAGGCGCCGATTCTACCGGGGGTTCACTGCGGCGCGAGCGAAATCTTGATGTTCTTGACCCCGGCGCCGTCCTTCATGAAGCGCGCGCAGCCCTGCCAGTTGTTCTTCTCGTTGAGCACCTTGAAGACCACGACGTTCTGCCCTTTGAGGAGCGTCGTCTCGCCGGAGTCGCTGTCCTTCTCCAGCGTGCGGGTGTCGGAGAACTTGACGACCTGCTTGCCGTTGACGAAGGCCTTGCACTGGTCGTTGGAGCCGACCGCCAGCTTGACCTTCATCTCCTCCTCGGCCCAGACATAGGCGACGGCGTACCCGGCGGCATCCTCCCCGCGCTCGGCGCCGAAGGACTCGCGGAAGTCGATGAAGAAGTCGGCGGTCTTGTGGGCCTTCCAGGCGACCTCCTTGCCGTCGACTTTGACCTTCTCGCCGGCCTTGGGCTTCATCGACCCCTCGCCCTTGACGATTTCGCGGTCCAGTTCCGTGGAGGCCGAACCTTCCTCGATGGCGAGGGGGGCCAGCACGAGCCAGTTGCGGATGAACCCTTCCGCATCGGGCGCGAAGGTGTCCTGCGCGGGGGCGGCCAGGAGCATGAGGATCGGGACGAGGATCGTTTTCATGGGATTCTCCTTCAGTGATTGTGGGACTCGTTCATCCTAAACTCCGGGACGGTTTCCGCAACAAAAACCTGCGGAATTGGAATTCGCGATCGGGAAAACGGAATCGGGAGAGATTTCGGAGGGGAAATCGTTTACTAAGGACATCAACAGGAAGTATCCCCGCACGCGCGAGGGCGGGCCGAACGCGCTCCAAGATGTTTCCGGGAGCGGCTAAACCACGGATCCCCGCTGGCGGTATACTGTTTCAGGGGCGAGCTGGAACTCGGGGGGACACCATGACGGCACGCTTTTCGACCTTCATCCCGATCCTCGTCGCCGGCCTCCTGAGCCCGTTCGCCGCCTGGGCGCAGACGGTTCCCGCCAATACCAGCCAATCCACCTACAAAGGGGGCATGAGCGAGATCACGGCCATGGCCTGGGCCAAGGACGGCACCGACGACCTGCTCTTCGTCAGCCAGAAGAGCGGCGATCTCCGGGTGATCAAGAACGGGAATCTTCAGAGCGCATCGGTCTTCACGCTGGCGGTCCTGACGAACAACGAATGCGGGCTGGACAACGTCATCGTCGATCCGAGCTACTCGAGCAACACATTCATCTACGTCTTCGCCTGCGTGAACAGCGGCGGCAACAAGCACAAGATCTACCGCTACACGATCAGCAACGGGGCGACGGTGACTTCCTCGGGCCAGATGCAGATCGGCCCGGACACCCCCTGCGGCAACGAGAACCACAACGGCGGCGGCATGGCGATCGGAGCCGACGGCTTCCTGTATATGGGAACCGGCAATCTGGGTCTGTCGGGACCCCATGGGAACGACGGCAACACGGACGAATGGACCTCGCTGGCGTCGAAGATCATCCGCATCGACCGGATCAACAACACGGCTCCCTCGTCGAACCCCTGGTTCAGCGATCCGGTCCACACGGACCCGGTCATGAAGTGGGTCTTCGCCAAGGGCTTTCGGAACCCGTTCGGCCTGCGGTGTCGTCCGGGAACCAGCGACCTCTGGCTCACCGAGGTGGGCGACAACTGGGAGCAGGTCTTCCTGGTGACGGCCGGGAGCACCCAGGGCTGGTCGACCGAGAATAACACGACCGACAACTCGAAGCTGAAGCCGGTCCTGGCGTATCCCACCAACGGTGGCACCTTCGGCGGCTGCCTGACCCGCGGGGCCTTCTATAACGGCGCGATGTTTCCCGCCGGCACCTACATGGGCAACTTCTTCTTCGTGGACTACAACTCGGGCAAGGTCGTGCGCAACGTGATGAACGGTTCGAACAACGGCTTCACGAGCAGCGCCGATTTCGTGACGGGCAACAGCAGCCTGACCGACATCAATGTTGGCCCGGACGGCGCCCTCTACTACAGCGACCACGGCGGGACCATCTACCGCCTGCAGTACAATTCGGGCCAGAGCCTCGTCGTCTCCACCGGCAGCATCTCGTTCAACGAAGGGGGCAGCGGCACCTTCCAGGTCCACCTCTCCCAGGCGCCGGCCTCGAATGTCACCGTCACGGTGATGCGGACCTCGGCCGATACGGACGTCAGCGTCGCGGCGGGATCGACGAGCCTGACGTTCACGCCGACCAACTTCGGGACCAACCAGACCGTGACGATCAACGGCGCCAGCAACCCGGACATGATCAACCACCTGGGAACGATCCAGGTTTCCTCGTCGGGGCTGACCAGCCAGAACATCTCGGTCACGGTGGTGAACACGAACACGGTGAACGGCGCGCCGACGGCGACGATCACGGGGCCGACGAACGGCAGCACCGTGTCGGGGACGAACGCCGACTTCTTCGGCCAGGGCACGGACCCGCAGGGGAACGGAACGCTTTCGAAGGCCGAGTTCTACGTCGACGGCGTGCTCAAGTACACCGATCCCTACGTCGCGGCGGTCGGCCACTTCCACTACGGGAGCGCGCACACGCAGTGGAACACCACGGCGCTGTCGAACGGAACCCATACCCTGAGGCTGACCGTGTATGACACGGGGGGACTGAGCGGCAGTTCGCAGGTCTCCGTGACGGTGGACAATTCCGTCGCGTCGAAAGGCCTGAGGGGCGACTATTACAGCGGCACGACGCTGACGAACTGGGTGATGTCGCGGATCGACCCGACGGTGAATTTCGACTGGGGAACCGGCAGCCCGGACACCTCGGTCCCCGTCGACGGCTTCTCCGTACGCTGGACGGGCCAGGTCACCCCGGCCTTCTCCCAGGCCTATACCTTCTACACGAACACGGACGACGGCGCCCGCCTCTGGGTGAACGGCGTGCTGCTCCACGATCACTGGGTCAACCAGGGACCGACGGAATGGAGCGGGATGATCAACCTGACCGCGGGGACGCCGGCCAGCATCGTCTTCGAGTACTTTGAGAACACGGGCGGCGCGATGGCGCAGTTGTCGTGGTCGAGCGCCAGCCAGGCCAAAGGCGGCATTCCCACCAGTTCGATGTCGGCCCAGGTGATCACCGGTCCGCCCGCCGGGGCGGGCGGCGGAGCCCCGAGCGGCGGGGGCGGCGGAGGCGGCGGCGGTTGCGGCGCCACGGGTCTCGAGGGCGCGCTCCTCTTTGCCGCGGTCGCGCTGCTGCGACGCCGCAAGCGGTAATTCTTCTTCGAATTCCGCTGCAGCAGTAACAATGGCGTCCCGCTGATGCTCTGCCAAAGCATCGGCATCTTCTCTCCTAAATTCCACGGGCTGGGCGAGCTGCATTTCTTTTAAGGGAGGTCCCCTATGCGGAATCGGCTGTGGATCGTGATCGCGCTCCTGATGGTCGGCGCTCCCGCGGGATTCGCGGGCACGCCGCAGGACGTGAACTTCGCGGAATCAACCTACGCCCTCGGGATGAGCCAGATCACCGGGATCTCCTGGACGCCCGACGGCTCGAACACGATGTTCGTCAGCCAGAAGACCGGCGCCCTCCGCGTCATCCGGAGCGGGAGCCTCCAGGCCGCGAATTTCGCCACCCTCAGCGTCTTCACCGACAGCGAATGCGGCCTCGACGATGTCCTCGTCGATCCGAGCTACGCGAGCAACAAGTTCGTCTACGTCTTCGCCACCGTCAGCAACGCGACCCAGCAGATCCTCCGCTTCACGGCGGCGGTGGACGGCTCGGGCAACCTGGTCGGGCAGAACCGGGTCCAGATCGGCCCGAACCTGCCGACGCGCGGCGTCAACCATGACGGCGGCGGCCTGGCCATCGGAAGCGACGGCCTGCTGTACTTCGGCGTGGGCAACAACGGCAACGGCAACAACGTCGGCGGCAACGGCACTTCGGGCGAGTTCACGTCGCTCGGCTCCAAGATCGGCCGCATGGACCGCATGACCGGCCAGCCGGCGACGACGAATCCCTACTACAATGCCTCCGACGGGATCACGGATGCGGACTACATCTTCGCCCGGGGCATGCGCAATCCGTTCGGCCTGCGCTTCAGCCCGTTCACGGGCGCCCTCTGGCTCACCGAGGTCGGGGACGGCTGGGAGCAGATCTTCGTCGTCCCGCGCGACGGCAACGCGGGCTGGCCGACGGAGAACAACACCAGCACGACGAACGGACTCCTGATTCCGAAGCTGGCGTACCAGACGAACGTGTCGACGTTCGGCGGCTGCATCACGCGTGGCGTCTTCTACAACGGCTCGATGTTCCCGTCGCAGTATGCGGGGAACCTTTTCTTCGTCGACTACAACTCCGGCAAGGTGATGCGCTCCGTGCTGGACGGCGGCGGCAACAACATCAACTCGACCAGCGTCTTCGTGACCGGCAACAGCAGCCTGGTCGACATCGCCGTCGGCCCCGACGGAGCCCTCTATTACGCGAGCAACGGCGGGACCATTTACCGCCTGGCGTACACGGGCTCGGGGCCCCAGAACATCCTCGCGTCGGCGACCACGCTTTCGGTGAACGAGGCGTCGAACGCCTCCTTCACGGCTCATCTGGCGGTCGCGCCGCCCTCGAACGTCACGGTCTCCGTCTCGCGCAGCTCCGGGTCGGCCGGCGTGACCGCGTCGCCCGCGAGCCTGACGTTCACGCCTTCCAACTGGAATATGGCGCAGACGGTGACGGTCTCCGCGGCGGAGGACACGAACAACATCGACGAAGGCGCGACGATCAGCCTGGCATCGTCCGGGCTGACCACGCAGAACGTCGTGGTCACCGCGCGCGACAACGACCGTCCTTCGGGTTCGCCCACGGCGACGATCACACAGCCGAAGAACGGCGCGACCGTCTCCGGCACGAACGCGGACTTCTACGGCGACGGCAGCGACCCGCAGGGGAATGCGACGCTGGCGCGCGCGGAATTCACCGTCGACAACGTGCTCCAGTACACGGACCCCTATAACCCCGCCGTCGGGCACTTCCACTACGGCGGGGATCATCTTCGGTGGGACACGACCGGGATCCCGGACGGACCCCATAAGGTGCGGATGACGGTGGTCGATACCGGCGGCTTGTCCGGATCGCACGAGGTCGATATCGTCGTGAGCAACGGCAGCGGCGGCGGTCTCAGCGGCGAGTACTACGACAATATAGATTTCACCACCTTGAAGCTGGCGCGGACGGACAGCACGGTCAACTTCGACTGGGGGAGCGGTTCGCCCGATCCGTCGATCGGCGCGGATACGTTCTCGGTGCGTTGGACGGGCCAGGTCCAGGCGAACGCGACGGAGACGGTGACCTTCTATACGACGACCGACGACGGCGTCCGCCTCTGGATCGACAACGTGCTGATCATCGATCATTTCGTGGACCAGGGTCCCACGGAGTGGAGCGGCTCGATCGCGCTGCAAGGCGGGCAGCGCTACGACGTCCGGATGGATTACTTCGAGAACGGCGGCGGGGCGACCGCGAAGCTGTCGTGGTCGAGTCCCAGCACGCCGAAGCAGGTCCTCCCGCAGAACCGGCTCTTCTCGCTCCCGGCGCCGTGGCGGAGCGCAACCGTGGGGACCGTCGGCGTCCCTGGAAGCGCGGGCATCGCGGGCGGGACCTCCACGGTGAAGGGTTCGGGCGCGGACATCTGGGGCACCATGGACGCCTTCCATTTCCTGTACCGTCCGCTGGCGGGCGACGGAACCCTCACGGCGCGCGTGTCGTCCGTGCAGAACACCGACGTGTGGGCCAAGGCCGGGGTCATGGTCCGCGACGCGCTGGCGCCGGATTCGCGGCACGCGTTCATGGCGATCACGCCGGGCAACGGCGCCGCCTTCCAGCGCCGCACGGCGATGGGCGGGGCGTCCACCACGACCGCAGGACCCGCCGTGGTGGCCCCCTACTGGGTCCGTCTCGTCCGCAGCGGGAATACGCTCACCGGTTCCGTCTCGAATGACGGCTCGGCCTGGACGACCCTCGGCAGCGATACGATCCCCATGGGGGCCCTGGTCAACGCGGGGCTGGCGGTGACCAGCCACAACAACAGCGCGCTCTGCACGGCGACGTTCACCAACGTGTCGGTGACGGGGGGCGCGTTCCAGCAGGACCCCGGCGCGGACGGCCTGCTCGTGATGGAGGCGGAGGACTTCCACGGCAATGTCGCCCAGGGCGGCCATACGTGGGACGCGACCTCGCCGTCGGGCTACTCCGGTAGCGGGGCGCGCGTGGCCAACCCCAACAGCGGGGTGAACAACGACACGGGGTACACGACCAACAGTCCGCGGCTGGATTATCGCGTCTACTTCTCGAAGGCCGGCACCCACCAGGTCTGGGTGCGCGGCATGGCGGCGACGGGCTCGGACGATTCCTGCCATATCGGGCTCGACGGGGCGGCCGTGACGTCCAGCGACCGCCTCGCGTCCTTCTTCACGACCTGGACCTGGTCGCGCGACACGATGGACGGCGTCGCGGCGACGCTGGACATCGCTTCGCCCGGCCTGCACACGATCAATCTGTGGATGCGCGAAGACGGGTTCGTCGCGGACAAGATTCTGCTGACGACGAACGCGGGGTATACTCCGTCGGGCGCGGGTCCGCCGGAAAGCCCGCGCTGATTCGCCGCGAGGGAACATTGGAGCGGCCTCTCCGAAAGGGGAGGCCGCTTTCGTCTCAGGACGTGGGTTCAGGATCGGATGGACCTGCGGAGGAGACCGAGAAGCACGGGGATGAGGGCCGGCTCGAGGCCGAGCAGTCCGCACCCGCCGCCACCGGAGCGGACGGCGGCCGCCGCCGGCGGGGCCCCGCCGGAAGGGGCGGCCGCCGGAAACAGCCGGCCCGCCGGGATCGGCTCGGCCGCCTGGCTCGCGCTCGACCAGCCGAGCTTCGCGACCGCGTCGCCGGTCCCGTCGAAGAACTCCATCCGGAGGTCGACGGCGTGGCCGGCCGTCAGAGCGATGCTGCCCGTATGGTCGGTCGCGGGGTGGCTCGTCCAGTCGTCGATCAGCAGCGTCCCGTTCACCCAGAGTCGGACGCCGTCGTCGGTCGTCGTCGTGAACGCATACGTCTCGCCGTAGAGCGGGGAGACCTGGCCGCTCCAGCGGACCGAGAAGCCGTCGGCCGGGACCGAGGGGGCCGGCGAGGCGGAGCCCCAGTCGAAGTCGACGGTCGCGTCGGTGCGCACGACGGCGGACCCGGTCAGATCCGGCGTGCTGAAGTACTCCGCGAGCAGGCCCGTGCCGGAGCCGCCGGGCGGGGGCGGCGGGGCGGAGGCGGTGTACTTCGCCGCGAACGCCGCCTCGATGGACTGACGCTCCGGGTCGGAGATCGCGCGATCATAGACCAGGATCTCGGCCACCTTGCCGGCGAAGTACGTGCCCGAGGCGCCGCGGCCGATCCAGGGCGACGGGGAGGCGCCGTTGATCGAGGCCAGCTTCCCGGCCGCCGACCAGACCTGCGTGCCGTTCACGAACAGAGCATCCGTATCGTTGCCGTGCCTCGAGATCGTCGTCGAGAACGCGGATCCGATCGACGCCGGCCTGGAAAATGCCGCGAGATTGCCGGTCTGCGTGGTGCCGAAGCGCAGCTTGACCGAAGTCTGGAAGGGGCTCAGGAAGGTCCAGCCCCAAGAGGCCGTCTCGTCCCAGAACAGCGGTGCGTTTTCGCCGCCGTTCGCGCCGCCCGTCGGATCGGTCGAGGCCGATGCGACCATGACAATCGTCATCCCGGTCCAGCCGTGGATGTCCAGGCCGAATTGGAGGAAGTCGTTCGAGCCGTCGAACTGGACGGCCGGCTTCCCGTTGCCGCCGTTCGCGAGGAGGACGGGCTGGGAGCCCGCCGTCGACTGCGTCGCGTTCCGCCCGTTGCCGGACTGGTCGCTCCACTGCGTGACGGACGAGCCGCTGGTCGCGACGCCGGCATCGGCTTTCACCCAGAAGGCCAGTCCGGCGGCGGGGATCGACGACCCGCCGGTCGGCGGCGACGTGGTCGCCGTCGCCGTATTGGAATAGCCGGACGGGCCGGCGGAGCCGTTCGCGCGGACCCGGTACCCGTACGCGGTGGAGGAGGCGAGGCCACCGTCGGTGACCGTGGCGGTGTTCGCCCCGACCGTCGCGATCGTCGTCCAGGGGCCGCCGGCGGCCGTGGCCCGTTCGATCTGGAATCCGGTCTCGTTGCCGGAGGTATCCGTCCAGTTCAGGCGGATCTGGCTGGAGGAGATCGCCGTGGCCGAAAGTCCGCTCGGGACGCTCGGCAGCGCCGGAGGCGGACCCGAGCTGTGCGACAGATTCTCCATATAGTCGGCATGGAAGCGGCCGCCGACGGCGTTGCCGGGATTCGGAGCCCACACCTTCGACACGATGTCGATGTCGCCGTCCCCGTCGACGTCGCCCACGAAGGCGTCGTGGCCGCCGAGCTTGCCGTCGTAGATGACCCGCTCGGCCCACGACTTGCCGCTGCCGTCGAGGTTCTCCCAGACGTACCAGCGGGGCATCGCGCCCTGCGGCGCGAGGCCGGGGTCGTCCTGTTCGACCGTGAAGATGTCGAGGTCGCCGTCTCCGTCGAAGTCGGCGACGGCCAGCGAGTGGAACGAGCCGCGCGTGCCCGGGGCGGTCTTCGGCAGCTCCAGCACCGTGAATGCGGGGGGATTGGCGCCGTTGCTGAAGAGGATCGCGCATCGCGAGTTCGCCTGGTCGGCGTCGGTCATCACGATGTCCATGTTTCCGTCATGGTCCATGTCGACGATCCAGCTGCGCGAGCTCCAGCCATAGGGACCCTTGCCGCGCGAGAAGGGGAGATCGTGACGGATCCACGTGGTGCCGTTGTTCCGGTTCTCATACCAGTAGCGGGCGGCGACGACATCGACGCGGCCGTCCTTGTTGAGATCGCCCAGGCCCCGGGGGAAGAAGCCGCCGTGGATGCGCTCCTTGGAGGTGAGGGCGTCGTCGGTGATGAGGTGCCGCGGCCAGTTGCCGTTCTGGTTCGGGTTGGCCGGGATGTCGTACCAGAAGATGCCCATGGCTTCGGAGCAGGTGACGACGTCGATCTTTCCGTCGCCGTTCATGTCCGCGAACGCCACGTCGTGAACCTCCGACGAGCCGCTGTCGTACTCGTAGCGGGTGAAGGTCCCGTCGTGGTTGTTGCGGCACCAGGAGCGGCCGCTGACGATGTCGGGCCAGCCGTCCTGGTCGACGTCGAAGGTGTTGCCGCCGAGCGTCCCCGAGGACGGGCAGGCGACGTGGGCGTCCCACGCGTCGGGGTTGCTGGAGTCGTTCCAGAAGTAGTTCTCCGACGTGTGCCCGAAGGCGAACTCCAGCTTGCCGTCGTGGTTGAAGTCGGCGAGGCCGCCGGTGCAATACCCGGAGCCGCCCTTGTTGCCGCCGGGATAGTCCTGGGCGATGAAGTGGTGGACGAAGAGGGCCGCGGAGATGCCTGCGGCGGCCCGGGGGGCGGTACGGCCGACATTGACGCAGACCACCAGGCCAATCGCGACCAGCGGAAGGGATCGTTTCATCAGAGGGGTACCTTTTCCAGCCGTCGGCTCGCCTCGCCGGCTTACCGACGAATAGACGAGAGGCGGGAGTTGTGACCGGAAAAGCGGAAGGAGGGGGGGGTGCCGCCGGGGGATCGCCGCTATTTCCTGGGTCTGCCCGGGCGGTTCGGAGGTCTCACCATTTCATAGACCTCATCGATCAGGTTCAGCTGGATGCCGGAGGATCCGTAATTGTCGAATTGCCAGCCGAACCACTGCTTGGAAAAGGATCCCTCGAACCATTCGTCCCCGACCCGGATGCGATATCGCTTCCGGGAGTCGATGAGGGCGGAGGTGGAGGTTCCCCCGACGGCGATCTTCTTGAGCGTTGCGTCAGCCATACCCAACCATTGTACCGGATGCGGGGCGAACTGTCTCTAGATCAGCGATTGCCGCTGTATTTTCCGCTGAGCGCGCGTTCGACCCGCTGGCGCTCGGCGTCGGAGAGGGCGCGCGCATAGATGAGGATTTCGGCGATATCGCCGGGAAAACCCGTGGCATTGGCGCCCATTCCGATCTGCAGGGAGGGCTGCGTGCCCTTGACCGCGGGGAGCTTCCCGGTGACGCGCTCCACCGGGGCGCCCTGGATATAGAGGGTCTCGGCCGCGCCGTCCTTGAGGACGGTCGTCATCGTGAATCCGACGGCGTTCGCCGCGCGGATGTGAAAGGGCAGGTTGTTCGTCTGCGTCGTGCCGAAGCGCCATTTCACGTTCGACTGGAATGGCGACAGATAGACCCAGCCCCAGTCGACGGTCTCCGGCCAGAACAGGGCCGCGTTTTCGCCGTGCGTTTTGCCGCCGGTGAAGTCGGTGGCGTTCGCCGCGACGAGGATCAGGGTAAGTCCGCCCAGCCCCTCGATGCTGAGCGGCGACATCAGGGCGTCATCGATCCCGTCGAAGCGCAGCGCCGGCCGACCGCGAACGGCATCCAGGAGGATCTTAGGACGGCTTCCCGCCGCGGCCTGGGTGGCGTCGCGTCGATTGCCCGACTGATCCGACCACGTCGCCACGGCCCCGTCGAGCACGGTGACGCCGGCGTCGGCGCGCAACCATAAGGCGAGCCCCTGGGCGGGGATGTCCTTCAGGGTGAACGCCTCGATCGAGCGCGGGACGAGATCGCCGCTGCTGACCGTGAAGTGGCCGGCGGCGACGTCGACGGCCTTCTTGTCCGCCATCCGCGTCAACCGCACCCTGCCTTCGGTCACCTCGAGCCGCGTGGCCTTGTCGACGACCAGGCGCAGCGTGGTGCCGAGCACGCGCGCTTCGACGTGCGGCGTGAGAACCAGGAGCGGCTTGCCGGCCGGCTGCTTCGCGACGGTCGCCGTCAGCGTTCCGACCTCCATCAGGAGGCGCTTGCCGTCGGCGTCGTCGGCGATCTCCGTCAGCTTCGTGCCGGCGCCGGCTTCCAGGAGCGTGCCGTCGGGGAACTTGAGGACGGCGTGGCCGGTCCCGACCTCGAGGCCGCGGCCGGGCAGCAGATCGAGCCCGCTCTCTCCAAGGGTCCGCACCCCGGGGCCGGTGACGGTGACTTGGCCTTCGACCTGGGTCAGCTTCGCGATCGCCGCCAGCGTTTCGCGGGGGGGGATGGGAGCGGGCTGGGGAGCCGCCGGGGCGGGCTCGGGCGCGGGCTTCACCGGTGGCGGCAGCGGATGGGGCGGCTTCGGAGTCGGAACGATCAGCGGCTGCGGCGGGGGAGGCGCCGGCGGAGGAGGCGAGGGTTCGGGGACCGGCGTATAGGGCGGCCGGGGCACTTTGGGGAGGGCGACCGGGGCCGGCCGCGACTTCGGCGTCCCGGGCGGCGGGGAGGGCCATAAGAGGAGGCCCAGGACGACCAGAACGCTCGCTGCAAGGACCGGGATGGCCCAGGGGACTCCCGGGTCGGGTGCGGTCCGGCGACGCGTCGGGGGCCGCTCCAGGCGCTTCAGCGTGCCCCTCACGAACGCGGGGTCTTCGGCGTCGGTGGCCGCCGCAGCGGCCGCCTCCTGGACGAAGGCCGCGTCGGCCTCGCCGCGGAACCAGCCCGCCAGGAGCAGCTCGTCCTGGATGCGGGACGCCAGCGCACGGGCGTCGTCGCCGTCGACGTCCAGCCGCCCGGCCAGCTCGCGCAGGTCGGCCTCGGTGGCCTCCTGCCGTGCGAAGGCGTGGAGCAGGTCGTCCAGGCGGGGGTCGCTCATGGGGCGGCGTCGGCGCTGATGCGCCGGTCCATGCACTGCCGGATCAGGTCGTACAGGCGGCTGATCTGCTTGCGGACTGCCGCCGCGGAGCGTTGCAGGCGGCGGGCGAGGTCGTCGAGGGTCGAGCTCCGGTCGTGGGCGTCGCGCAGAAAGCTCCGCTGCGCGTCGGGAAGGCGCTGGACGCACTCCTGAAGCTGCTGGAGGCGGGAATCCAGGGAGGCGGTCCCGGCGATTTCCGAGGCGCGGCGGGCGATCTCCGACCTCAGGAAGCGCTCCTGGCTCCCGCGCCGCTGCGCGAGGCGCTTCCGGTGATCCTGGGCGTGTTGCCGCGCGATGGCCTTGATCCAGGCCAGGAAATTGGTCCCCGACGCATAGTCCTGCAGGTGCTCGTAAGCGAAGACGAAGGTCTGCTGGGCGAGGTCGTCGGCGTCGTCCCGGTCATGCACCAGGACGGACAGGAGAGCGCGGACGGGGACGTGGCAGGCCTGGATGACGGCCTCGAAGTGGTTGCGCTCGCCCCTGCGGACGCGCTCGATCAGGTCGTCCAGGTCCACGCTCATCGGAGCCTCCCGGGCCTGATAGACCAGACGGGGAGATTGTGACCTGGAACCTCCAAAATCAACCCGGTTGAATTTAGCGGTCAGACGGAGAGGATCCCGGTGCTGTCGCCCAGGGACTGCATCTTGACGCCCATGCGCTGGAGCAGGGCCAGCCACAGGTTGTTGAGGGGCGTCTCCTTGGGGAAGCGGACGTGGCGGCCCGGCTTGATCGAGCCTCCGCCCCGGCCGGCCAGCAGCACCGGCAGGTTGTCGTGGTTGTGCGCGTTGCCGTCGGAATTGCCGCTGCCGTAGGCGATCATGCAGTGGTCGAGCAGGGTGCCGTCGCCTTCCTTCACGCCCTTCAGGCGGCCGAGGATGTAGGCGAGCTGCGTGACGTGGAACGTGTTGATCTTCGCGATCTTGGCCTTCTTCGCGTGGTCGTTGCCATGGTGCGAGAGATCGTGGTGGCCTTCGGGCACGCCCACGAAGGCATAGGGCTTGTTGCTGCCTTCGTTGGCGACCACGAACGTCGCGACGCGGGTGACGTCGGTCTGGAACGCGAGCACCATCAGGTCGCCCATCAGCTTGATGTGCTCCTCGTAGCTCGCGGGCACGCCGGCGGGCTTCGCGACGCCGTCCGGGACCTTGACCTCGGGGAGGTGCATCGCGCGCTCGAGCCGCTGCTCGATGTCGTGGATCGACGTCATGTACTCGTCGAGCTTGCGCTGGTCCTGCTTGCCGACCTTCGCGTTGATGTCCTTATAGTCTTCGCGGACGCAGTCGATGACGCTCTGGCGCCGCGCCTTCACCCTGGCGCGCTCGGCCGCCGAGCCGCCGCCGAAGAGGCGGTCGAAGACGGTCTTGGGATTGACCTCCTTGGGGAGCGGCTGCGTCGCCGACCTCCACGACATCGTCGACGAATACACGCAGCTGTAGCCGGAGTCGCAGTTGCCCGCCATCGACCCCGCCTCGCAGCCGATCTCGAGCGAGGAAAAGCGCGTCTGATCGCCGACCGCCGCGGCCGCGACCTGGTCCACCGAGACGCCGGCGCGGATGTCGGCGCCATCGGTCTTGCGGGGCTGGGAGCCGGTCAGGAAGGCGCCGAGCGCGCGGGCGTGGTCGCCGCCGCCGTCGCCGTGGGCGCGGGCCTTGTCGGCCGTCAGGCCGGTGAGGATCGTGATGTCGTCGCGGACGTCCTTGAGGGGCTGGAGGATGGCGGGGAGCTCGAACTCGGCCCCCTCGGCCTTCGGGGTCCAGTCGTCCATGTTCTTGCCGTTCGGCGTGTAGATGAAGCCGACGCGGTTGGGGAAGGTCTCGCCGCGGGCGAAGGCGGGAGTCATGGACTCGAGCCACGGCAGCGCCACGGCGGCGCCGATGCCGCGGAGCAGCGTGCGTCGGGAGATCGGTTGCAGACTCATGTTCTCGCCCTCATGGAGATCCCGCCGGCCTCTCTAATCTTGTACACTCTTGCCCCGCCTCAGGCGGAACGGATCGCTTTTTGCGATCTCGGCCACCACGGCGGAGAACTTGTAGCCGCCCTTGGAGACCGACGCGAGCGCCTTGTCGATGGCGCGGTCGTCATACGGCTCCACCCCGCGGCCCAGCGCGTAGATCAGCATCTTCTCGATCAGGCATCGAGCGAAGAGGTCCTTCTTGGCGAGGATGACCTTCTTCAGATCGCCGACGCCCTTGATGCCGGTCCCGTCCGGCAGCGTGCCGGCGGGGTCGATGTCGAAGTTCCCGTCCTTGCTCCGCCACGCGCCGACCGCGTTGAAGTTCTCCATCGAGAAGCCGATGGCGTCCATCCGCGTATGGCAGTTCGCGCAGGCGGGATTCGCCCGGTGCTGCTCCATGCGCTGGCGCAGCGACCCGGTGGCGACCGCTTCCTTGTTCTCCGGCAGCTCGGGGACGTTGGGCGGCGGCGGGGGCGGCGGCTGGCCCAGGATCTGCTCCAGCACCCAGCGGCCGCGCTTCACGGGCGAGGTCCGCGTCGGGTTCGACGTCACCGTCAGCACGCTGGCCTGCGTCAGGATCCCTCCGCGCTCGTCGCCCTGGAGGCTGACGCGGACGAAGCCGTCGCCGCGGATCGGCTGGCCGCCGGGCTTCGTCGGCTTGTCCCCGATGCGGTTGCCGTTGGTGTCGTTGATGTTGTAGTGCTTCGCCAGACGCTCGTTGAGGAACGTATAGTCGGACGCGACCAGGTCGAGGATCGGCCGGTCCTCGCGGATGATCGTTTCCAGGAAGAGCCGCGTCTCCTCGAGCATCGCCTGGCGCAGGCGCTGGTTGAAGGCGGGGAAGAGACCGCCGTCGGGCGCCACGAAGCCGAGACGCTTCAGCTGGAGCCACTGCATGGCGAAGTTGTCGACGAGCGACTTCGCCCGGGGGTCCTTCAGCATGCGCTGGACCTGCTTGTCGAGGTTCGCGGACAGCTCGTTCTTCGCGGCGAGCTTCACCAGCTCGTCGTCCGGCATCGTGCTCCAGAGGAAATAGGACAGCCGCGCCGCGAGCTGATACTCGGTGAGCGGGTGGACGCCGGCGGCGTCGGGCTTGTCGTCGAGCTCCACGCGGAAGAGGAACTTCGGCGAGACGAGGACGGCCTCCATCGCGCGGGCGATGCCGGCTTCCCATTTCTCTCCGCCGGCCTCGACCTTTCCGGCGAGCGCGACGAGGCGCGTCAGTTCCGCATCGGTCGCGGGACGCCGGAACGCGCGGTCGGCGAACGACTTCAGGATCGCCTTCGTCTGTTCGGGTTTGGGCTTCGACGCGACCGCGTCCATCGCCCGCCGCTGGAAGGCGGGGCGCGGGTCGAGCGGGCCGGTGAACTGGAAGCCCTCGATCCAGACCTCGGTCGCGGGCTCCCCGTCGGCGCCCTTATAGAGCCCGACGGCGAGGCGCTCCACGCCGGCCGTCGCGGGGATCCTGATCTCGTACTTCTGGGCCGCCTTCTCATCGACCTTGCCGTCCTTCTCCGGCGCGGCAGGAACGTCGTGCGTCTCGAGGATCCTGAAGGGCTTCAATCCCGGGAGCGCCGCGCCGGACAGCTTGGCGATGTCGGCATCCGCGGCGGGACCCTGGATGTTCTTTCCGCAGGCGAGGACGGCGATCTTCGCCGGCTTCCCTCTGGCGTACGCGCGGAAGCGGAACATATACTCGGCGTCGGGCTGCAGGCGGTACTCCTTGAACAGGGGGCCGGTGCGGACCGCGTCGCCCTTCTCGGCCTTGAGCGGGCGGTACTTCGACTGCGGCACGTTCGAGCTCGCGGGCTCGAGGTACTTCGCTCCGGTATGATTGTCGGACGGCTTGGGCGGATCGGCGGGGAAGATACGGCCGACAATCGTCTCCGCGGCCGTCAGGTAGCGCTCCATCAGCACCGGCGAGAGGGTGAGCACGTCGCCGATGTTGTCGAAGCCGTAGCCGATGTCGTCGGAGGGGAAGTCCTCGGCAGGGTCGAAGTCGACGCCGGTCAGGTCGCGGATGGTATTGCCGTACTCGGTGCGGTTGAGGCGCCGGACGGTGACGCGGCCGGGGTTGACGGGGGCATTGGCGTCGACTTTGCTGAGGATGGCCTGGAGCGAGGCCATGAGATTCTCCCGCTCCATCTGCTGCGGCTGGACCTTGGAGTCGTCGGGCGGCATCTCGTGGGTCTGCAGCTTGAGGATGGCTTCCTTCCAGATGCGGCGCTCGGCGCGCATCTGGGCCTCGGTGGTGAAGCGGACGAGGTTGAGGTCGGCCTTGGGCTTGCCCTTCCCGGCGCCGTGGCAGCTGACGCAGTATTTGGACAGCAGCGGCTGGATCCTGGGGAGGTCGGTGTCGGCGGGGGCGGACTGCGAGCTTGCCGGTCCCGACGACTGGCCGAGAAAAACCAGGACTGCGAGGAGGCCCGCCCGCTTCATGCTATTCGTAATACGCCTGCCGCATGAGTAATGTATATCGGACAAACGCGGAAGTGTGACGAGGGGCGGAGTACGATTCAGTGGGGATGGAACCCATGGGGGGCATCCGTCGGGCGTGTCCTGCCCTGCAACGAACAGAAGAGAAGAGTGGAAGAGAAAGGGGGCGTAAATCCTTAGCGGGGGCTACGGATTTCCGTAAGCGATCCGTGAGTAAGAAGTAGGAGAGATGAAGAAACTGCTGCCGCTGCTGCTGGTGCTGTCGGGAGCCGCGCCGGGCGAGGCGCCGCCTTTCGAGGTGCCTGAAAACTACACGATCGAGCTGGTGGCGGGGCCGCCGCTCGTCGAACGGCCCATCATGGCCTGCTTCGACGAGCAGGGGCGCCTTTACGTCGCCGATTCGGCCGGGGTCAATCTCAAGGGCAGCGACCTGATCAAGGATCCGCCCCATCGGATCCGAGTGCTCGAGGATACCGACGGCGACGGCCGCTTCGACACCAGCAAAGTCTGGGCCGACAAGCTGGTGTTCCCTCAGGGGCTGCTCTGGCATCAGGGCGCCCTCTACTGCACGTCGCCGCCGTCGTTCTGGAAGCTGGAAGATACCGACGGCGACGGCGTCTGCGACAAGCGGACGGAGTTGATCACGGGACTCGCCAATACGGGGGTCGCCGACGACGCCCATGGCGCGTGTCTGGGTCCCGACGGCCGCATCTACTTCCTCCCCGGCCGCATGGCGCATAACCTGCACACGCCCGACGGCAAGTTCGCGAAGAAGGCCACGGGACCCTGGCTGATGCGCTGCAAGCCCGACGGCAGCGAAATGGAGATCGTCTGCGGTTGTCAGGGCAATCCGGTCGAGGTCGACTGGCTGCCCTCCGGCGACTACTTCATCTCCGGAACGTTCTGGGCGCCCGACTCCTACGGTGGCGGCCTGCGAGACGCCCTCATTCACGGCGTCGACGGCGGCGAGTACGCGGTGCGCGACCGCGTCTATACCGACCGCAAGCGCACCGGCGATTTCCTGCCCGTGATGGTCCCGATGATCGCGACCGCGCCGGCCGGGATGATGATCGCGAAGAGCGACGCGATGGGCGTGAAGGGGAATCTCTTCTGCACGTACTTCAACACCCATAAGGTCCAGCGGCATGTCCTCGAGCGCGACGGCGCCACGTTCCGGTCGAGGAACGAGGAATTCGTCCAGTCGAAGAATCCCGACTTCCATCCGACCGACGTGCTCGAGGACGCGGACGGCAGCCTGCTGGTCGTCGACACGGGCGGCTGGTTCCGCATCGGCTGCCCGACTTCGCAGATCGCGAAGCCGCAGGTGCTGGGCGGCATCTACCGGATCCGCAGGAAGAACGCCGCCAGAGTTGCGGATCCGCGCGGCCTGAAGGCCGACTGGACCCGCCCTGCGGCGTTGCTGGGCGACGCGCGGTGGATGGTGCGGGAACGCGCCATCCGGGAGGCTGCGAAGCTTGGCGCGATCGCCGACCTGCCGGCGACCCCCGAAGGGCTGTGGACCCGGACCCGTATCGAGACGCCGGACGCGCGCGCATCGCTGCGCGGGTTCCTGTCGGACAAGGACGCGACGCTCCGGCAGATCGCGTGCATCTCGGCGGGACTGGTTCGCGATCCGGCGGCGGTCGGGGGCCTGATCGATCGCCTGAAGGAGGACCCGCCGCAGGTGAAGCGCGAAGCGGCCAACGCGCTGGGGCGGATCGGCGACCGGAAGGCCGTGCTGCCGCTGCTCGAGGCCGTGCGCGCCGGGGGCGACCGCTTCCTCGAGCATGCGCTGATCTACGCGCTCATCCGCATCGCCGACCGGGACGATCTGCTCGGCGCCCTCAAGGATCCGAACGCGGGGATCCGCCGGGCGGCGTTGATCGCCCTCGACCAGATGGACGGCGGCAATCTGACGCCCGACCTGGTCACGCCGCTGCTCGATCCGATCGACTCCGCGCTCCAGCAGGCGGCGCTCAAGGTGATCGCCTCGCACCCGGGATGGTCCAACGAGCTCTTCGGCCTCGTGCGCGAGTGGCTCGCGGAGCCGCTGCTCGACGAGGCGCGCCAGGAACTGCTGAAGGGCGTGCTGGTGTCGTTCAGCCGCGACCCCGCCATGCAGGACCAGATGGCGCAGGCGCTGCGGACGGACAAGACGTCGGCACCGCAGCGGCTGCTGGTCCTCGAGGCGATGACGCGGGCGCTTCCGGAGCGGTCCCCGTCGACCTGGCTGGGCGAGGCGCGCTGGTCGCTGGACGCCGCGGACGAGCGCGTGGTGAGGCAGGCGGTCGCGCTGATCCGCGCGGCGGGCTGCGGCGACTTCGACGACGTCCTCCTGCGCCTGGCCCGCGACGACATGCGGAGCGCGGAGCTGCGGGTGGAGACGCTGCTGGCGGCGGCACCGCGGCTGGCGAAGCTGGACGGCGCCTTATACCGCTTCCTGGTCGGCTGCATGGACAAGGACAAGGCCCCGCTGCTGCGGCTGTCGGCGGCGGAAGCCGTGGGCAAGTTGCCGCTGGACGACGCCCAGCTGAACCAGCTGTCGGCCGTGGTCGCCGTCGCGGGACCGCTGGAAATGCCGCGCCTGATCGGCGTCTATGAGCGATCGAAGAGCGCGGCGGTGGCGAAGAAGCTGCTGGGCGCGGTGGCGTCGGCGCCCGGTTTCACGAGCCTGCCGGCGGAGACGCTCCGGAAGGTCTTCAAGGGATACCCGGACGAGGTGCGCCGGGAGGCGGAGCCCGTCGTGAAGAGGCTCGAGGTCGACACGGCCGCGATGAAGGAGAAGCTCGACTCGTTGGCGTCGGTGCTGGAGCACGGCGACGCGAAGGCCGGGCGCGAGATCTTCCTGGGCAGGAAGGCCGGCTGCACGGCCTGCCATACCGTCGCCGGGCAGGGCGGCAAGGTCGGGCCGGACCTCTCGAAGATCGGCTCGATCCGGGCGGGGAGGGATCTGCTCGAGGCGATCGTCTTCCCGAGCGCGACGTTCGCGCGCGGCTTCGAGCCCTTCCTGATCCGCAGCAAGGACGGCGTCATCTACGACGGGCTGATCACGAGGGAGACCCCGGACGCGATCTATCTGTTCACGTCGGAGCGCCTCGAGAAGCGCATCCCGCGCTCGATCATCGACGTGCTCCAGCAGAGCAAGGTTTCCGTCATGCCCCAGGGCCTCGACCAGCAGATCAGCCTCGACGACCTGCGCGACCTCATCGCCTTCCTCGTCTCCCTCCGCTGACGGCCGCAGTTCATGCCGGAGGGCAGGGGATGCTGCCGGCCGGGGTCGTTCCGACCGCCCACCCGAGGCTCATCCGCAGGATCAGGCCGCGGCGTGCCGGCGCGTCCATGACGGAAGCTCCTGGGTTTGGAACGACACCCCCACCCGCAAGGCTACGCCGTCCCGCGTCGCAAGGACCAAAATGAAGGAGTTCCGGCGCCGTGGATCCGGGATCAATCGCGGGAGTACACGACCTTCCCTCCGAGGAACGTCCCCAGCACCTTGACGCGCAGGATCTCGTCGACCGGGCAGCGCAGGATGTCGCGGTCGACGATGATGAAGTCCGCGAGCTTGCCGACCTCGAGGGAGCCTTTGTCCTTCTCCTCGTGGTGCAGGTACGCGTTGTTGATCGTGTAGAGGCGGATCGCCTGCTCGCGCGTCAGCGCCTCCTCGGGGTTCGGCACCGCGCCGCCCTCCGTCTCGCGCGTCAGCGTGATCCAGATCCCCAGCCAGGGGTTCCAGGGGTTCGTCGACGCGTACGAGTTCGTCCGGATCATGTGATCGCTGCCGCCGCCGATCGTCGTGTACTGCATCCAGCTCTTGTAGGGCTGGAACCAGCGCACGCGCTCCGGGCCCAGCATCTTGGACAGCGTCGTGCCGTCCTTGTAGAGCCACGCCGGCTGCACGTCCGCCACCACGTTCAGGCGCTTGCAGAGCTCGAGGTTGTGCTGCGACGGGAAGTTCGCGTGCGTGATGCACCAGCGCAGTTCCCGGATCGGCGTCTTCCGGTCGGTCGCGTCGTAGGCGTCGAGCAGCACGTCCATCGCGCTTTCGCCCGCGGTGTGCGCCGTCATCTGCCAGCCGCGCTTCGCCGCCTCCTCGAGGATGACCTTGAGCTGGTCGGGCTGGATGAAGAGCAGGCCGTGATAGTCGTCCTCGATCACCTGGTACGCGGGCCCCTTCGGCCACGGCTCCCGCATATAGGCGCTGCCGTTCAGCATGCCGCCGTCGAGGAAGAGCTTGATGGGGCCGACGCGGACCCAGTCGTCGCCCTTTCCGGTCGGGCCGAAGCGGCCGTCGCCACCCGTCATCTTCTCGAGCCGCTGGACGATCTGCTCGCGGCTGCCTCCGGGACTGAACGACGGCGAGATGGTGATGCGCGCGGTGAGCTGTCCGGCCTTCTGCAGCTCCAGGAACAGGTCCAGCGCGTCGCGCGACGTGTTCCTGTCCGCGACGCTCGTGATGCCGGTCTCGTTGTAGAGCGCGAGCAGCCTGCGGACGGCGTCGCGCTTCGCGTCGGGCGGGCTGTCGCTGTCGACGTCCGGCGCCTGCTTCAGCAGCCCGAGCGCGGACGAGCCGCGCAGCATCCCCGTCGGCTCGCCCGTCGCGGGGTCCTTGACGACGATGCCGCCCGCGGGATTCTTCGTGTCCCGGGTGATGCCGGAGACCTCGAGCGCCCGGGTGTTCACGACGCCGGTCGGGCCGGCGGCATAAAGCACGGGATGCTTCGAATCGGCGGCGTCGAGCTCGGCTTTCGTCGGGAAGCGGGTCTCCTTGAGCCGCGTCGGGAACGCATACGGGACGACGATCCACTGGCCCTCGGGGAGCGCGGCGGCCTTCGCCTTGATGAAGGCGTAGGCGTCCTCGAGCGACTTGAACTCGGGCAGCGGCCCGTGGATCTCGCTCGATGAGGCGCCAGTCAGGTGCACATGGCTGTCGTAGAGGCCGGGGAGCACCGGGCGTCCTTCCGCGTCGATGACCTTCGTCTTCCCGTTCTCGACCCAGCGGAAGATCTCCTCGTCGGACCCGATCGCGACCATGCGGCCGTCCTTGACCGCGAACGCCTCCGCGATCGAGAACGCCGCGTCGACGGTGATGACTTTCGCGTGATGCACGATCAGGTCGGCCGTGCCGGCCGGCGGGGCCGACTCCGACGGCGACGAGCACGCGGAGAGCAGCAGCAGCAACACCGGAAGATCGCGTTTCATGAGAGTCTCCTTGGCGAAGGGCCTGCAGACTATACGCTTTGGGCCCGCAGCGGTACTTTTTCGGTGCTATACTGCCGCGCGGAAGACCCGGGGGACGTTGGTTCCTGAAAGAGAGGGGAGCTTATGCACCGGGTTCACATCATCCTCGGCGGTTTCGTGGTCGTCTCGCTGGCCGTAGGCGGCAGCTTCGTCACCAGCACCTGGGTCGCGTCCCGCGCATACCTGAAGCGGGGCGGGCAGCAGGAGAAGGGGACGCGCACGCTTGACGTCACCGGTTCCGCGCGCAAATTGATCGTATCGGATCTGGCGATCTGGACCATCCGGATCGGCGGCGAGGGGAAGACGATCGAGGACGCGTACCAGAAGATGTCCGCGTCCGGCGACAAAGTCCGCGAGTTCCTGTCGCAGAAGGGCGTCCCGGCCGACGCCGTGAAGAGCGGCCCGATCCGGACGGAGACGCATTACAGGAAGGACGAGAAGGGGAACTCGACGCGGGAGATCACGAGCCACGAGCTCAGCCGCGCTTTCGAGATCCGGACCAGCGAAGTGAGGCTAGTGGAGAAGGCATCGGGCGAAGTCACCGAGATCCTAAGGACGGGCGCGCACGTGGAGAGTCTGGCGCCCGACTTCGTCTACACGAAGCTCTCGGACCTCAAGATCGCCATGATCGGCGAAGCGACCAGGAACGCCCGGGAGCGGGCGGAGCAGATCGCCGCCGGCAGCGGCTGCCGCATCGGCTCGGTGAAGGACGCGCGAGCCGGCGTGCTGCAGGTCACGCGGCCGTGGTCGACGGAGACGACGTCGAGCGGCGCGAATGACACGTCGTCGGTGGAGAAGGACGTCATGTCAGTCGTCCACCTGACGTTGACGATCGACCGCTGATCCCATCCGCCGCCCTCCGTAGCGAACCCCTCAAGGGCGAAGGAGGGCCCCTCTGGCTGTGTCCTGAGACTGTGGCCTCTTTTCAGGGCTTGCCGAGCTCCTTGAGAAGATCCTGGGCGCGGCGGTCGTTGGGATCGATTTCCAGCGCCAGGCGGCACTCGGCCGTCGCCTCCGGCCTGCGGTCGAGGCGCAGGAGACAGAGCGCCAGCTGGACCCGGGCCGGCGATGATTTGGGACGGATCTGGACCAGCTCGCGAAGGAGCCTGGCCGCCTCCTCGTAGTTCTGGTCGATCTGATGCTGACGCGCCAGGCCTGCCAGCGCTTCGACCGAGCCCGGCTCGACCTCGCGTGCCGACCCATACGCCTGTCGCGCCTCCTCCGAGCGGTTCAGCTGGGTGAAGGTCTGGCCCAGCAGCAGGCGCGACGGGACATAGCAGCCCGCCGTCTTCGGGATGCGGCGCAGCAGCTCGATCGCGCCCCGGGGATCCGTCATCCGCAGCCGGCTTTCCGCCTTGACGAGGACGGCTTCCGAAACGACGTCCAGGAACACCGCCGTGCGGGGGTCGCGCGCGATCGGCGTCGGCGCCCGATCCAGCGCCGCCAGCGCGCGCTCGGGGTCGTCCGTGTGGAGCCGGACCGCCTCCGCCAGCAGGCGACGGCTCTCGCGGCGGCGCCCGATTTCGTCGAGGATCCGGTCGCTGCCGCCGGAATAGAGCGACGCGACGGGCGACGTCTTGCGGACCTCGTCCATCCACTCCAGGATCTGGGGCCGCAGGTCGCGGCCCATCGAGCGCGCCGCGGTATATTCGAGGAAGCAGCGGTCGTCGGTCACGATCGGCCCGGGCCCCACCGCGGAGCGGACGCGGTCGGCATCCGCGACGAGGTGGCCCAGCAGGGCGGGCACCCGGGGCGCCTCCGACCCGACATAGTCCGCCAGCGCCTTTGTCGACTCCAGCCGTGCTTCGACGCCGTCCAGGTCGGTTTTCGTCGGCTGCAGGGTGCCGAGCAGCAGGTAGTCGTGGCCGGGGAAGACTTCCCAGAGGCTGCCGTGCGGATACACGGCGGTGAAGGTGCGCAGGACGTCCTTAAGGTTCTCGGGCGACAGCCAGTACGCGTGCACCCACTGGCAGAAGATTCCACCGGGTGCGAGCCGGCGCGACGCCTCCTCGAAGAAGTCGCGCGTGAACAGGTTCGCCATTCCGCTGACCCAGAGGTTGGACGGCTGCGAGACGATGACGTCGTAGCTCTCGCGGCCGAAGAGGATGGCATTGCGGCCGTCGCCGACGCTGACGTGGACGCGCGGGTCCTCGAGGACGCCGCCGATCGCCTCCTTGAAGTGCGCCGCGCCCTTCAGCACCGCGGGGGAGAGTTCGACGCAGTCCAGGCGCTCCAGCGGATGTTTCGCCATCGCGGCCAGGGTCAGGCCGCCGCCGAGGCCGATGCAGAGCGCGCGTTTCGGCATCGGGTGATGCACGAGCGCGAGATCGCCGACGAAGAGCATATTGGCACGGTCGGTCGGCCCCGTGGAGGCGTCCGACTTGCCGTTCACCTTCATCGTCAGGATCCCGCTCTGCTGGCGGTGGATCGTGACGAGGCCGTAGGAGTCCCAATACTGTGCGACCAGGTCGGTGTCCTTATGCAGGTACTCCCGGAGGTCCTCCTTCTGGTCGGCGGCGCTGCGCACGTCGGCCGAACCGTAAATCGTCGGGCCGCTGGCCAGAACCTTGGTATCCCACGACGGGAGCAGGAACCAGCCCGCGAGCGCCAGCGTCAGCGGAACGGCGACGGCCCAGCGCCTCGGAATCAGGAGCAGCGCGGCCAGACCGAGATTGAACGTCGCCGCCACCTTGACGGCCGTTGCGAGCCCGAGCCACGGCACCAGGAGGAACGAGGCGGCCAGCGAGCCCGCGATGGACCCGAGCGTGTTGGCGGTATAGACGGCGCCGACGGAGCGGCCCACCGGGCGATCCCTTCCGGCCGCCCAGCGGATGGCGAGCGGAAAGACGGCGCCCATGCAGAACGTCGGCGCGAGGACATACAGCGCGATGAAGCGCGCCTGCGTCCAGAGCAGGGTGCCGTAGTCCTTGCGCATCTCCTCGGCGAGCGGGGCGACCTGCAGGGCCAGGTCGCCGAGCGGCTGCAGCAGGCCGAGGGCGATGACGCCGATCCCGATCTGGACGACGGCGAGCAGGTCGGGCATGCTCCGGAAGCGGGGAAGCAGCAGGGACATGACTGCGCTGCCGAGGGCCAGGCCCAGGATGAACGCGGTGAGGATCAGGGTGAACGCGTGGACCGTGGAACCGAGCGCCAGGACCAGGGACTTCGTCCACGCGATTTCGTAGAGGAGCGCCGAGAAGCCCGACACGGCGGCGACGACGAGGGGAAGGCGGGGAGGCGTCGACTCCACGGTCGTCGGAGCCGCAGCGCCGGCGAGGGCGGTTCGAGCCATCCTCCACGACGCGGCCGCGATCCCCATATTGAGCGCGGCGGCGACGAGCGCGGTGAGCCTCAACCCCAGCTCGGGGATCAGCCAGAAGCCCGCCGCGAGGGTCCCGAGGACGCCGCCCAGCGTGTTCACCGCATAGGCGCGTCCGGCTTCCCGGCCGGCGGCGTCGATGGTCGACGTCAGGAACCGCGCCAGGATGGGCAACGTCGCTCCCATGAGCGTGGTCGGCATCAGCAGGATCAGCGCGAGGATCAGGACGCGGGCGACGCCATAGACCGGCGTGGGCCAGAGGACGCGGAAGAGCGGCTCGGACGCGGCGAGAAGGACGGGGACCAACAGGGCGGAGACGGCGACGCCGCCTTCCAGGAGCCCGTAGAGACGGAGCAGGTCGCCGCCGCTGCTCCGGTCGGCCTTGCGTCCGCCCCACCAGCCGCCGAGCGCCAGCCCGCCCATGAAGACGCCGACGACGGTGCCGATCGCTTGGGTGGTGTTGCCGATGACGGTGCCCGCGGCGCGAATCCAGACGACCTCATAGAGCAGGCCGCAGAAGCCGCTGACGAAGAAGAAGGCGAGGACCCGAGCTCTCACTTCAGCTCGCAGAGGAAGAGATTCGCGAACTGCACCTTCTCGCCCGTCGCCTTCAGGCCGATGGTCCGCGGCGACGCCGCCTTTGGAATCGTCTCCGTCGTCTTCTTCCCGTTCTGGGTGACGCTGCGCTGCTCGCCCTGGACGGCGACGATGATGCGGTCCCAGGTGCCCGGCTTCACTTCGGCGTTCAGGCTCAGCGGGAGCAGGTCGCCGATCCGGAGCTCGAGGTTGCCGTCCTTCGCGCTCTTCCAGTCGAACACGAAGATGAAATTCTCGAACGCGCGCTCGGTGCGGAGCACGCCGGCGGTGGACGCTCCCTCGAGCACCCAGTCGCTGGATTTCCAGCCGTCGCCGCCGGTCCAGCCGTGGAGGTCCAGCCCCGTATACAGCGTCTGGAAGCCCTGGTATTCCTCCGCGATCTCCTCGGGCGGGGGATTGGTCGAGGGGAGTTCCTTGAGGAGCAGGTTGCGGAAATGGCAGGGCGCGCCCTCGGACTCGAGGCAGATGTAGCCCTTGCGCGGATTGCACTTCGTCCCGCCTGAGACCTCCTTGCCGTTCACCTCGAGCTTCACGGAGCCGTCGTTGACGGTGACCTTGTAGTGGTTCCACTGCCCTGCTGGATGCGCCCGCTTCTCGCTCGGCAGGCAGCGCATCCAGCCGGCGGGATGCGGGCGGTCGGGTACGAACGTCGCTCCGTGGATCGAGAAGACGTCGCCGTGCCCGGTCCACTGGCCCTTGGGATCGTCGCCGTCGAGCACCTGGATCTCATGCCCTTTCGTGAACGGCTGGCCTTGGACCGGCATCGCGCCGCTGTGGATGAAGAAGCCCGAGTTGCCGCCCTTTTTCAGGTGCATCCAGTCGAACTCGGCGATGTAGTTCTCATACATCCGCTCGGTGCGCAGGACGCCGGTCGGCTTGCCGGTGGTCACGATCAGGCCGTCCGACGCGCGGAAGGTGTCGGGCGCGCAGTTGACGCGGACCCAGCCCGTGAGGTCGTGCCCGTTGAACAGCGGGACGAAGCCGTCGGATTCGGCGGGCTGCGATGCCGACGCGGCTCCCCCTCCGGCGCAGCCGAGCGCCGACGCGAGCACGACGCTGAGGAGCAGGCGCATGATTCCCCCTAGAGCGAGCCGAGCGGGTGCTTCCGCTGCTTCAACGGGAACGTCGCGCGGGCGCCGGACAGGTGGGCCGTGTAGACGGCCATGATCATTTCCAGCGTCGCACGCGCTTCCAGGATATCGACCGGGGACCGTCCCCCCGCGGCGATGATCCGCAACAGGTCCTCGACAATATACCGATTGCAGGCGTCCGTCGCCTTCAATCCCGACGGATGGTCGTTCGTCGGGCAGTCGGGCAGCGGGGCCCAGGAGGCCTGCTTCCCGGGAACCCATTGAGGGTCCTTGAGATAGACGGGACGGGGATCCTGGCTGATGGGGCAGTGCGCGATCCCCGTCGAGCCGTAGAGCGTGATCGTGAAGCGACCGCCTTCGCCTTTCGGGACCTTTTGCGATGCAAACGAGCCGAGGACGCCGTTCGGGAAAGCATATTGCGCCTGGATGCTGTCGCCCGCAACCGGTCCCAGCGGCTCCGTTGCGTCGCGCCGGTCCTCGACCGTGATGTCGCGGCCGTCCTGGGTCACGCGCGCGGTGCACCAGAGCGGCTCGCCGGCGAAGAAGCGCATCAGGTACAGGCAGTGGGTGCCCAGCACCATGAGGTCCTCGCCGCCCGAGCGGTGATCCTCCTTGCCGCGCGTCCGCACCTCGAGCAGCTGCCCGATCAGGCCGCCGTCGACCAGCTTCTTAAGGTGCACGATCGGCGGGCAGAGCCGCATCTGGTGCGCGACGACGACCTTGATCCCGTGCAGGGTGGCGACGTCGACGATCGCGTCCGCCTCTTCGAGCGAGCCGGCGATCGGCTTCTCCATATAGACGTGCGTCCTGTGCTCGGCCGCGAGCGTGAGATATTCGAGCTTGCGCTCCACCCAGGGCGGTCCGATCGAGACCAGCTGCGGTTTCATGACGTCGAGCATCGTCTCCAGCGAGGCGAAGCCGCGGCCCACGTCGAGCCGTCGGGCCATGGCCAGGCCGGCCTTCTGGTTGGGATCCCCGACGGCCACGAGCTGGACGCCGTCGACTCCGTTGAAGCAGGTGTCGAGTCCATGCCCGTATCCGCCGCGGCCGGTATGGCCGTAGACGCAGGCTTTCAGCGGGTCGGCGGCGAAGCGGGACCCGACCGCAGCCAGGGCTCCCGCGGCGAGGAATTCGCGGCGGTTCATGGCGGCTTGGGCCATTGCAGGTGCTGATGCAGGAAATCGAAGGTGCCGACGCCGTTGATCTTGTGCGGCCCGTCGAACACCTCGATCCGGGTGCGGTCGCCGATCTTCAGCTCGTCGTAGAGCCGCTTCACTTTGGCGTACTCATAGAGCACCCGTTCGTCGGACGAGACGCCGTCTCCGTGACCGCGCTCGACCATGAACGGCCGCGGCGCGATGAGCGCGGCCATCTCGGCGTAGTTGAAGGTGTTGCCCAGGTTCCACTCGAAGATCTCGTACTCATTCGTCGTGACGTAGCTGTAGGGGCTGTCGAGCGCCGCGTTCTTCCAGATCCAGTCGCTGAAGTCCGCGGAGCAGATCGAGAGGCAGTAGCGCGGGACCGCCGCGGGCACCCGCATTGCGGTCTTGCCGCCGTAGCTCAGGCCGTAGAAGGCGATGCGCGCGGGATCGACGAACGGCTGCGCCGCCAGCCACTCGGTGATCACCTGGTGCTGCGGGATGATGATCGAGAACAGGTGCGTTCCCAGGAGGTTCGCCTTGCGCTGCAGCGTGCGGAACTTGTCCTGACCGATATAGGGGTTCTGCGGGGCGAAGACGACGAAGCCGCGCTCGGCCAGATGACAGGCGTACTGGCCGTACGCGGGAACATTCTTCCGGGGATCGGCCACGTCCTGCGGCCGGCCTTCCAACCCGTGCTGACACACCACCACCGGCCGCTTCTCGCCGGGCTGGAGATCCTTGGGGAGCAGCAGCAGGCCGTACGCGAACACGTCGGGGAAGACGTCGAGAACCACCTCATAGCCCGTATAGCGGGGCTCGTCATAGACCTTCCGGCTGCGGGCATTGCGGGGGAGGAACGGCGTGTCGAAGCGGCCGACGACCGTGTCGACGAAAAGCTCCCGGAAGGGAACGGTCGACCGCTCGAACGATTCGACCGAGCGGCGGTCGATCTTGTCCCAGAAGGCGGCTTTGCGGACGTTCTCGCTGCGGCGGAGGAGGACCTGGGTGTCCTCGAGCAGCTGTTCCAGCTGCCGCTTTTGACGCTTCTGGACGTCGGGCCCTTCCGACTCCTTCTTGACCGGAGGGTGGACCTTGCGCAGCCCGACGATCTCGAACGCGTCGATCGCGGCCGCCTGGGGCAGCCCGTGGACGAGATGCCGGAAGCGGTCGGCTTCGTCCCGGGTCTCCTGGAGCTCCGGCACGGCCCAGAAGCCGGGGGCGGCCCCGGCGCGGCCGCTGCGCGGAGCCGGCGGGCCCTTGATCTCGATCGCGGGACCGGCCGCCGTGATCAGCGTCCGCGGCGCGATGAGGCTCGCGATCTCCGCATCGCCGAACTCCTTCAGAAGCCCGAAGACGTTGCGATAGATCGGCTCCTGCCACGCTTTCTGTCGCGACTCGAAGTAGCCGCCGACCCAGGTCAGGTCGATGCGCGTGTCGACGGCGCCCGCGTAGAGGGCGAGCAGGCCGCCTTCGCCGACCCCGAAGACGCCGACATGGAAGGACCCCCTGCGGCCCTGACGGTCGAGGTAGTCGATGAAGGCCAGGGCCTTCTGGATCTCGTAGCCGATCAGCGTGCGGCCCATCTCGAACGCCGGCCGATAGACGAACTCGCGATGAGGCTGGTTCGTCGCCCGGCCGGCGGACGACACCGAATACGTGTCCGCCCGGTCGATCAGCGTGGGGATCAGCACCCAGCAGCCTTGATCCGCGAGTCGGCGCGCGATCTGGTGCTCCTCGTCGAGGCCGCCCGTGATCCCCGCGATCTGCTCCGGGGTCTGGTCGGCGTCGGGGAAGACGATCGCGAGCGGGCCGTCGCCCGCCTTGGGAATCAGCAGCAGTCCTTCGCCCTCGATGCCTCGGAAGACGGGCCAGCGGACGACTCGGGCCTGGAAGTTCTCGGAGCTCGCGAGCGCGAAGCCGAGGCCCGGCTGGTTCGCCGGGATCGGGAACTCCGGGACGCCGTCCGTCGCACGCTCGTCGACGAGGCCGAGGATGCGACGCAGACGCTCGCGGTTCGGCGCGACGGAGGTCTCGTACTGATCGCGCGAGCGAAGGTCGCGCTTCCACAGCGCGGCGCGCTTCTCGATCGACTGGTCGATCTCTCGTAGGAGGAAGCGGTCGATCCCGGCGACCATTTCCGCGGCGAGGTCGCCCTTCAGGTCGAGCGGCGTCGTCCCCGGGAGCACGTCGGTGTCGTCGGCGCATCCGACGGCGGAAGCGGGCGCGTCCAGACGGGCCTGCTTCTTCTCGGGCGTGCGTTTGGCCGTCCAGAACAGCGCGTTGACGACCATGCGGACGAAGGCGTCGTTCTTGAAATCGGCCTGGTCGCCCAGCGACGTGTAGAAGATGCGGCCGCCCTGGTGGACGTTCGTCCAGGCGACCGGCTCGGTATGGCCGCCCGCGGTTCCCCTCAGCAGCGTCTCGGTCTCCGCCGCATTCGACGGGTTCTTATAGAGGCTCGCCTGCGACTTCAGCGGGCCGACGCCGTCGAGGATGGGGTGGCCCTTGGCCTTGTCGGTGAACTCGAGGACCAGCTCCGGCCCCTTGCCGTAGTGGTTGGAATAGCTGCCGCCCAGGACCTCCTTGTCGAGGTCGAGCCAGGTCTGGAACGCGTGGCTGGCCGTGCGCAGGCCGACGACGGGCCTGCCCGCGTCGCAGTACTTCTTCACGCGGGCAAGTTGCTCGCCCTCGATCTTGAGGCGCCGCGTGAACAGGAGCATGACGTCGCAGGTCTCGAGGTTCTCGAGCCCGGAGAGGTCCTCGTCGGTCTTGCGGAACGCCCGGCTGCACCGGACGTTGTAGGTCTTCTCGAGGTGCTCTTGCAGCGCGGCGAGGGACGCGTCGGAATCGTATTCGAGCGACCCCGACACGAGGCAGACCTGGAGCGGCGGGGTCTTTTCCTGCGCCGCGACCGCGACGGGGCCGTCGCCCTGGAGATACGCGAAGAAGTCGCGGATCTCGGGGTCGCTCAGCGGGTCGAGCAGCTTTTCGGGCATGAGCGAAAGGGCCGACGGCTTGAGCGCCTGGATGCGATCGCGCGCGAGCACCGTGCGGACGTTGTTGGCGTCGAGGAGCGTGACGGCGGACGCGGACTGCTCGACGAGCAGCCCGGACAGCACCTGTCCGTCGCCGGTCAGGATCTGATGCGCGGCATACTCGGGGCGGATCATCGCGCTGGGGTCCACGATGTTCATCGCGAGCAGGTCGAGGTTCTTGCGGTCGGCGGCGGTGAGTTCGGGTCCGATTGTGTTGCCTTCGTTCCAGAGGGTGTGGCAGACCGCGCAGGTTTTCGTGAAGATCGCCTTGCCGCGGGCGCGATCGCCCTTGCCGTTGTTGAGGATGTTGCGGATCGACGCGATCTGCGCGCGCTTTTCTCCGGGCGTTGCGGCCCCGACCTTGCCCCAGTGCTTCTGCAGCAGCGCGGTGAGCTCCGGCTGATCGAACGCGGCGATGCGCTGCAAGTCGGGAACGGCAAGATCGGCGGCCTTGACGGTTCCCGCGTCGACGGCCTGGAGCAGGTCCTTCGAGGATTCCTGTCGTGAGGTCAGGAGCGAAACGGCGCGCTGTCGCCGGGGGCCCTGGAGAGCCTGCCAGTTCTGGACGATCGCCCGGGGAATGGCGGGGTCGTGGAACGCCTGGAGCGCGCCGAGCGCCGCCGTCTGAACAGCGGGGTTGGGGGCGTGGAGATAGCGCGCGACAATCCCGATGCAGTCCGGACGGCCGACCTCGCCCAGGAGGTTGAGGACTGCGGTCACGTCCGCATCCGTCCTCTTCCCGGGGCCGGTGTCGATCATCCCAAGCGCGTGGGCGTAAGCGCCGTCCCAGCCGAGGCGGATCCCCAGCGAGAGCGTCGGGAGATGATCCGGTCGTTCGCCATAAAGAAGAGCGAGCGGCTTCTCCAGGGGCGCGGGAGGGGCTTCCAGCCTGCGGCCCTGGAGCCCCTTGATGAAGCCCTCGAGGAGCGTCTCCTGCGTCTCCCGAGTGGACGCGCGACCGAGCAGCGTCGCTGCGGCGGCATAATCTCCGGCGACCATGAAGCGCCGGCCCAGCCGTTCGACGATGAATTTCCGGGAAAGAAGGCTGTCCAGGGGGAGGTCGAGGACGAGGTCCCGGTCGGAGACCGCCTTATCCTCGATCGCCCACCAGAGGAGCATCGGGATCTGCGGGTCGTCGACGTCCTCGTCGCGCGCGAGGAGCTCCCGGACGATCGGCAGCCCGTCAGCGGCGGGGAGCCGCTTCGCCGTGCAGGCCATCTGATTGCGCACGCGTGCGGACGGCTCGTTCTTCGCCAGCGCGACGAGCGCGTCGCGGAAGCCCGGACCGACTTTGCGCGTGTCGCCCTGGAGCCGGATCGTCCAGCTCCGGATGTCCTCGCAGGGATGATGCAGCAGCTCGCGGGCCAGCGCCTCGTCGAAGCCGCCGGAGACATAAAGAGCCCATAGAGGCTCCGCCGACGCGGCCCGCGCCAGGTCGCGCTTCAGCAGGACGACCGCCGACGGGTCGCGTCGCTCGGCCAGGATGCGTCGCGCTTCGGCCCGCCACCAGACGTTGGGGTGGTGGAGGATGTCGGTCAGGTCATAAGTCGTCAGCTTCGACAGGTAAGGCCTCGCCATCGGCGGCGCCGTCTTCGAGGCGATGCGGTAGAGGCGGCCGTTCGAGCGGTCCCAGTTGTCGCGCGGATCGACGTGATTGGCGCGAGCGTCGTACCAGTCGGCGACATACAGCGCGCCGTCCGGGCCGATCAGCGTGTCGATGGGACGGAACCACTTGTCGTTGGAGACCAGCAGGCTGCCGCCGAAGCGATTCGTGAAGCTGGAGCCCAGCGGCTCGACGACGTGCCAGTACAGGTCGTTCGAGAGGACGTTGCAGGCGATGTACTGGTCGTTGAAGGAGGCCGGGAAGGCGCCGCCCTGGTAGATCGTGCCGCCGCAGGTGACGTGGCCGCCTTTGAAGCCGGCATAAGGCACGTGTTCGAAGTAGCCGTAGCAGTTCGGGTTGTGGAGCGGGCCGTGCTTGGTGAAGCCCTTCACGTAATAGGCGCCCTGGACCTGGTGCAGCATCGCGACACCGCCATAATTGGTTCCGGCGATGACGTTGCCGTGGCGGTCGAAGTCGAGGCCCCAGGTGTTGCCGCCGCCTTCGGAAAAGAGCTCGAACTGCTTCGTCAGCGGGTGGTAGCGCCAGATCCCCTGCTGGAACTCGATCCCGTTGATCTTCGACGTGCTCGTGCTGCCCGCGGCGCCGTAGAGCCAGCCGTCCGGACCCCACTGCAGCGAGTTTGCCACCGAGTGCGTGTCGTCCATGCCGAAGCCGCTGAGCAGCACCTCGGGGTCGCCGTCCGGGACGTCGTCGCCGTTGCGGTCGGGATAGAAGAGCAGGTAGGGCGGCTGGGCGACGAAGACGCCGCCGTGGCCGAGGCACATCCCGCTGGCGATATTGAGGCCCGTGACGAAGTCCTTCGCGGTCTCGAAGTAGCCGTCGCCATCGGTGTCTTCGAGGATGGTGATACGGTCGGCGCCCTTGGGCCCCTTGGGCGGCGGTTCCGGGACGCGGTCGTAGACGGTGCGCAGGTATTCGTCGACTTTGACCGCCTTCAGGCCCGCGGGGTTCGGGTACTGGAGATACTGGAGGACCCAGATGCGCCCGCGTTCGTCGAAGCTGATCGACAGGGGCTGGCGGACCTGGGGCTCGCAGGCGACGAGACGGACCTCGAAGCCGTCGGCCACCTGCATGCGCTTGACGGCGTCCTGCGGGGAGAGGTTCTGCGCGAGAGCGGGGGAGGCGAGCAGGAGGAGCGCGGCGAGAGCGCGGAAGTTCATGCAGCCCAGCCCCATAGAGGATGCCCCGCTCCCGCCTAATTAACGTCTTTTGAGAGGAATCGGGGAACCAATTTCGTGATAGGCTGGTTGCCATGATCCACCGCGACGCCGCCTCCCTGATCGGCAACACCCCCGTGGTCGAGCTTTCGCGGATCACCGAAGGGCTCCGCGGCGCGATCTACGCCAAGATCGAATTCCTCAATCCGGGCGCCAGCAAGAAGGATCGCATCGCGCTGCGGATGATCGACGACGCGATGGTGCAGGGGCGCCTGCTGCGGGGCCAGACGGTGCTCGAGGTGACCAGCGGAAATACGGGGACCGGGCTGGCGATCGTCTGCGCCGTGCGCGGACTGAAGTTCGTCGCGGTGATGTCGGCGGGGAACTCCACCGAGCGCCGACGCATGATCGAGAACCTGGGCGCACGCGTCGAGGTCGTGGCGCAGGCTCCGGGGTCGCCGGCCGGGCAGGTGTCGGGGGCCGACCTGGACCTGGTCATCCGGCATGCCGAGACGCTCACCCGGGAGCTGGGCGCGTTCCGCTGCGACCAGTTCCGTGACGAGGCGAACGTGCGGGCGCACGAGGAGGGGACGGCCGAGGAGATCTGGGCGGACCTGGCCGGGAAGATCAACATGTTCTGCGACTTCGTCGGGTCCGGCGGGACGTTTGTCGGCGTCGCGCGCGGGCTGAAGAAGCACGACGCGTCGATCCGCTGCTACGCGGTGGAACCGTGGACGGCGCCGATCCTGTCGGGGAAGCCGGTGACGCGGGCGAACCACAAGATCCAGGGCGGGGGGTACTCGCTGCGGCCGCCGCTGTGGGAGGACCGCCTGCTGGACGGGACGCTGATCGTGACGGACGAAGAGGCGATCCGCTGGTCGCGCGAGCTGGCGAGGGTGGAGGGGATCTTCGGCGGCTTCTCGTCGGGGGCGAACCTGGCGGCGGCGATGCGGCTGCTTCAGGCTTCGCAGACGGCCGGCGAGCCCGCGCGCGTCGTGTTCACCGTCAACGACTCCGGCCTCAAGTACCTCAGCACCGACCTCTGGTCCTAGGAGTCCTCCGAAGGATCCAAGCCCGTCGATGCGGGACGAAGCCACCGACGCCGCTTACTTTCGGACGAATTTGTCGGCGGCGCCGGCGCGCCTGTAGAGCTCGGCGGTGCGGTCGAAGGCCGGATCCTTCGCGTTGATCAGCGTCAGCGGCTTCGGCGCGAGGGCGCCCAACGCCTCGGGGATGTCGCAGACCTTGAGCACGCCGAGCAGGAACGGGCCGTCGTGGTGCGAGGCCGGCGGGTCGATGATCGTCACCGACTCGATCTTCGACGAGAACAGCGCCGAGTAGGCCGCCAGGATGCCGGCCTGGCCCTTGCCGATCACCGCGCAGCCGTCGGGCTGCTGGTTGGCGGCGCGCGACAGCGCGGAGATGCGCAGCGAATCGGCCGTCATGCCCAGGACCGCGCAGGCGCGTTCGATCGTATTGGGGGGATTCTTCCGGATCCAGCGGCCCGGACCCTGGAAGAGCTGCGGACGCGGCAGCCCCTTCGCCCACTCGGGCACCTCGCTGCCCAAGGGATCGTCCGGATCGAGAATGATGAAGGTCGGATCGGAGCCCGGGGCCGCGGCGGACGGCAGCGGCTTGTGCCGCGTCAGCGGAACCTCCGACCTCAGTTCGTGGATGCCGATGCGGACGTTCAGGTCGCGCACGAGGTTCGCCTTGAACTCCTCGAACGGCAGCCGGAGCGCGTCCTCCGGCCTGGCGAGCTTGACGAAGGTCTCGTCGACCCTGGTGTTGATCTGGTCCGCGGGGATGTCCGAGTCCTGCGCGAACACGCGCAGCAGCTCGGGCTGGATGCGGACCTTCCCGTCGGGGCCCAGGCCCATGTCGGCGTCTTCGACGCGCCTGACGTCGCCCTTGAAGTGCCGGTTGAAGAACTCGAAGATCGCGCGGCGCAGGTCGGTCCGCATCGCGTGGGCGCCGACGCTGACCATGGCATCCACCTTGTCGCTCTCCCCGTACTTCGAGTAAAGGCGTTCCAGGCGGTTGATCACGCGCTCGTTGGCCGGCATGGGGAAGATCGTGTCGGCGTCGGAGTTGACGAAGAGGAAGGGCCGCGGGCAGATGAGCCCGGCGATCGTCGTCCAGTTCCAGCGGTAGTTGTTGTAGAGGAACATGCAGTCGCAGTGGCCGTTCACGCCGTCGTCGCCGACGTACCAGGTGAGGTCGGACATCCCGCTGACGGGCGCGGTCGCGCGGATGCGGTCGTCCGCGGCGCTGATCCAGAACGTCGCCGCGCCGCCGCCGGAGATGCCGGTCGCGCCGATGCGCTTGGGGTCGACCTCCGGGCGCGACTGGAGATAGTCGATCGCGCGGATCGCGTTCCAGCACTCCACGCCGGCCGGGGTGAACCCGTTCGAGTGCCACCACCAGCGGCCGACGTTGTAGGTGCCGTGGTGCGTGCACGTGACCTCGCCCAGCTCGATCGTGTCGTAGATCAGGCAGACGTAGCCGTGCGACGCGAACCAGAGCCCGTGATCGGAGACCTGCGTCTTATGGCCGTCGCGTCCGCCGCGGTAGTGGCCGATCGAATAGAGGATCGCGGGATACGGGCCGTTCGCCGGGTTGGGAAGGTAGAGGTTCGCGGTGACGTAGAGTCCGGGGCGGCTCTGGAAGTGCAGCTTCTCGATGCGGACGCCGGGCTCGGAATCGACCGTGCCGGTGACGGTCGCCTTGAGCGGCGTCTTCTCGGGGATCGGCCAGAGCCCGAGCATGTCCATATACTCGCGGTGCAGCTCGGGCCGCAGCTTCTCGAAGTCGGCCGACGTCTTCACCGTCGGCAGGAACTCCTTCTCGTACTCCTTCGCGCGGTCGGTGAGCCAGCCGTGCATGATCTTGTCCGGGGAGCCGTCCTGGGCCTGCGCCTGCGCGACGAGGAAGAGGAGCGCTCCCGCGGCGAGGTGCATCACTGGCCTCCTTGAGCTTCGTATTCGACCCAGCGCGTGACGACGTTCTTGCCCGTCTTCAGGTCCCAGGGCGCGGGCTTGCCCGCCGCGAACGCGTGCGACTCGCGATGATCGCCCGCGTCGTCCTTCCAGTCGAACGTCACCTTGGTCGCGTCCTGGCCTGCCGCCTTATAGAGCAGGTGCAGCTCGGCGCGCAAGTAGTTCTTGCCGCCGTCGTTCTTGAAGCGGACGCGCACCGGGGCGGCGATGTCGGCCACGTCGACGCTGCCATAGTTCAGGCTCTGGGACCAGAAGTCCCCGGGCTCGTCCCCGCGGCGGGCGACGGTCCAATCCTTGACGAGCGGCTTCCAGCCCTGGCCGCCGTCGAGGGAATACTCGATCTGATATTTGACCTCGGGGCTCGGCGGACAACTCGAGCCGACCTGGGCGGCGGCGACGATCGTCCGGACGGCTTCCTTGCGCGGCGAGGCCAGCTCCAGCGTGACCGTGCGGGTGCCGAAGGCGCCGTCGACGACGTGGGCCTGCGCCTGGGGTAGGGTGGGGCCGGCCGAAACGATGGCCTTGCCGCTGGACTCGAACGTGATCTTCGTCCCGCCGTCCTTCAGGCGGGGGATCGTCGAGACGCTGATCTCGCAGACCGTGCGCATCGTGAGGCCGCTGCCGGCGAGCGCCTTCGCGCCCGCGCCGAAGCGGATCAGGTATTGACGGTAGCCTTTGACGTGATCGGTGAGGTCGAGTCCGTCGCCGAACGCGCCGGCGTCCTTCCAGGACTTGCCCTGGTCGACGGACACCGACACGGGGCACGTCGCCTTGCCCTTGAGGACGAGGCCGTTCCTCGCGCCCGCATCGTAGATGCCCCATTCCTTCTTCAGGTCGGTGGGGGTGCAGGCGATGACGTACGGCGAATAGAACTCGAAGGTGACCTGCGAATCGGCCTCGTCGACGACGCCTTCTTTGTAGTCGCCGGTCGCGAAGTTGGGCGCATACGTGTAGACCGCGTTGGCGTAGCGGGCGCGGCCGTCCTTATAGGGGCTGCTGACCGTCGACTGGTACATCTTCTCCGGCTGATTGACCCAGGTCTGCGGGCGCGCGGGGCCGGGGATGCCGCCCTGGTTCAGGTTCTGTCCCCAGTAGACGTAGGTCTTGCCGTCCTCGAGGCCCGGCTCGAAGTTGCGGCGCAGGGTTTCGCCGCGGCGGAGGTGGACCATCGGCGAAGGGCCGGCGTAGCCCGCGCCATATTCGGCGCAGCTGTACTTCGTGTAGACGCCGAACGCGTCCTGGGGGTGCAGACCGGCGACGATCCACCCGTGCTGCTTCTCCGGCTTGAACTTCGGGTTGCCGAGATTCTGGAGGTCCTTCATGACCTCGGGCATGGACAGCAGCGCGCTGCCGTCGCTGTTGTAGACGACCGTGGAGATGTCGTGGTCGAGAAGCACCCACTTGCCCTCGCCATAGGCGCCCCCGGTGAGCCAGACCTCGAAGGAGTTGTGTCCCTCGACGCCGAGGCCGCGGCCGCGTCCATGTCCGAGCAGCGCCTCCATCTCGGCGACCCACTGGGAGTGCGTCGTGCCGCAGAGGCCGTAGCCATGGCCGAAGAGGCCGGTCCAGTAGTCGCGGGTGCGGGTGTCGCCCCCCTGGCCCCAGCCCTTGCCCCAGAGGTCCTCGGGGCCCTCGGTGCCGTGCCAGTAGTGCGTGTTGCGCCAGAACCAGGCGGCGAGGGCCTTCTGCTCGTCCGTCTTGGGCTCGACGCCGACGACGCGCTTATAGAGCTCGGCCTGCGTGGCGAAGAGCCGGTCGAAGGTCGAGCACGAGAGTTCGCCCGGGTACCAGGGATGATCGGTTTTGGTCTGGGGATCGCCGATGTCGGCGCGCGCGACGCCGGTGACGACGAGGATGGACGCCGCCAGGAGTGACAGACGCTTCATCGCCAGCCCCCTTAATGACTACGCCTCCGCTCCTTGTTCAGAGTGTCTCGGATGTGCAGGATTATAACCGACACCCGACATCACGTTCCGTTGAGGTCCACCTACGATGTTCGAAGGAATTATGATTCAACAATGCGAGATAGAGACTTTCGTAGTTAAACGGCTTGAATAAAGGGTGGAGCGAGAGTCCATCGGTGGTCCAATGGGAAGCCGGTTTCTCTGCATACGCCGATAGCGGCTTTGCAAAGGCAGCGTCCCGAAACCTGTGGAGATTTGAGGTAAAGGCGTATCCTCCAGTGAAGCAAGTAATTGGTTCACACACCGGCCGTTAGCGCGGCCAGCTTTTGGAGGGATACGCCGTGGAAGATCGTACTGCGGTCACACCAGCACTCACAGGGATTTTTGGCCCCGACCTGCTCACCGACGGGATCCGAGGCAAGCTCAAGGAACTCGTTCAGGTCCCCCTTCAAGGTGAAGTCGATGAGGCTTTGGATGCAGCCAAGTATGCCCGCGCTGAGGTTTGAGCCGGCTACCGAAACGGGACGAAGCCCAGGACCATCCACACGAGCATGGGATCCGTCGACGTCGCCATGCCCCGAGCTCGACTGCATCGAGCCAGAGGCAAGGATGAGGAATGGCAAAGCCAGCTCTCCTTCCTCGCTTCGAGCCCAGTTCCAGGAGCTTGGATGAGACCTTGCTAACGATGTACTTCGCCGGGGACAACACGCGGCGGGTGAAGCGCAGGCTCAAGCCCCTTCTCAGTGAGGCGCCGCTGGGAAAGAACGTAATCAGCCGCCTGGTCGGTCGCTTGGCTGCTCACGTGGAAAGCTGGAAGGCCCGTTCGCTCAAAGAAGAAACCTATCCATACCTCTACCTCGATGCGACGAACCTAAAAGTCCGAGTCTTCAGGAAAATCCGCAAGGTGCTGGTCCTGGTTGTCCTGGGGGTTCGCGAGAGCGGCCAGAAGGAAGTCCTGGCCATAGAGCCCTCGGTGAGGGAAACCACGAGAGCCTGGAGTCTCGTCATCGAAGATCTGGTCGGTCGAGGCCTCAAGGATCGCATCGTCGAAGTCAAGAACGAGGCGGAAGCGAAGGCCGCCTACCAGGCCTTTCTCCGTAAGTGGAGCAAGGAGCTGCCGGGCGTGGTGAAGAGCTTGGAGGAGGCTGGAGAAGAACGGCTCACGTTCTATCGTTTCCCTCCCGAGCAGGGGCGTTCCCTGAAGACGACCAACCCGATCGAGCGGCTCAATCTCGAGTTCAAGCGGCGCGTGAAGACCCAGTGCAGCCTGTGCAGCGAGAAGTCCGCGATCCACCTGCTCTACGGGCTTCTTCCGTCCGGGCAGATCCGGTTCCGGAAGATCAACGGCTGGCAAATGTTGAAGGTCGTGCTGGAGAAGGCGAAGAGAGGAGAGTTGATGCTGAAGGCTGCGTAAGGGAAGATTGTGAGGATGCGCTTGAGGCAGGTCTATGGAAGCTGATGAATGGATCGTGATCATCCCGCCATTGCCCAAAGATGAGGCGAAGCGCAGGTTCGATCAGTGGAAGGGCGAGCAGGAACGGAAGGGGCGTGTAATCCCGTCGAACCACATACGGGTCGACCAAATTCTCGCTGAAGGTGGATGCCTGGTCCGGTATCTGGTTAAGGAGGCCCGCTAGAGCGATAGGAGTCCTGTAGCAGCATCACTGGAGAACGTCGATTTCCACAGATTAAGGTACGCTACCCTGGGGAGCGCCAATTTCCACAGGTTCAGGGACACAACCTTTGCAAAGTTCACACTTCTTGTAAAGCCGGAACTTGTGGCGTTCAACCAGATACAATTGTCTCTATGACCGCGAGGCGTAAACGTCCCTTCTTCAACGTGATTTTGCCCACGACCATCTGCCTGGCAATGAGCTGCTCACAGACGGCAACACCACCGCCGATGGAGGTCGCAAAACGCTCAGAATCGACTGGCTCATCGACCGCGGTTTACGATCCCGATCCGAATCACCTCTGGAACCGCCTCTATGCGGCGTTCTACCTCAGGGAGGTGGAGGACATGGACAGCGTTCCTGTCACTTTGGGGCCAAACGTCGTTGATCCTCCCCTTGGACTCCATTCGCGTTTTCTTCTCGACGGCGCCGGGTTCATTACCTGCCGGGACATTTTGGAGGAGTTTCACAAGAAGCGCGGGCATGAATTGATTTCCGACCCTCTCAAGAGGGCCGTCCTTCAACGTGACCTGTGGGCGGTCTTTGATGTTCTCCAAGGGGTGATCCCGTCTAACTTCTTCTTGAATGGGGGGGAAAGGCTGCCAAAACTGACCGCTGAGCAGGAAGAACGCCGTGCGGCGTTGTCTCTCCAAATCGCGCAGGCGATCAAGGCAGTCGCGCTCCCGCGCAGCGAACTGGATCGCCTTCCGAATACCTACATCCTCGCCGTGAAATCCGGCGCGTTCTCAAGCCGCCCCATCGATCAGAGAAGTGCGGATTATCTACCCAGCGATCTTGAGGAAGCGGATTCACCATGGCTTGAAATCTTTCCGCCCGAGTCGGGGCCTCGGACGAAGGAGGGGTTCCTCCACACCGAGATCGTGCGGGGACGATCCGTTTTCCGGGTCTTCGCGAAAGGCCCCGCGAGTCCCGAGGGTACAGGGCAGTTCAAGCAGTGGTTAGAGCAAATGACGAAGTCCTTGGAAGCCCGTCTCGGGGCAAAATCCGGCTTCGACTTAAACGGCGAGGAGCATCGCCAATGGGAGCGGACCATGAAGATGCTCCCCGTTGGGAGCCAGTTTGTCCTCCTCCGCCGGATGACCTGTCTCGACCCTGACATGAATCTCGTGCCGACCCGCGTGGTCGAGAGTATCCAGATCAGGATTGATGGTCCTCATGATAACTTCAATGCGGACCACATCTTTGAGGAGTTCGCTTTCGACCGACGACTCCTCTTCGCGGGGCGACAAGGCGGATTGCAACCTGTCCGGGAGGGGGAACGCCATCCCGCGGCCTATTATGCCCTTGGACACTTGGTATCGGACGAAGAAGGGCAGGTCGTTCCCCTGGGCGAATTCCCTCGCGTTTGCTTCATCTGTCACGGCACTCCGGTCCAGAGTTTTTCCTTCATGTTGAGCCAGGGCGGGCAACAGGACCCGGAAAAGGTCGGAAAACGGACCCTGCGATGGAAGATGGAACAAGATGACTACAGGCGGCTGCGCGACCTCGCATCGACCCAGCCCCGCTGATGTGGGTCCCTTGGATCTATCGTAGCAATGGCACCACCTCACTGGGGATCCCCGTACAACTACGCTTGGCCAAGACCAGCAAGTTACGACCTATACAAAAGCGCTCGCGGGCAGTTGTTAATGACGATAAGTTCCTGCGGATTTACTTCCATTCCCACTTCTCGCCGAAGAAGTCCGCCGCGACAGGCTTTTTCGCGGCAACGTCGACCACCGCCCAGTCGGGCAGCATCGAGACGTGGCGCGCGTTGCTCATCGGCGACTGGTCCTGGAAGGTGTAGCCGCTGTTGAGGACGACGTACTTCTTCGGGTTGAGCGGGTTCGGGTAGATCAGCACCGCCGCGTGCGATTCCGCGTCATAGGTTTTGGCGCCCACCGTCACCGTCTTTTCCGTCCACTTCAGCGGCAGCTTGTCCGCGATCTTCGCCAGCACCTTGTTGCTCGACGGATCCCCCCAGAGGACGAGATTGCTCTCGGCGATCTGCGCGTCGTTGACGGCGTCGTCCTTCACCACGCGCGCGTCGCCGCGGAAGAAGCGGCGCCACATCGTGATCGCGCGCTCCTGCTCCGACGCCACCCAGGCGCCCACCTTCTCGTTCAGGGGCTTGCCCGTCGGCGTCACCATGACGAAGCTGTCCATGAACGCGTCGTCGATCGGGCCCTGAAGGCCGTGACGCTTGACCAGGCCCTCGACCGAGCCCGCCGCCCACTTGCCGTCCGCCTTGCGATAGTGCGGCGCCGCGGCGAGCTCGACCCCGTCGATCACCACCTTCGTCGGGCCGGGCAGGGTCAGCGACAGCGCCGAGACATTCTTCGTCGTGAGCGTCGCCTTGCCGGAGTCCTGCTCGGCCTCGACCTGGGCGCGCTCCCAGTGCTTCTCGAGGCCGTCGACGGTGACCCAGCGCATCTCGTTGTAGCGGAGCGTCCACGTCGTGAAGCGGACCTTCTTCGGGTTGGGATCGCGACCTTCCGTCGCGAACTCATCGACCTTCTTCGCGACCTCCTCCTTGGCGTTCTTCTCGTACGCGTGGGCGGTCTTCGGCCCGATGATATGGATCATGTCGATGCCGACGTCCTTGAGCGCCTTCGCCATCGTGTCGGCCGCCGCCTTCTGCGGGTCGATCTCGCCGCTGTAGGCGACGAGGTTGGTGTTGAAGTAGTTCTCCGCGTAGTCGGTCGCGTTGTACATGTGCCAGAGCGTTTCCTGCCAGGGCGTGGGCTTCACCGCATCCTTGTAGATGTTCGAATAGACGGGCGTCTCGGCGAAGCCGGCGCCGGGCGCGACGCAGGCCCAAAGGCCGGCATGATGGGCGCCCAGGTGCCAGGTCGACGCGCCGCCCATGGAAAACCCGCGCACGCAGATGCGGTTCTCGTCGATCGAGTACCGTTTCTTGATGCTGTCCAGCGCCTCGAACAGGTCGACCTCGCCCGCAAACTTGCTCGCGTTGCAGAAGCGGCCATACAGGTCGCAGACAATCGTGTCCGGCGGGTTGAACGCGGTTTTCCCCTTGAGACGACCCTGGACGAAGTGCAGGTCGGTCAGGTTCTCGTCGCGACCGTGCAACCAGAAGTCGAGACGATGCTTGTGGTCGGGCTTGTAGCTTGCCGGGACGACGAGCCCATAAGGCTGGACGGAACCGTCGATCTTCGAGACATAGCCGCGGACTACGCTGCCGGTGGCCGTCGCCCAGCCCGGCTTGCCTTCCTTCAGCTCCTTCGCGCGCTCCAGGCCGACTTTGAGCAGCTCCTTGCCGGAAGGAATGTCCTTGGCGTTCAGGAACTCGTCATGCGCCAGGGCGTCGTGGACCGCCTTGTAGAAGATCTCGACATCGGCGTGGAGATCGCCCTTGGCCTTGCGCAGGGGCTCCAGCTCCGCGGCGAGCTGCTTGAGCCCGGTCTCGAGCTCGGCCCTGTCGGCCGACGGGACCGGCACGCCGGCGGGGGGGATCTGCTTTCCCTGCGGAATCAGCAGGAGGAGGGCCAGGGCGAATCGGATCACTTGGAGAGCTCCCATCCGTCCGTGAAGAAGTCGGCGGCCTGCACCTTGCCCGGCCAGCGCGAGTTCGCGGGCGTGCCGACGTCGACCACCGCCCAGTCCGGCAGCTTCGGCACCTGCCGCGCATTATTGAGGTAGTCGTACTCGCGGAACGTGAAGCCGCTGTTCAGCACCACGTACTTCTTCGGATTCAGCGGGTTCGGGTAGATCAGCAGCGCGACGTTCGTCTCGGCGGGGAACTTCCGTGCGCCGACGACGACCTCCGTCGCGCTCCACTGAAGAGGCAGCTTGCCGGCGATCTTCGCCAGGATCTTGTTGCTCGAGGGATCTCCCCAGAGGACGAGGTTGCTGTTCGCGATGTCGGCGTCGCTGACGGCGTCGTCCGCGATCACACGCGCCTCGCCGCGATATTGCTGGCGCCAGTGATCGACCGCGTGCTGCAGCTCCGTCGCGGTCCACGCGCCGACCTTCTCGTTCAGCGGCCTGCCCGTGGGCTTCACCATGACGAAGCTGTCCAGGAAGGCGTCGTCGATGGGGCCGCACAGGCCGTGGCGCTTGCGCAGGCCGTCGGGCAGGGGACCGGCGACCCACTTGCCGCCCTCCTTATGGAAGCTCGTCCCTTCGAGCGCCTGGCCGTCCAGCGTCACCTTCGGCTGCTTCGCGCTGAACGTCACGCCCGTGACGTTGACCGTCGTGGCCTGGATGCCGGCGTCTCCAAGCTCGGCCTCGACGCGGGCGCGCTCCCAGGAGTTCTCGAGGCCGTCGACGCGGACCCAGTGGCTCTCGTTGTACTGCAGGATCCAGGTCGTGAAGCGGATCTTCTTCGGCAGCGGATCGCGTCCCTTGGCCACGATCTCGTCGATGCGCTTCGCGACTTCCTCCTTCGCGTTCTTCTCGTAGGCGTGGGCGGTTTTGGGCCCGATGATGTGAACCAGCTCCAGGCCTTCCTTCTTCATGGCGGCCTCCATCATGTCGGCCGCCTGCTTCTGCTTGTCGACCTCGCCGCTGTACGCGACCGTCGGGAGGTTGAAGAGGTTCGCGGCGTAGTCGGTGCAGTCGTACATGTGCCAGAGCTTCTGCTCGTAGTCGGTCGGCTTGACCTTCTCGTTCTGGAACACCTTGAGGAAGTCGGCCGTCTCGGAGAAGCCGGCGCCGGGGGCGGCCGCCGCCCACTTGCCGGGGTAGTGCACGGCGAACTGCCACGTCGATGCGCCGCCCATCGAGAAGCCGCGCACCGTGATGCGGGACTCGTCCACCTTATAGCTCTTCCGGACGTCATCGAGCGCCTCGAAGAGGTCGACCTCGCCGGCGAGCTTGTTCGCGCAGCAGTAGCGGCCGTAGAGCTGGACGACGATGGAGTCCGGCGGAGTGAACGGCCCGCCGCCGCGGGACACGCTCTCGACGAAACTGAGCTCCGACAGGTTCTCGCCGCGGCCGTGGAACCAGGTGTCCACGCGGTGGGCGTGATCCGAGCCCGCGATGAACGTGTCGGGGATGAAAACGCCATAAGGCTGGACGGAGCCGTCGATCTTCGAGAGGTAGCCGCGCGCGCTGCCGCCCTTCGCCGTCATCCAGGGCGCATGGCCCTCGCGCAGAGCCTTCGCGCGCTCCAGCCCCAGCTTCAGGTGCTTCTTCGCGGTCGGGATCTCCTTGACGTTGAAGATCTCGTTGTAGCGGAGGGCCCAGTCGACGGACTTGTGGAAGATCTGGATGTCGGGGAGGCGCGCGAGCAGCGGCTTGCCCTGGAGTTCCGTCCGCAGGCCGTCGATCTCCTTCGCCAGCTCGGCGACGCCGGCCTGCAGCTCCGACTTGTCCGCATCCGGCACGGCGACCCCGGGAGGCGGGACGCGGCGGACGTTGTCAACCTGGTTGTCGCGTTCACCGTCGGCGGTGGCGACGGCGGCGAGCACGAACGACAGGGCGAGCGCGCGGATGCTCATGATTCCTCCGGATTCGGGGCGGGTTGTAGTATAGTCCGACTCTCTAACGCTGACTCTTTCGACGGGGTTGCGATGAATCGCGGCAGGATCCTGGAAGCGTGGCGGAAGAAGATCGCCGCCGGCGCTCCGTTGCGGGGCGGGCCGGCGGGGCCGGACTTCATCACGGTCGTCGATCTCACGGTCGCCGGCCTGCTGCCGCTGGCCGATGCCAACGCGCGGTCGCTGGAGAAGACGCGGTCGCGGGCGGTGGCGTCGGGATCGACGCCCCTGATCGCCGGGGTCTGTGCGACGGATCCGCTGCGCCTGATGCGCAACTTCCTCGAGGAGATGAAGGCGGCGGGCGCCGCGGGCGTGCAGAACGCGCCGTCCGTCGGGATGATCGACGGCGGCTTTCGAAAGTCGGTGGAAGATACGCGGCTCGGGTACGAACGCGAGGTCGAGATGATCGCGCTGGCGTCGAAGATGGACCTGGTCGCGTCGGCGGTCGCGTTCACGCCCGAGGAGGCGACCCGCATGGTGGAGGCGGGTGCGGATGTCGTCGTCGCGAGCCCCGGCGTCTCGGACCTGAAGACGTGGCCGCGCAGGCTCACGGAGATCGCGACGGCGGCGCGCGAAGCCGGGAAAGGCGTGCTGGTCTTCGCGATCGGATCGGAGGGGGACGGGGTGGATGGAATTCAGAGCACCGACGGCCGAACTATCGTATAAGCTCTGGAGCGGGACAGGTCTGGGGAGGATCAGGGATGAAAATCGCGCTGGGCATCCTGTTCACGGCCCTGCTCTCGGGGCAGGGGGCGGACAACTCGCCGCCGGAAGGCTACACCGCGCTGTTCAACGGAAAGGATCTCGCGGGCTGGCAGGGGCTGGTCGAGCTGCCGAAGCGCGACAAGGATCCTGAAAAGTATGCCGCGCAGATCAAGGCGGCGAACGAGAAGTACCTCCCGCACTGGACCGTGAAGGACGGGGTCCTCCAGTACGACGGCAAGGGACAGAGCCTGCAGACCGTGAAGGACTACGGCGACTTCGAACTGCTGGTCGACTGGAAGATCCCGCCGAAGGGCGACAGCGGCATCTATCTCCGGGGCAATCCCCAGGTGCAGATCTGGGATCCGGAGAAGAACAAGGGCGTCGGCTCGGGCGGGCTCTACAACAACCGTCCGCCGAACCCCAGCCAGCCGCTGAAGCTGGCCGACAAGGCGATCGGCGAATGGAACCACTTCCGGATCGTGATGAAGGGCAACAAGGTCAGCGTCTGGCTGAACGAGGTGCTGGTCGTCGACGACACCCCGCTCGACAACTATTGGAACAAGAACGAGCCGTTGCCCGAGAAGGGCCCCATCGAGCTGCAGCACCACGGCTATCGCATCGAGTTCAAGAACATCTACGTCAAAGAGCTGTGATGCCATGGGCGCCTGGGGTCCGGGGAACTTCCAGAACGACGACGCGCTGGACTGGGTCGGAGACCTGACCGACGCCAAGGACGGCTGGGCGGTCATCCGCGCGACCCTGGCCGACGTCATCGACGCCGAGTATGCCGAAGCCCCGGAGTGCTGCAACGCCCTCGCCGCGGCGGAATGCATCGCCCTCTGCCGCAAGAAGCCGCCGGCCAGCGCCTCCCCGGACGCGGTATCCTGGTCCGCCGCGCACGGCGGCGAACTGAAGGACATGGACCGCAGCCTCGCGCTCCAGGCCGTCCAGCGCATCCGCAAGGACTCCGAGCTCAAGGAGCTCTGGGAGGAGTCGGGGGACGCGGACTGGGACGACATCGTCGCGGACCTGGAGCGGCGCCTTTCGACGTAGTCCTCCTGAAAACACAAAGGGCGGACCGCGTGAACGGCCCGCCCTTTACAGGAGGTTGACCTATGCGGATATTTCTTACTTGTCGAGGTCCTTGTCCTTCTTGTGGAGGAGGGCGCTCTCCGGCAGGATCTCCTTCGTCATCGTCGACGACTCCCAGGAGAGTTTGCAGCCCACGTCGCCGTCGTTCTCGAACAGCTCGATCTTGAGATCGTGATCGCCCGCCTTGAGGTCGAGCTCCCCGCTCTTCTCCTCCATGGCGTGGAGTCCGCCGTTGTCGACGACGAGCTTGCCGTCGATCCAGAGGCGGGAGCCGTCATCGGACTCGGTGAAGAACGTCATCTTGCCGTCGCGCGGAATCTTCAGCTTGCCGGTCCAGCGGACGTAGAAGTGGTCGCTCATCTGGGTGCCGGGGAAGGACTCGGCGGTTTCCTCGTAATTGATCTGGCCGTCGATGCGGCGGTAGTCGGGCTTGCGCTCGGCGGGGATGGCGGGGAACTCCTCCATCTGCTTGCCGATGTTGAAGAACTCGGCGACGAGGCCGGGCTTCATCTCGTCCTGCTCCTGCGACACGGCCGCAGGAACGGCGGCGAGCAGCGCGACGGCCAGGAGCAGCCCCTTCATGCTGGTCCGTACCCCGGCGGAGGAGGCCGTTACCGGAAAAACGAACCCGAAATTCGGGCCTAGTGGTCAGACCACTTTTTGAGACGATTCCCGGAGGCCGGGAGTATAAGTAGAAGTTCGGAGCGGGGAAAACCGGGATCGATCTCATGAAACACGCCCTCCTGCTGGCGCTCCTGCTCAGCACCCCGCCGGCCCAGTCCGTCGGCCCGCTGTCGCCCGAGGATGCCCTGAAGGCCTTCAGCATCGCGCCGGGGTTCCGGATCGACCTGGTCGCCGCCGAGCCGGACGTGAGGGATCCCGTCGCCATGGCCTTCGACGAGGACGGCCGCATCTACGTCGCCGAGATGGCCGACTATCCGCTGGGACCGCCGTCGGGCCGGATCAACCTGCTGGAGGACACCGACGGCGACGGCCGCGTCGACAAGGTGTCGCTCTTCGTCGACAAGGTGCCGTATCCGACGGGCGTGATGCCCTGGCGCGGCGGCGTCCTCGTGACGTCGGCGCCGGACATCTGGTTCTTCAAGGACACGGACGGCGACGGCAAGGCGGACGTCCGCGAGCTCGTGTTCACCGGCTTCACCGAGGGCAACCAGCAGCACCGCGTCAACGGGCTGACTTTCGGCCTCGACAACTGGATCTACGGGACGAACGGCGACAGCGGCGGCAACGTGCGGCGGGGCGCGGGCGACGGCCCGAAGATCCCGATCAGCGGCCGCGACTTCCGCTTCCGGCCCGACTACTCGGACTTCGAGGGCTCGGCCGGCCGCGGCCAGTATTCGAACACCTTCGACGAGTGGGGCCACCGCTTCATCAACGACAACTCCAACCATCTCCGTCATCCGGTGCTGCCCCTGAAGTACCTCGCGCGCAACCCGAACCTCGCGGTCGCGTCGGTCGAGGAGGGCATCTCGGATCACGGGCCCTCCTCGGTGGTCTATCCGACGAGCAAGCTGCAGGAGCGGCCCAACGACCACTTCGCGGCGGGTCACTTCACCTCGGCCTGCTCGCCGACCGTCTATAAGGGGGCGGCGTTCGGGCCGGAGTTCCAGGGCAACGTCTTCTGCTGCGAGCCGGTTCACAACCTGGTCCACCGGGACATCGTCGTCCCGAAGGGCGCGAGCTTCGTCGCCAAACGCGCCTACGAGAACGCGGAGTTCCTCTCCTCCCGGGATAACTGGTGCCGGCCGGTGAACCTCTGCTCCGGCGCGGACGGCGCGCTCTATGTGGTCGACATGTACCGCGCGATCATCGAGCATCCGCAGTGGATCCCGCTCGAGATGCAGAAGCGCGTCGACCTGCGCGCCGGACAGGACAAGGGGCGCCTCTACCGGGTGACGCCCGAAGGCTGGAAGCCGGGGCAGCGGCCCCACCTGTCGAAGGCGATCGGGGCCGACCTGGTCGCGCTCTTCGAGCATCCCAACGCGTGGTGGAGGATGACCGCGCAGCGGCTGCTGATCGAGCGTCAGGACAAGTCCGTCGCGAACCTGCTGCGGGAAATGATCCTGGAAACGAAGTCCCCGCTCGCCCGCGTCCACGCCTTGTGGACGCTCGACGGACTGGGATTGCAGTCGGAGGCTTTCGTCCTGAGAGGGCTTCGGGACGAGCATCCCGGGGTCCGGGAGCAGGCGCTCCAGCTCTGCGACGACCGGATCTGGACGTCGCTCAATCTTCGGAGCGAACTGAAGCGGCTGGCCCGGGATGAGAGCCCGCGCGTCCGCTTCCAGACGGCGTTCACGGCGGGACAGATCGACAACGTCGACATCCTGGCCACCATCATCGACCAGGACGCGGAAGACAAGTGGACCCGTCTGGCCGTGCTCAGTTCCATCGGGAAGAAGGGTCCGGAGCTGCTCTCCCGTCTCCCGAAGCCGTTTCTCGAAGTCGACGGACCGGGACGTCTGGAATTCGTACGACAGCTCGGGGAACTGGTCGCGGCCGGCCGTGACGAGGACCGGTTGCGGGAATGGCTGAAGGTGCTCACTGCCGACGCGACGACTTCCCAGCGCTGGCGTCTGGTTGCGTTGTCCGCGCTCGGGCCGTCCCTGCGTCGATCGGGCATCAAACTGGACATGCTGCTGGAAAAGTCGGGCACGGCCGAAATCGTCGGCGGCTGGAGGACCGGCCTGCTGGAGACCGCGGTCGATCCGTCGCGCGACGTCGCCGACCGCGTCAGCGCCATCGAGCTGTTGTCGATGCTCCCGCTGCCCGACCTGGCGGCGGCGATGGAGAAGCTGCTCCGGCCCCAGGAGCCGCCGCAGGTTCAGGTCGCCGCCGTGCGGGCGTTGGGCACCGATGCGGCCGCGAAGCTGCTCGACGGCTGGTCGCGCTATACGGCGCCGGTGCGGCGCGAGGTCCTGTCCGCCTGCCTCTCCAAGCCGGAGACGACCGAGGGCATCATCGACCGCCTGGAAAAGGGCGAGATCCGCGCGGTCGAGCTGGAACCCCAGCAGCGGGACGTCCTGCTCAAGAATCCCCGCGTCAAGAAGCTTCTCGCGGCGAAGACCTCCGACGAGCGCGAGAAGCTCATCGAAGAGATTTACGCGAAAGTGCAGGCGCTGAAGGGCGATCCGGTCGCGGGCGAAAAGGTTTATATGACGACGTGCTCGACCTGCCACCGCCTGCACGGACAGGGCTACGACGTGGGCCCGACGCTGTCCTCCGTGGCCGGCCGAAACCAGCGCGCGCTGCTCACCGACATCCTCGACCCCAATCGCGCGGTGGCGCCGCAGTTCCAGGTCTACCTCGTCAAGATCCCCGGCGCGCGCGACCCCGTCTCGGGGATCATCGCGGCCGAGACGCCGGCCAGCATCACGCTGAGGCGGGCGAACGCCGAGGAGACGATCGTGCTGCGCCGCGACATTCTCGAGATCAAGGCCTGGCCGGCGTCGCTGATGCCCGAGGGCGTGGAGAACAACGTGAACGCCCAGCAGTTCGCCGACCTGCTCGACTTCCTCCAGAGGGGACAGGTGAAATGAAGACGCTTGCGATCGGTCTGTTGCTCGCGCTGCTGGGCTGCGCTTCCCAGGGTCCGGCATCGACGAACGGTCTGAAGGCCGGCGCGTCGAAGGTCAAGATCACGCCGGAGAAGATGGGCTGGATGACCGGCTACGGGAATCGGAACCATAAGGCCGACGGCGTCAAGACCGACCTCTGGGTGCGGTCGCTGGTGCTCGAGGACGCCTCGGGGAAGCGTCTCGTCATGGTCACGGCCGACATTCTCGGATTCCCGCCGCTGCTGAGCCGGAGCATCCGGGCGGACGCCGTCGCAAAGTTCGGCATCGACGCAGCCGATCTGATGCTCGTCGCCAGCCACACGCACGGCGGTCCCGCGGTGCCGTCGCGTCCCTCGATGGAGATCTTCCACGGCCTGGACGAGACGACCGGCCAGGAGGTTTACGAGTACGCCGACTGGCTGCGCGAGCGCGTTCTCGAATCGCTCCGCCTCGCGATCGCAGCGGAGACGCCGGCGGCGGCGACGTTGACCCACGCCGAAGCGCACTTCGGCATGAACCGCCGCTACAGGAACCCCAACGGCTCGTATTCGATCAAGGACAATCCCGAGGGCCTGGTCGATCCCGACGTGACGATCGTCCGCGTCGACTCGACCGACGGCAAGCGCCTGGCGACGGTCTATACGTACGCCTGCCACGGAACGACGCTGGGCGGCGAGACGTACCAGTACCACGGCGACTGGATCGGGTACGCGTCGGACGAGATCGAGAAGGCGACGGGCGGCGCGCCGGCGCTCTTCGCGACCGGCTGCGGCGCCGATCTCAATCCGACCCCGCGCGGCCCCAAGTTCGAGCTGGCGGAGCAGCACGGCCGGACGATGGCGACGGCGGTCGCCGGGGCGCCTGCGGGGAAGCCCCTGACGGGGCCGTTCTCGTCGAAGCTGACGACGGTCGATCTTCCGCTCGCGGCTGCTCCGAAGCGCGAGCTGCTCGAGAAGATTGCGGCGGACGACAAGGACAAGAACGTGTTCCGCCGGCGCTTCGTGCGCGAGATGCTGAAGCTGATGGATGCGGGGAAACTGCCGTCGGCGGTGCCGCTGCCGATCCAGCGCTGGCGGCTCGGCGACGAGACGGTCGTCGCGTTCGGCGGCGAAACCTGCGTGGAGTACGCCCTGAGGACGAAGAAGGAGCTCGGCGCGGACAAGACATGGACGATCGGCTACGCGAATGAAGTGCCCTGCTATATCCCGTCGGAGAAAGTGCTCTCCGAGAGCGGCTACGAGCCGGGCTGGGAGCCCGCGACGAAGGACACGATCGCGACGGGCTCGATGATGTTCTACGGCTGGCCGGTCCCCTTCGCCCCCGGCATCGAGGAGCGCATCATGGGTGCGGTGCACGCTCTGACCAGGAATTGACCTCCTTCACCGATCGCCCGGGACCCCGGGACTTCAAGGTTAATCGCCCATGGCGCCGGTCGTGGTCGCGATGCCGTGGGATTTCAGCAGCGTGTCCACAAAGGCTGCGACGCCGGGGGCCATGGGTTGCATCGGGATGAGAAGCACCTTCGGGCTCCGAAGCAGGACGCTGCGTCGCTGGCTCAGCTGGAGGATGAACGACCCCGGGGCCCAGTCGGGAAGCGGCAGCCCGGACTTCGCCTGCACAGTGAACCAGATCCACCGCGGATTGTTCTCCGTGTCGGCGCCGGTTCCCGCCGAGAACCCGACGCCTTCCACGGCCTTGCCCGGCTCGATGCGGAGGCTACCCTTCTTGTCCCGCACGACGTGAAGGTCTTCAAAGCCTGTGCTGAGGAGGGCGATCTGCTCTTCCAGCTGCGAGAAGCGGCGCTGCTGGTAGACTTCGACGCCGACCCCTCCGAGCAAACCGAGGAGGATCAGGAGAACCAGCAGCGGCCAGAGGGGCGGGACCCGGGGGAGGTCCCCGGAGCTCATTTGGCGGCCTTGGTGACGCGCAGCGAGGTGAACGTGGCCCAGCGATCGGCGGTGGTGGGGGCACCGTGGCAGGCGAGCGCGATCTTCAAGTCGCCTTCCGGTACGTCGTATTCCCCCATCGCGATCCAGTCGCCGCCGGCCTTATAGGCGCCCGACACCTTCGCGCCCGACCACACGAGCTTCAGCTGGACCTTGCTCGAGGACTCTTCCTTCGGCGGGAGGCTCTCGGGGATTCCCTTCTGCTCGCGCGCGAAGACGATTCCCGGCTTGCCCTTGTTGCACTCCCGGATGATCTTGAGATAGTTCGAGTCGTCGATATAGAGCAGCAGCCCGCACTGCTCGGCGTTCGCCTCCGGCGCGTTGTCCGTCGTCACCTCGATCGAGATCGGCGCCGCCTCCGTGCCCAGGACCGGCGACTTGCGCAAGAGGATGTTCTTCGCGTCGTTCTTCTTGTACCAGATGGTCCCCGGCTGGGCCTTGATCCGGAGCCCGCCGCCCTCAAGCTTCCAGCCCGCCGCGTCCTCGCGCAGCCACGTCCAGCCGTCCGACAGCTTGCCCGCGAACTTCTCCTCGAAGATCGGGGCGTCCTGCAACGAAAGCATCAGCGCCAGCGCGGCCAGGCTCATCGTCGGCTCCTATTTCTGTTGCGACAGATACTCAACGACGTCGACCAGGTCCTTGAGCGTCATCGCCTTCGTGATATCCTCGGGCATCATCGACAGCGCCGACTGCTTCTTCTCCGCGATCTTCTCCGTGGGGATGTCGATGTACTCGCCGTTGTTGTCCTTCAGCGTGAGGTGGTCGTCCGTGTCCTCCGTCTTGATCCCGGTCTTGATGTCGCCGTCCCTGGTGCGCACGATCCACAGCTCGAAGCTCATCAGGATCGACGCGCTGGGCGTCAGGATCGCCTCGAAAAACTGCTCGCGGCTCAGCTTGGTGCCGATCGTCGTCAGCGGCGGTCCGACCTGCTTGCCCTCGTCGCCGATCTGATGGCAGCCGATGCAGTTCGGCCCGCCGTTGTTATTGCGGAAAACCAGGGCGCCCGCCTTTGCGTCGCCCTTCATTTCGACGAGATCGGGGATCGGAGGGAGGGCCTTGCCGTCCCTGCTCTTGGGCAACGGAAGCTTCGACTCGCCTTTCTTGCGAATGTCGACGTCGACACACGCCGCCACCGCAAAGGCCGCCGTCGCCTTGAGCTCGGCCGGCATGCCGTTCTTGTCCACGAGGGCCAGCAGCGCGAGCGCGCCGGCCTTGGACCTGCCGAGGGTCTTGATGGCGGTCTCGCGCTCGGGAAGGGGGGCCTTGATGTCGAGCACGACGGCCATGCTCCTGGCGACGTCATCCTGGAGCAGGAGCAGGGAGGCCGCGAGAACCAGGACCCGATGGATCACTACTTATCCTTTTTGGGGGGCGGCGGCGGGGGCTCCGGAATCACCCGATTCAGGCGCCACGCGATCGCTTCAGCCACCTTCGGGTCCTTATTCTTCCCGTTCTTCTGCCAGGCTTCCAGAACTTCCTGCTCGCGGTTCGTGCAGGCGATGCCGAACGCCTCGAGGTACCACCTCGGGACGTAGGCGTCCTGCCGGTTCTTCTCCTGGGTGTTCCAGTCCTTGTTGGTCACGCCCTCGTAGGAGTTCTGGGGCTGGACCTTGTCGCCGAGCGCGACCAGGACGTCCATGCACTTGCCGGTCGACTCGTAGTTCATCGCGAGGCAGAGTTCGCGCGCCACAAACGGCGACGGATCGCTCATCCGCTCCTTCGCGAGCTCGATCATGTCCATCTTGATCAGCCGCGCGGCGCGAAGGGCGCAGACGCGGAGGTCGACGCTCTTCTCCTTGAGCGCCTCCTTGACGTACTTCGCGCCGTCGGCCGACCGCGCGAGCAGCCAGAGCGCGCGGGCGCGGTGCTGGTCGTGCTTCGCGGACTTCCAGAGCTCCTCGAGCCCCTTGACGGCGTCGGCGCCGCCGGCGGCCAGTTTCTGGTAGCCGAGGAAGCGGCGCGCGAGGTTCGGCGAGAGCAGGGCGTCGATCTGGCCCTGGACCGTCGTCAGGTCGAGCTTCGAGGGCGCGACCTTGAAGCCCGGGGGCGCAATACGGTAGATGCGGCCGCTGATCGTCGCGGGATCCTTGTCGCCGGTCGCGTGGCCGCCGACGCCCGGGTCGGTCCAGTCGGCGATATAGATCTCGCCCTGGGGCCCGACGCAGACGTCGGCCGGGCGGAACCAGCGGTCGGAGGACTTCACGAGGTCGGCCGAGTCGCACTTATAGCCGGCCTCCGCGGGGATCGGGGAGTAGATGCGGACGACGTTCGGACCGGCGTCGCAGTGGATCAGCTTGCCGAAGAGGCCGGGGATGAGATCCGACTCGTAGGTCAGGATGCCCGTCGGCGAGCCGCCGCCGGTGTTGAGCAGGTTGGGCACGACGCCGGGGTCGCGCTGGTGGAAGTGCGCCTCCTGCTTGCCTTGGCCGGGGTACGCCGCCATGTCGCGGCTCCAGCCGGAATCCTTGTTGAAGCCGACATAGCCGAAGTTGCCGCCTTCCATGACGTAGTTGATGCGCACGCCCTGATTGCCGTCGTCGTCGTTGTCCGACTGCCACGCGGTGCCGTACGAGTCGGAGCACACCTCGTAGTTGTTGCGGAAGTTGAAGCCGAGGACTTCGAAGCCCGAGCCGTCCACGTTGCAGCGGAACGCCATGCCGTTCGTGTAGTGATGACCGGCGCCGCCGCGGGGGCCGCCGCGCCAGACGGTGCCCTTGGCGCCGACTTCGCTGCCGGTCGAGTCGATGACGGGTTCGCCCTTGCCGTTCTTCACGCGGGCGCCCTCGATGCCCGAGTTGCCGGAGTTGAAATACAGGCGGCCGTCGGGGCCGAACATCATCGAATGCAGGCCGTGGTCGTGGTTCTCGCCGGAGAAGCCGTCGAAGAAGACCTCCGGCGGGCCGACGGGCTTGTCGCCCGAGGCGTCGATCGTGAAGACCCACATGCGGGGCGACTGCGCGACATAGACCTTGTTGCCCAGAACCGTGATCCCGAGGGGCCCGATGATCGCCTTGTCCTGGTAGAACACCTTGTAGCTGTCGGCCTTCCCATCGCCATCGGTGTCTTCCATGATGACGATGCGGTCGCCCTCCGGCCGCATCTTCGACCCGCGGTAGTTCATCGACTCGACGCACCAGACGCGGCCGCGCTCGTCGACGTCCATGTCGGTGGGATTGATCAGCCCCGGCTCGCCGGCCCAGAACGTGGCCTCGAGGCCTTCGTGGACCTTCATCGCCTTGACGCAGTCGTCCGGAGGCGGACAGCCGGTCTTCTTCTTCTCCTGAGAGAAGGCGACTCCGCTGAGGAGCGCGACGACGACGAACGCGGCGATCTGCTTCATCGAGGAAATCCCCTGAAAAATCGGATTAGCCCAGCCCTGGCGTCGAAGTACTATAGCGATCCCACCCCACCGGCGTTTCTTTAAATTACGCCATAACCGGAGATTCGCCGTGGAGTTAATAGGAAGCATGAAGAACTTGATTCCGCTCGCGCTCCTGCTGCTGTCCGCGGCCGCGTCGCCGCAGGAGGCCCGGAAGCCCAATATCGTCTTCATCCATGCGGACGATCTCGGCTACGGCGACCTGAGCTGCTACGGGCAGAAGAACTTCGCGACGCCGAACATCGACCGCCTGGCCGCGCAGGGGCTGCGGTTCACGTCGTACTACGCCGGCAACACGGTCTGCGCCCCCTCGCGCTGCGCGCTGATGACCGGCTATCACATGGGCCACGCCTATATCCGCGGCAATGCCGACCAGCCTCTGCGGCCGGAGGACGTCACCGTCGCGGAGCTGCTGAAGAAGGCCGGATACTCGACGGCGATGATCGGAAAGTGGGGGCTGGGGCTGGAGAAGTCGACGGGCGCGCCGAACCGCAAGGGCTTCGACTACTCGTACGGGTATCTGGATCAGGTCCACGCGCACAAGCAGTACACCGACCACCTGATCCGCAACGGCGAGAGGGTGGAGAAGGATCCGTCGCTCTGGTCGAACGACCTTTTCACGCAGGAGTCGCTGGACTGGTTCGACCGGAACAAGGCGGAGCCCTTCTTCCTGTACCTGAACTACACGAATCCGCACGCGGAGCTGCTCGTGCCGGAGGATTCGCTCGGGGAGTACAAGGGGAAGTTCCCGGAGAAGCCGTTCGTGAACGGCCAGGGCGACGGACCCGGCGCCAAGGGCTACGCCTCGCAGCCCACGCCGCACGCGGCCTTCGCGGCGATGGTGACGAGGATGGACCGGGACGTGGGCCGTTTGCTCGAGAAGCTGAAGGCGCTCGGTCTCGACGAGACCACGCTGGTGCTCTTTACGAGCGACAACGGCCCGCACAAGGAGGGCGGCGGCGATCCGGCGTTCTTCGGCAGCTCGGGGCCGCTGCGCGGGATCAAGCGCGATCTCACCGAAGGCGGCATCCGCGAGCCGATGATCGCCCGTTGGCCGGGGAGGATCCCGCCGGGGACGACGACCGACTTCGCCTGCGCGCACTGGGATTTCCTGCCGACGGCCTGCGAACTCGCGGGAGCCCGGGCGCCGGACGGGATCGACGGGATCTCGATCGTCCCGACGCTGTCCGGCGGGTCGCAGAAACCGCACGAGCTTCTATACTGGGAGTTCCACGAGCGCGGCTACGATCAGGCGATCCGCATGGGGGACTGGAAGGGCGTGCGGAACGGCCTGGGCGAGCCGCTGCAACTGTACGACCTGAAGACCGACCTGCACGAAGACAACAACATCGCCGTGAAGCATCCCGACGTCGTGGAGAAACTGGAAGCGGCGATGAAGGCCTGCCGGGCGGACTCGGAGAAGTGGGTGCCGAAACTGAGGAAGAAATGAAAACGCTGCTCGCGCTGCTGCTCCTTGCGCCCTTCGCGTCCGCGTCTCAGGACAAGGCGGCCCGGCCGAACTTCGTGATCATGATGTGCGACGACCAGCGTTGGGACACGATGTCGATCGCGGGAAATACGGTGCTGAAGACGCCGAACATGGACCGCATCGGCCGCGAAGGGCTGGTCTTCAGGAACGCGTTCGTCGTCAACTCGCTGTGCGGGCCGAGTCGGGCATCGATCCTGACGGGGACCTACTCGCATACGAACGGGGTGCTCGACAACAAGATGAAGGCCGACATCAAGCCGGACGTGGCGTTCATGCCCGACCTGCTGCGCGCGTCGGGCTACGAGGTCGCGTTCTGCGGGAAGTCGCACCAGAAGTCGGCGCTGCGGGACCGCCGGTGGGACTACTACTTCGGCTACAAGGGTCAGGGGCGCTATCAGAACCCGATCATCGCCGAGGGGACGGACGCCAAGGATGCCGAGTGGCCGGGGTGGATGGACGACGTCGTCACGGACAAGGCGGTCGGCTGGCTGAAAGGGCGGAAGGAGAAGCCTTTCTGCCTGTTCCTGTTCTTCAAGGCGTGTCACCGGAGCTGGTCGCGGCCCTCGCGGCTGGAGGAACTCTATAAGGACGTGACGGTGCCGAAGCCGGCGCTCTGGGACGACGCGGGGGCGGGCAAGCCCGAGGCGTTCCTGAAGGCGGACAACAGGATCGGCGGCTTCAAGGACGTGGCCGATTACCAGAAGATGATGAAGGACTACTACGCGACGCTGGCGGGCGCGGACGAAAACGTCGGGAAGGTGCTGGACGCGCTCAAGTCGATGGGGAAGGAAGAGGACACGATGGTCCTGCATACGGGGGACAACGGATTCTTCCTGGGCGAATGGCAGCGTTTCGACAAGCGCTTCATGCACGAGGTGTCGATCCGGGTGCCGATGCTGATCCGCTATCCGCGGAGGATCAAGCCGGGCAGCGTGAGCGATCGGATGGCGCTCAACATCGATATCGCGCCGACGCTGCTGGAGCTCGCGGGCGCGGAGAACCCGAAGGGCATGCAGGGCCGCAGTTGGGTATCGCTCTTCAAGGACCCGACGGCGGAGTTCCGCAAGGACTGGCTTTATGAGTATTTCGAGTATCCGGCGGAGCACAGCGTGCGGAAGCACCGGGGGGTGCGCACGGAGCAATGGAAGCTGATTCACTATTACGAGGCGCCGGAGGAGTTCGAGCTCTACGACCTGGCCAAGGACCCCACCGAGACGACGAATCTCTACGGCAAGCCGGAGTTCGCGGATCGCGTCGCGCAGCTGAAAACGCGGATCGAGGAGCTGCGGAAAGAGACCGGCGACAGGTAATCAATCGACCTTTTTCCAACCGTTCTTGTCCAGATCGCTCGGGAACACCGTTACAGGGACATCCCGGTCAAACACCTTCCTGAAAACGGTGTTGTTCTCGTCGATGATGTAGATGTCCTTGTCATGCTTCGGGAAGTCGACGGGAACTGCGACGTAGGCAAACCGTTGCGGATCCAGTTTCCGGGGATCCTCGTCCTCGTGCCGGATGGCGGTGATCCAGTATCCTGTCTTGGGCCCCCGGACTCCAAAGGCGCTTATATTCGTCTGGGGGTTCGAGTCCGCCAGAGCGGTCGAGAGTTCGATCAGCTTGATCGGCGCACCCGCTGTCCCAGGGACGACATACAAGCCCGCGACGTCCTTGCGCCAGAAGTCGTTGATCCCGTTGCCGTCGCGATCGTTTGCCCTGAAATCGGCCTGCGCGCTGGCCAACGTCTTGAGCATCGGCCTGTAGGATGTCCCCCCGTAAAATCCACGGGGAGCGGAATGATAGCGATTCGGCGTGACCAAGCAGCGCCAGCAGGGGAGTCGCCACAGCCAGATTCCGAGGGCGATAAGGGAGAAAAGGGAGAGGAAGCCGCCGACCCAGGCGTACGCTTTCAGCACGTCAGAAGGAGTATATCCCTCGGTGCTACCGACCCGGAACCAGTTCGATGTAGTCGACGCCGTACTCCGTCTTCGCATGAAGCGTCGCGCTGATCCGGGCTTTTCCCGGCGGATGGGGGACGTTGTTCAGCGACGCCGTCGTCGCGTCGGGCTCGACGGCAATTTCGGTTGCGGACTCGCCGCAGCGGTAGGTGAGCGTCGACTTCATGCCCGGCGCCTTGAACCACACCTTGACGTGGAAGCGGCTCTCCTTCGGAACGTCCACGAGCCAGTGGCCGGCGTCCTTGGGGGTCGGCACGCGGCAGTTCTGTCTCGTGAGCACGATCGGATTCTCGTGCGCCGGATCGAGGATGATGCGCGGCGGCTCGAAACCGCGCGTGGCCTTCATCTCGTCGTACCACGCCTCATACTCTTTGCTCAGCCTGGCGACGGTCTCCGGATGCTCCGCGGAGACGTCCTGCTGCTCGCCCTTCTCGAGGTCGAAAAGTTCGGGCGGCTTCGTCGGCATCGTCCAGACCGCCTTCCAGCGCGTCCCCCGCGCGGTGCAGGCATGGAACTTTTCGGGGACGTCGCCGCGATGCCACTGGAAGAACAGAGTCCGCTCGGGCGCCGCCGGATCCCCCTTCAACCAGGGAAGAAAGCTGATGCCGTCCATCTTCGGGCCGGCGGGGGTCGCCACGCCGGTCGCCTCCAGCAGCGTCGGGACCACGTCGATATGCGCGAAGGGGGCCTCGACCTTGCGGCCGACCTTGAGCCCCGCCGGCCAGCGGAAGAAGAAGGGAACCCGGATGCCGCCTTCATACGTCGTGCCCTTCAGGCCGCGCAGCCCCGCGTTGTAGCGCGCCTGCTGCGGGCCGTTGTCCGTCAGGAAGATCACGATCGTGTTGTCCGCGATCTTCAGGTCGTCGAGCTTCTTCAGGAGACGGCCGACGTTGTCGTCGATGTTCGACACCATCGCATAGACCTTCGCCGTCGTCTCCGGGAGCTTCGGATCCAGGGGATATCCCGCCGGCGTCTCGAGCGGCGTGTGCGGCGCGTTGTAGGCGACGTAGGCGAAGAACGGCTTGTCCTTGTCCGCCTCGATGAACTGCAGCGCAGCGTCCGTGAAGACGTCGCTGCAGTATCCCTTCGACTTGAAGGCGGCGCCGTTGCGGTACAGCGTCGCGTCCGTATAGTGGTCGCCGCCGGGCGGGTCGGACGACTGGCCGAGCCCGCCGCCGCGGATCGTCAGGCAGTCCTGGAAGCCCTGGTCCTGCGGCCGCAGGGGGTAGTTGTCTCCGAGATGCCACTTCCCGAAGATGCCCGTGCGGTAGCCGGCCTGGCCGAGGATCTCGGCGATCGTCGTCTCGTCCGCGTGCATCATCGAGCGGCCGAGAAACGTGTCGACGATCCCGGTCCGGTACGTGTAGCGGCCCGTCAGCAGGCTGGATCGGGTGGGGGAGCAGACCGGGCTCACGCAGAACGGATCGATGCGGCACCCGCTCGCGCCCAGGGCGTCGAGATGCGGCGTTCGGATGTCCTTGTTGCCGTGGAAGCCGAGGTCGCCGTAGCCCTGGTCGTCGGTCATGATGAGGACGATCGACGGGCGGCGATCCTGGGGAGAGGCGCCGAGCAGCAGCAGGATCAGCGCGAGCCGGCGCATCCTACTGGACCGTCCCCTTCGGAGGATCGACGAAGTCTGCGGCGAGGCGCGCGACCTCGTCGACCTTCATCTCGCCGGCCTGCAGCCAGAGGCGGTACTTCACGCTCAGCTTGTCGCCCTTGTTGAGCTTCTTCTCGAAGTAGGAGCCGAAGCGGCCGTAGTCGCGCTCGCTGAAACGCGCTTCCTTGGGATTCTCCGGCCGGTCGAGATACGCGACCGTATAGCGCTGGTCGTGGAGCACGAAGCAGAGCGCGTCCCAAGGCAGGTTGACGTGCGTCTTCTGTCCGGGCCAGTTGCGCGTCTCGCCGAACTTTCCCGGGCCGTCGGGACGGATGTAGTACGTCTGCTTCGCCGTCTTGTCCGGAACTTCCTGCGACGCGCGGAAGTGGAAGCCCGCGTGCTGGGGGTCGCCGTCGAGCTGCACCGGCGCGAGGACCGGCGACACGTCCGACGCGAACTCGATCAGCGTGCCGCCCGGGAGCGAGTAGACGGTGAGGTCGCGCTCCTCGGTCGCGAAGACCTCCTTCTTCACGCCGTGCCAGGCGATCGAGAGACGGTGACGGCCGTAGACCGGACCTGCCTCCGCGACGAGCACTTTCTCGTGCGACTGGTACGCGTCGCCCGTGCAGTGCCACACGTCGCACTTCCGGTTGTCCTCGCCGTAGGTGACCTTGTTGAAGCCGAAGAAGATCCCTCGATGGTGGGGGAAGAGGCCGCCGAGGCCCTTGGTGACCAGCAGTTCGCCCTTCGGATCATAGAGGTGGTGGTAGATCTTGAAGGTCGATGTCCGCGCGTCCTTGGTCGACTCGTCGAGCGCCTTGTCCATGTAGCGCAGGACCGGACGTTTTCCGATCGACAGCTCCATATTGTCGTTCGGCGTGTCCTTCCATGCGAACGTCTCGTCGAGCTTGCTCGGCTCGCGGATGAACGTGACTTTGAACGTCGCCTTCGCTCCCGCCTTCAGCTCGGGCAGCACGAAGCGCAGTTCGTTGCCGTTCGCGATCTGTCCCTGCAGCGTTTTGCCGCTGCCGTCCTCGAGGATCGCCGTGGTCGCGCCCGCGCTCACGGCCGGGACCGCGACGGGCACCGACACGACCGTATCCTTCCGGTCGTGCGCGCCGGCGTCGACGCTGATCTGGAGGGTCGCCGTCTGCTGCGGGAACAGGACCAGCAGGGTGAGCACGAGCGTCTTCATCGATCTCCTTCCAGATCCCGCGCGGGGATGTTTTGCAATTGCGGTTGAGAACAGGCTGCATCTGGGTACAATTCAGCCAGCGAGCCGGCTCATGAGGGAGGTTGTATGAAGCTCAGACTCGCGCTCCTCCTCTCGACGCTGGTGGCGGCGTCTCCCGCACTCCCGCAGCAGAACCCCGTCCCCGCGCATGCCAAGGTCGACCAGCAGAAGGTGGACGAGGCCATCCAGAAGGGCTGCAAGTTCCTGCTGACGACGGGCAACGCGTTCGCCACCTTCAACCATGGGATGCGCAACCAGCCGGCCGCGGTCCAAGCCTACGGCGAACTCGTCCTGCTCACCCTCCTGCATTCCGGCTACTATACGGAAGACGACCCCGCCCTGCAGCCGCTGATCAAGCACGTGAACGAGAAAATCATCGGCTCGACGTACACGGCCGCGCTGATGGCGATGGCCCTCACCAAGCTCAACGCGAAGAAGTACCAGGCCCGCATCGTGCAGTGCGGGCAGTTCCTCTGCGACAACCAGTGCGAGAACGGGCAGTGGGACTACGGCGAGCCGGTCATCGACCAGAAGCCCGTCACCTACGACATGCCCAAGCGGCAGAAGAAGGCGGACGATGTCGCGACCGGGGCCGGCGCGGCGAATCCGAACGACCCGAAGCCCGGGGAGAACCCCAACGATCCGAAGCCGGCCGCGTCGACCGCCGGCAAGACCGAGGTCGAGAAGAAGGGGCCGGGGAAAACCAGGACCGAGCCGAGGATCCCCGTGCGCAAGAGGAAGCCGGGACCGCCGAACGGCGACAACTCGAATTCGCAGTATGCCGCGCTCGGGATCCGGGCCTGCCTCGACGCGAACATCGACGTCGATCCGTCCGTGCTGCAACGCGCCCGGCAATGGTGGCTCAAGAGCCAGAACTCCGACGGCGGCTGGGGCTACAACGACAAGGGCGACACGGGCGGCGGAGGCGGGAACGAAAGCGGCGTGAGCAACGACAGCTACGGGAGCATGACGGTCGGGGCGACCGGCGCGCTCTGCATCTACGACTACTTCATGGGAATCGCGTACAAGACGGACAACAACGTGCTGAAGGGCGTCGACTGGCTCGGCAAGAACTTCGACGTGACCAAGAACCCGAAGAAGGTCAGCTTCGCGTACCTGTATTACCTGTACGGCCTCGAACGCGCGGGCATGCTGTTCGGCACCGAGAAGTTCGGCGCGAACGAGTGGTATCCCGACGGCGCGAATCACCTGCTGTCGACACAAACGCCCGCGGGCACCTGGGGCGGCGCCGACAAGTTCCCGGCCTATGTCAACGTCGACACCTGCTTCGCGATCCTCTTCCTGCGCCGCGGGACGCCGCCGCTCAAGCCGCCCGTGGCGGTGGCGACGGGTGATCCGCACAAGCCGGTGCCCAACGGGGCGCCGGTGGCCAACGGCGGAGGCGGGGGAAACCGCGACCCCGGCCTGGTGGGGAACAAAGGGGTCGAAGCGATCGCCCCGGGCTGGCGCCTCATGAACTGCGGCCCCAGCTTCCAGAAGACGGTCAGCATCCGCGGCAAGGAAAACGTCCTCCAGACCTCCGAGGAAGGCGCCACCCGTCAGCCCCTGCTTCGCAAGACGATCGACGCCGCCGCCGGCATCAGCGTCAGGGCCACGGTCGGCCACCTCGAAAGCGACTCCTGGACCCTGGTCGTCAAGATCGACGGTCAGGAAGTCGCCAAGCACGGCGTCTCCGATCAAAGTTCGAAGGCAGGCTGGCTCGACATCGCCGTGGATCTCTCCTCCTATGCCGGCAAGAGCGTGCTCGTGGAGCTGATCTCGGTCGCCGGCGACGCGGCTCTCTGGTCCTCCGTCTCCCCTTAGGGTCCTGGTTTGTCGCCGGGGTTCCCTCTTTCCCCCGCGGGGGGCAGGGGACCGACCATTCTTGATGCCTGACGCCTCATCCGGCAGAAATCTCAACACCCTGTGCCTTGTCACCCTTGCTCACCTATGAGAGCCTGGTAAAATATCTCAATACTTTTGCGCCTTTTCTCATGCCCCTTTCCCGTACACCGCTATAGGAAGTCCGGTGGGCTCGGGGGGATTTTCACGGTTGTATCCCCAGCTCCGGCGTTTTAGTCCCTACGGAGGTCATCCGATGAAACAGGCCCTCGCCGCCCTGGCTCTCGCCGCGCTCACGATGCTCGCGGCCGCCCCGCAGGACGACGGGATCGCGCCCGTCGGCGACGACGGCAAGCCCCTGAACCTCGACTTCGAGACGGGGACGTTGAAGGACTGGACGGCGACCGGAACGGCCTTTGAAGGCCAGCCCGTGAAGGGCGATGCCGTCGCGAAGCGCCGGAACGACATGACCAGCGGCCACAAGGGCGACTACTGGATCGGCAGCTATGAGAACGGCGGCGACCCGGCGACGGGGACGCTGACGTCGGTTCCCTTCAAGGTCACGCATCCGTGGTGCGTGTTCTACGTCGCCGGCGGCCCGCACGAGAACACGAACGTCACCCTGTACAGCCTTCCCGAGAAGCAGATCCTCTCGAAGGTCTCGGGCGACGAGTCCGAGACGCTGAAGCCGATCGCCGTCGATCTGACCGCGTTCGTCGGCAGGCAGATGTACATCAGGCTGAACGACCAGAACACGGGCGGCTGGGGGCACATCAACTTCGATCACTTCCGCTTCTTCGCCGAGAAGCCCAAGCTCGCGAACATGCGGCCGCCGGCGGCTCCCGTGGCGCGGGACGACTATAAGTTCGCCGGCCTCAAACCCGAGGAGGCCGCCAGGGCGATGACCGTGCCCGAAGGCTTCAGCGTCAGCCTCTTCGCAGGGGAGCCCGACGTCGACCAGCCGATCGCGATGGCCCTCGATGAGCGCGGCCGAATCTGGATCGCCGAGAACGAGAGCTATCCGCGCTGGCGTCCGCCGCAGGAGGGCGGCCCGTGCCGCGTCCTGGTCTACGAGGACACGAACGGCGACGGTAAGTTCGACAAGAAGACGATCTTCATCGACAACATCAACTTCATCAGCGGGATGGAGGTCGGCTACGGCGGCGTCTTCCTCGGCGCCCCGCCTTACCTCCTCTTCGTGCCCATGAAAGACGGCGAGGACAAGCCGTCGGGCGAGCCCGTCGTCCTCCTGGACGGCTGGGAGCACCAGGACACGCACGAGACGCTCAACACGTTCATCTGGGGCCCGGACGGCTGGCTGTACGGCAACCACGGCGTCTTCACGCACTCGAACGTCGGCAAGCCCGGCGCGCCGGACAGCGAGCGCAAGAAGATCAACGCCGGCTTCTGGCGCTATCACCCGCTCAAGAAGGAGTTCGAGGTCTTCGCCGAGGGCGCGAGCAACCAGTGGGGCATCGACTTCGACGACCACGGCCAGGCCTTCGCCACGGCCTGCGTCATCCCGCACCTCTATCACGTGATCCAGGGAGGGCGCTACCAGCGGCAGGCGGGCCAGCACTTCAACCCGTTCACCTACGACGACATCAAGACGATCGCCGACCACCGCCACTATGTCGGCACGAAGGGCCCTCACGCGGGCAACGGCCTCTCCGACGCGGCCGGCGGCGGCCACGCGCACTGCGGCTGCATGGTGTACCTCGGCGACAACTTCCCGCCGGAGTATCGCGGGAAGATCTTCTTCAACAACATCCATGGCGCGCGCGTCAACATGGACGTCCCCGACCCCAAGGGCTCCGGCTTCGTCGGCAAGCACGGCAACGACTTCATCCTGGCGAACGACCGCTGGTCGCAGATCCTGAATCTGCGCTACGGCCCCGACGGCGGCGCCTACTTCATTGATTGGTACGACAAGCAGCAGTGTCACACGATGAACCCGAACGATCACGACCGCACCAACGGCCGCATCTTCAAGATCACCTACAAGAACCCCGAGGTGAAGGCCGTCGACCTCCACAAGCTGAGCACCAAGGAGCTGGTGGACTTGACGCTGCACAAGAACGACTGGTACGTTCGCCATGCGCGCAAGGTGCTCGCCGAGCGGCAGCCCGGCGCCGAGGCGTGGAAGCCGCTCGCGGAGATCGCGACGACCCATGCCGACGAGACCCGCGTGCTCCGGGCGATGTGGGCCCTGCACGTCACGGGCGGCTTCACCGAGGAGCTGGCGCTGAAGCTCGTCGGCCATAAGGACCCCTACGTCCGCGCGTGGACGATCCAGCTCTGCAACGAGGACCGGAAGGCGCCCGCCTCGATCGTTTCGAAGATGGCGGCGATGGCCGTCAGCGACGAGTCGCCGGTCGTCCGCCTTTACCTCGCCTCCGGCGCCCAGCGGCTCTCGATCGAGCAGCGCGCCCCGATCGTCGAGGCGCTGCTGCAGCACGCGGAGGACGCGGACGATCACAACCTGCCGCTGATGTACTGGTACGCGGCGGAGCCGATCGCGGGAACGGACATCAAGGCGGCGGCCCTGCTCGCGGCCAAGAGCAAGATTCCTCGCGTGCGCGAATATGTTTCACGTAGGATGGCCGCCTCGGTTTCGAAGTGACGTGGGCTGCGGGATCCCCCTGAGGAGCGCATCATGAGTCTGGTCCTGGCTTTCGTCCTGTCCGCCGGTCTGTCCGTCCAGTCCGATCAGGATCCCCTGGCCGCCCTGGTCGAGGTCCTGAAGGTCTCCGACGACGACGGCTTCCGCCTCGACATCCTGAAGGGCATCCGCGACGGCCTCAAGGGCCGCACGACGGTCGCCATGCCGAAGGGCTGGTCGGACGTCTCCCTGAAGCTGCTGCAGAGCCAGAGTGCCGAAGTGCGCTCGCTGGCGCAGATGATCTCGATCACCTTCGGCGACCCCGCCGCGCTCACCGCGCTTCGGAAAGTCCTCGCGGACTCGAAGGCGGGAACGGACGACCGCAAGGGGGCGCTGGAGTCGCTCCTGGGCGCCAAGGACCGCGAGCTCCCGCCCATCCTGTCGGCGCTGCTGTCGGACGCCGCGCTGCGGGGCTCTGCGATTCGCGCCCTGGGTTCCTACGAGGACCCGGGCACGCCGGCCAGGATCCTCGCCGTCTACTCGTCGCTGCAACTGCCCGAGAAGCGCGACGCGATCAATACCCTGGGCGCGCGCAAGAGCTACGCCAAGGAGCTGCTCGCCGCGCTGAAGGGCGGGGCGATCCCGCGGACGGATCTGACGGCCGCGTCGGTCCGCCAGCTCGGCGACCTGAACGACGCCGAGATCAACTCCTGGATCGAGAAGGAATGGGGCGCGGTGCGGCCGACCCCGGAGGCGCGGCTCAAGGAGATCGCGACCTGGAAGCAGTTCCTCGTCTCGAGCCCGAAGGGGGATCCGCGCAAAGGCCGCGTCATGTTCGCCAAGACCTGCATGCAGTGCCACACGCTCTTCGACGCGGGCGGCAAGGTCGGCCCCGAGCTGACCGGCGCCAACCGGCAGGATATGGACTATCTCCTCTCGAACATCCTCGATCCGAGCGCGGTGGTCGGGAAGGACTACCAAGCCACCACGATCCGCACCAAGAGCGAGCGCGTCGTCACGGGCCTCATCAAGGCGGAGGACAACAACGCAGTCACGCTGCAGACCGAGAACGACATCCTGATCATCCCGAAGACGGAGATCGACGCGCGCAAGCTGAGCGAGATCTCCATGATGCCCGAGGGGCTGCTCGCGAACATGTCGAAGGAAGACGCGCGCAACCTGGTCGCGTACCTGCAGCAGCTGACGCAGATCCCGTTCCCGGACGGCTTCACCCTCGAGTCGCTGAAGGCCGCCGCGCCGGGCGCGGGACTCTTCAACGGCAAGGACCTTGCAGACTGGGAGGGCGATCCCGCGGTATGGTCCGTCGATGCCGGCGAGATCGTCGGGAAGGGCCCGCAGAAGCGGAATCATTTCCTCTTTCACAAGCAGGAGTTGACGGATTTCCGCCTGACGGTCGAGATCCGGATCACGCCGCACGGCGGCAACAGCGGCATCCAGGTGCGCAGCGTCCCCGTCGAGGGCGGCGAGGCGCGGGGTTGCCAGTGCGACGCCGGCGCAGGTTGGTGGGGCAAGCTGTACGAGGAGGGCGCCCGCGGCCTGCTGTTCCCGAAAAAGGACCAGCCCTTCGACGGCGACAAGTTCATCCAGAAAGAGGACTGGAACGTCTACGAGATCGTCGCGGTGGGCAACCGGATCAAGACCGCCCTCAACGGCAACCTCTGCACGGACTACGAGGACGACAAGATGGCGATGAAGGGGCGGATCGGCCTGCAGGTGCACGCGGGCGGCCCCATGGAAGTGCGCTTCAGGAATTTCCAGCTGGAGCTCAACCCCAAGCTGGAGCTGAAGACCGTTAAGTAGCTGCAAAAGAGCCCGTCGCTCTGGTCGTGACGGACAATAGAAGGGGATGAATGTGAATCTGATCGCCGCGATCCTGGTCCTGGCGGCCGCCGCGCCCCAGGAGGAAAACGTCGTCCGCACCTGGAAGAAGATCAAGGTCACCGACAAGTTCTATGCCGAGGGGGCGAACGTCGGCGACTTCAACAAGGACGGCAAGATGGACGTCGTCGCCGGCCCCTTCTGGATCGAGGGCCCCGATTTCACCAAGACCCACCTGTTCATGGAGGAGAAGTCGTTCGACCCGGGCGGCTACTCGAAGAACTTCTTCGCTTACAGCTGGGACTGCAACAAGGACGGCTGGACCGACATCATCATCTACGGCTTCCCGGGCGAGGACGTCTCCTGGTACGAGAACCCCCAGGGCAAGGACGGGATGTGGACGCGCCATAAGGTGATCGAAAAGCTCGACAACGAGTCGCCGCAGTTCGTAGACGTCAACGGCGACGGCGTGCCCGACGTAGTCGGATCGACCGAAGGCAAACTCGGCTACTGGACCGTCAGCGACTGGAAGTTCCATCCGATCTCCCCCAAGGCCGGCTACCAGCGCTTCACGCACGGCCTGGGAATTGGCGACGTCAACGGCGACGGCAAGATGGACATCCTGGAGGCCAACGGCTGGTGGGAGCAGCCCAAGTCGCTCGAAGGCGACCCCGAATGGACGCTGCACAAGGAGAAGTTCGGGAAGGGCGGCTCGCAGATGTACGCCTACGACGTGAACGGCGACGGGCTTCCCGACGTCATCACGGCGATCGAGGCGCACGGCTACGGGATCTCGTGGTTCGAGCAGCTGAAGGAAGGCGGCTTCAAGGAGCACGTCATCATCGGTCGGAAGGACGAGGACAACAAGTACGGCGTCCGCTTCAGCCAGCCGCACGCGATCGACCTGGTCGACATGGACGGCGACGGCCTGAAGGACATCGTCTCCGGCAAGCGCTACTGGGCGCACGGCCCGAAGGGCGACGCCGAGCCGAATGCGCCCGCGGTGCTCTACTGGTTCAAGCTGGTGCGCGGCAAGGACGGCAGCGTCGACTGGGTGCCGTTCAAGATCGACGACGACTCCGGCATCGGCGTGCAGGTGATCGCCGCGGACCTGAACGGCGACCGCTATCCGGACGTGGTCGTGGGCAACAAGAAGGGCATCTTCGTCCACATCGGCGAAGTGAAGAAGGTCTCGAAGGACGAGTACGAGAAGCAGCTGCCCAAGCCGCTGGGCAATTAGTTCTACAACGCAGGATTCAAGTTCCAAACGAACGTAAGGCCTTGACTGAAAGTAGCTTGTGCGAAGAATGACCGGGGAAGGCCGAGACGGGCCATTTCCACAGCAAGGTGCTGGCACCGAAGGGGTTGACTGATTCATGTGCACAATTCCTGCTTAGGATTTAGCCCCGAGGGATATTGCGAACCCCGGCGCTCCGCAAGGGCGCCGGGGTTTTTTGTTGATCAAAGGGCGCGTCGCGGACCGCTGCATCGACGTCGCGGCCCTCTACCAGGCCTTCGGGGGCGGCGCCGGAGCCTCGATGACGGGCGATTCCCCCGAGCTCCACCCGGCGGAACGGCCCCTGGCGCCCCGCGTGATCACAAAGACAGCGTCACGTTTCGATCCATTGACCGTATAACGGGGCATGATTCGCTGCCTCGGGGTGCTCCTCTGCCTGGCCTCCACCCTCGGCGCGGACGTCGCCGTCCTGAAGGGGGGCGGCCGCGTCGCCGGCCGCGTCGTCGAGAAGGCCGACCACTACGAAGTCACCGTCGACGGCGTCCTCCGCACCTACACGAAAGACGAGGTCGACCGCATCGTCTCCTCGCCCAAGGAGTTCCTGGGCGACGCGGACAAGATGATCGACGAGGCCCGCGGCGACTATCAGAAGGCGCTGAACGCGACGGACCCATCGGAGCAGAACGCCATCCTGAAGGCGGCCATCGCCAAAGTCGCGCAGGCGCGCGAGGCCTATTCGACGGCGCTCGACCTGTTCCCGGAAGACGGTGCGCTCGGCAAGCAGATCATGATCATCATGCAGCTCATGCGGCTGCTGCGCGAGCGCGTCCACCTGGACGACACGCGCCTGCCGGGGGCGCCGCCCATGATCACCCGCGCGACCGCGCCGCCGATCATCACCCACGACGACGCGTACGCGACGCTGCTCGATGCCGCCAAGCGGAGCGATCCCGCGAAGCGCGCGGCGGCCGTCGCCGCCTTCAAGTCGCAGAATACGGACTTCGGAACGGCGGCGGCGCTGTTCCTCTCGCAGCCTGAGCCGGCGGGCGCCGCGGGGAAGTCGGTCCAGGACTACTTCGACAAGCCGTGGCTGCGGCAGACGCTGAACGCGCCCGGGCACCTCGAGGCGGCGAAGTCGATCGCGGCGATGAGCGCCGGACGCGACGCGCTGCAGCCCTTCGCGGTCCTCCACCTCTGCGGCGCCGGCCAGGAGCCCGACGTCGAGAAGACGGCAAAGTCGCTCGGCCTCCTCGTGCAGAACGGCATCGTGGGCACGCCGGAGGGGCACGCGGTCCGGGACATCGTCAACTGGATCGCCCACGGCGAGTACGACCTCGCCGTGCTGGCGTTCATCAATGAGTTCCGGGCGATCGACACGCCGGCCGTGCGCTTCGTCTGGTCGTACGCGTTGTTGCGCCTGGTGCAGGCGAAGAAGCGCGGCTTCGACCGCCCGGTGAGCGCGTTCGACACCGTCAAACTTTCGCTGACGGGCGGCCCGGAGCACATCACGGCGCTGGAGAAGTCGATCAAGGCGGTCGCGGTCTGCAACGTCTGCGGCGGGGAGGGTCGCTTCCGCTGCACGAACTGCCACGGCCAGAAGGAAACCAAATTCTATTGTCAGCGCTGCAAGGGCAAGGGCCACACGATCAGCTCGCTGGGGGCGAAGCTCGTCTGCCCCGCGTGTCTCGGCAAGGGCATCGAGAGGATCGTCAAGTGCGAGAAGTGCAAGAACGGCTACGTCGACTGCAAGCAGTGCGAGAAGCCGCGGCCGCCTCCGTCGATGGAGGATATCGTCGGCGCGACCGTCTGCTCCGCCTGCGAGGGCCGCGGGATGGCGTTCCGCAACGCCGCCGTCCCCTGCCGCGCCTGCCTTGGCCTCGGCGCGCGCCTCATTCCAAAAGCAGATCCGTCGAAGGTGCTGCCTTAGCGGTCGAGTCGACGCGAAGCGGGTACTCCTCTTCGAGGACGAGGCCGCGGCCGAAGCGCACGCGCACGTCGATATGCCATTCCAGCCGCTTCGAGTTGCCGAGGCCGCCGGCGGGGATCAGGTCCGGGAGGGTGACGCTGCGCAAGCCCCCCGCCTCCAGGGGCACGCTCACGAGCGTCACCTGCGTGGAGTGGCGACCCTGATCCTGGCTGCAGACCAGGGCCGCATCGACGGTGCGGCGCTGCTCGATCACGTAGTCCAGGGGCTGGCCGGCCGCCGCAGGCTCCCTGGAGACTTCGACGACCGTCCGGCCGGCCAGGATCCACAGCGCGGTGATGCGCACCCGGCGGACGAGCAGGAAGAGTCCCAGAAGGCCGGCGATGGATTCGAGAAGGCCGCTGTTTTTCCCGACCGCGTTGTTGCAAAGCGCGACGACGAAGTACCCGAGCGGCACCAGGCACGCGGCGATGACCACGGACGATCGGACGAACTCCAGCCAGCGGGGCGGGCTCACCCTCAGGGCGACGGCGAGCCGACGGCCGGGGCGCGGGTTGCTCACGCGGACAGTCTACTCTTTTGGCAGGTCCAGATGGCTGATCAGCGTCACGCCCTTCGCCTGGATCGCCGCCTTGACCTTCGCGCTCGTGAAGGCGTGGGTGACGCCGGCGCGGTCGGCCGCGACGTTCTCGTAGCCTTGATGGCCCATCGCGCGCATCTCCTCGGTGTCCATGCCGGGATGCTCGACGATCAACCAGGTCCCGGGCTCCAGCTTCTCGATGGCCGCGACGAGGCCCGCCTCCTTCTCTTCCGGGGTCTTCTGCGAGCCGGCCCAGGTGCGCACCCCCTTCGACCCCTTCGCCTCGAGCCGCAGACCGAACTCCCGGCATAGCTTCTCGGTGACGGCCTTCGCCTCGGGCGTCCCCGTCGCCGCCCCCATATGCGCCGAGGCATGGCTGATCCGCGGGATGTGCTTCTTCAGCGTTTCGATCTGCAGCCGGAACTCGCGCTCGATGTCCTCGGCCTTCGGCTTCATGTCGAAGAGGCCCGTGTCGGGCGGGAAGTCCTTGCGCTGCCGGGTCATCGGGTAGAAGTACCCGTCCTTGTCGGTCAGCGACGACGGCCCGCTGAGCGGCCGCCACTTGACGCGCTCCCACTCGCTGGTGAGGCAGAGGTGGATGCCCACGTCAATCTCGGGATTCTCCTGAAGGCGGCGGACGGCGTCCAGGAACCACGGACCGGGAACGATGACCTCCACCGAACGCGCGATGCCTTCCTTCACGGAGCGGATGCAGGCCTCGTTGACCCCGAGGGCGACGCCCATGTCGTCGGCCCGGACGAGGAGGCGGATGTCCTTGTCCTGTTCCACGCAGAGAAGGGGAGCCAGAACCAGCAGGAGATGTTTCATGCGATGATTATGCCCTCGAAGATCCGGGATCACGGCGGAATCCTTATACTGGCGACGATGCTGTTGCTGCTCCTGCTCCTCGCGGTTTCGGGTTGCACGGTTCCCCAGGCCGCATCGACGTCGCCGGTCCCGATCCTTTTCGACTCGGACATGAACACGGACTGCGACGACGTCGCGGCGCTGGCGATCCTGCACGCGCTGGCGGATCTGGGAGAGGCGCGGATCCTGGCGACGGGGGCCTCGTCGAAGAACGAGGAGTCGGCGCTCTGCATCGACGCGCTCAACACGTGGTACGGGCGGCCGGAGCTGCCGGTCGGCGTGCCGAAGGGAACGGGGACGACGGAACCATCGAAGTACGCCAAGGCGATCGCGCGGCGATAAC
>Ga0137409_10000049_pt1 | contig 97200 bp, 96 predicted proteins | sample CZODoug1_16funga_FD_122059 | JGI IMG/M metagenome (GOLD analysis project Ga0137409, IMG submission 122059) | Vadose zone soil fungal communities from Angelo Coast Range Reserve, California, USA - CZODoug1_16fungal (Hybrid Assembly) | ecosystem: Environmental > Terrestrial > Soil > Vadose zone... | reverse complement strand
GAGACGCGCATCGAGCTCTACGAGACGGTGCTGAGCGGCACGGACGACATGCTGCTCGCACGCAGCGTCGACTTCGTCATCACTTCGTCGATACAGCAGGGATTCATCGGCGACGTGCTGACGCAGGTGCACGCAGTGTGCGTCGCCGCGCCGTCGCACCCACTGCACCACCTCGGCCGGCCCGCGACGCTCGGCGACCTGCGCCATCACCGCCATGTGGTGATCCGCGACACGGGCGTCCAGCGCGCGCGCTCGGCCGGGTGGCTCAATGAGCAGCGCTGGACCGTGTCGCACAAGGCGACCTCGATCCACGCCTTGTCGCTCGGCTACGGCTATGCCTGGCTACCCGACGAGTGGATCCGCGGCGAGCTCGAGCGCGGCGCGCTAGTGCCGGTGCCGCTGCGCGAGGGTGCCGAGCGGACGGGCTCGCTCTACCTCGTGTTCGCCGACCGCGACGCCACCGGCCCCGGCGCGCTGCGCCTGGCGGAGATCATCCGCGAGAAGGTGGCGAGCGAGTGCAAGCGCTCGGCGCTCCCCGATGCCTGAGACCCGTCTGCACGGCGCTGCGCTCACCGTCACCCTGGTTGTGATCTGCCAGGGGTTCAACATGCTGACCGTCGGCGGCATCGCCCTCCTCCTGCCGCTCATCCGGGAAGACCTCGGCATGAGCTTTTCCCAGGCGGGCCTGCTCTCGGCCGTGTCGACCTTCACCTACGCGCTCGGCCAGATTCCCGCGGGCCTGCTCGCGGACCGCTTCGGGCCGAAGCGGCTGTTCTTCCTCGGCATCCTTGGGTCGACGCTGCTCGCCTTCAATTTCGGCACGCTGCAGACCTACCCGGGTGCGGTCGCCAACCAGATCGCCTCGGGCGCTTTTCGCGCCCTGATCTTCGCGCCCGGCCTGACGCTCGTCGCCTCCTGGTTCCCGCCCGACCGCAAGGCGACCGCGATGGGCGTGTACGTGATCGGCGGAGTGTCGGGGAACATCCTGCTCTCGCTCGTCGGCCCGCTGCTCGCGGGACGCTTCGGCTGGCGCCCGACGTTCATGGGGTTTGCGCTGCTAGGCGTATGCATCGCCTTCGTGTTTCTCGCGCTCGGCAGGGAAAAGCCTGCGGCGGGCCGTCACCCCGTGGGCATGCTCGACGCGCTCGAGCTCTTCCGCTACCCGATCATGTGGGTGTGCGCGGGAATCCAGTTCATCCGCTTCGCCGTGACGACCTCGTTCAATTTCTGGCTGCCCTCGATGCTGGTGTCGGACCGGGAGCTCTCGCTGGAAAGCGCCGGCCTGATCACGGCGATGGGCGCGCTGCTCACCGCGGCCGCCAACCCTCTCGGCGGCTACGTCTCCGATCGCTTGCGGAACCCGCCGCTGGTGATCGGCGCCTCCCTCGCCGTGCTCGCGCTGACCTCGGGGCTGATCGTCGTTGCTGACTCGACCGCGCTCCTCGTGCTCGTGATCGCGGTGAACTCGATCTTCCTGCAGTTCTACTTCGGCCCGCTGTTCTCGATCCCGCTCGAAGTCCTTGGGTCGCGCGTCGCCGGCATGTCCGCCGGCTTCGGCAACATGTTCGCCAACCTCGGCGCGCTGACCTTCGCCTACGCGCTCGGCGTGGTGAAGGACAGCTCGGGCGCGTTCAAGTGGGGCTTTGTCGCGACCGGCGCGGTATGCATCGTCGGCGTGGGGCTGGCCTTCGTGCTCGCGCGCCTGCGCAAGCGCGCACCTCAGTAGGTCTTGTACGGCAGGTACTTGCCCGACATCACCACGTGCACGCGGTCGCCCTTCTCGTGCGGCTCGCGGCTGATGTCCATCGAGAAGTCGATCGCGCTCATGATGCCGTCGCCGAATTCCTCGTGGATCAGCTCCTTGATCGTGGTGCCGTAGACGTTGACGATTTCGTACCAGCGGTAGATGAGCGGGTCGGTCGGGATCGCGGTCGGCAGCGACCCCTTGTAGGGAACCGTCTGCAGGATCAGCACCGCCTCCTCGGGAAGGTCGAATATGTTGCCGACAGTCTCGGCCTGCTTCTTCGTCATCTGCATCTGGCCCAGGCAGGCCGCGGTGACCCACTCCTTGCTCTCGCCGACTTTTTTCGCGACCTCGGCCCACTTGATGCCGAGCTTGATCTTGCGGAACGCGATCAGATCGGTGACGTCGCCGCGCTTCATGGGCTTCATCATGCTGGCCGCGGCGAGCATTGCGTTTTCGGTGTCGGAACGTTTCATTGCCGTCTCCTTTGGTGTCTGATTCAATGCCTGAGATTGACTACGTTGGCTGCGGCCCTCTGGGGGGTGTCCGTCGCGCGCGGCTTGGAGCGGTTCACCAGGAAATCGACCAGGTGATTGCGGATCGGATAGTACTGGGGATCGCGGTGCATGTTGTGCCGTGCCCGGGGCGCAACCATCGCGTTCTTCACGGTCTCGGCGATGACGGCGCGCGGGCCGTTGGACATCAGGAGGATCCGATCGGCGAGCAGCAGTGCCTCGTCGACGTCGTGGGTGATCATGAACACGGTCTGGCGCGTCGCTGCGCAGATCTTCAGCAGCTCGTCCTGGATGACGCCGCGCGTAAGCGCGTCGAGGGCGCCGAAAGGCTCGTCGAGCAGCAGCATCTTCGGCTGGATTGCAAACGCGCGCGCGATCCCGACGCGCTGCTTCATGCCGCCGGAGAGCTCCGCCGGCTTCTTGTGCTCGGCGCCGGTGAGACCGACCATGTCGATGTATTTCTGGCAGTGCAGCTCGACCTGGATGCGGTCCCATTTGGGCCAGCGCGAGCGCACCGCGAACGCGATGTTCTTCAGCACGGACAACCAGGGCAGGAGCGCGTGCCCCTGGAACACCACGCCGCGATCGAGGCTCGGGCCCGCGACCTCCCGCCGGTCCATGATCACCACGCCCTCGCTCGCGGTATCCAGGCCCGCGAGGATATTGAGTATCGTAGTCTTGCCGCAGCCGGAATGCCCGACGATGCACACGAACTCGCCCTGTTCAATCGCGAAGCCGACGCCTTCGAACACCGGTACCGGCCGGCCGTCCTTCGCCGGGTAGATCTTCGACAAGCCCTGGACTTCGAGAAAGGCCATGGCTAGTCGACGTAGGTGACCAGCTTCTGCAGCCGCCCGATGGCGACATCGAGCGCCATACCGACGACGCCTATGACGAGGATGGCGAATATGACGTTGGCGAGATCGAGGTTGTTCCACTCGTTCCAGACGAAATAACCGATGCCGGTGCCGCCGACCAGCATCTCGGCGGCGACGATCACCAGCCAGGCGATGCCCATCGAGATGCGCATGCCGGTGAGTATCGTCGGCGCCGCAGCGGGCAGGATCACGCGGAACGCACGGCGCAAGGGCTTCACCTCGAGCGTGCGCGCGACGTTCAGCCAGTCTCTCCTCACCGACGCCACGCCGTGCGCCGTGTTGATCAGCATCGGCCACAGCGAGCAGATGAAGATCACGAACACGCCCGAGACCGACGAGTCCTTGATTGTGTACAGCGCGAGCGGCATCCAGGCGAGCGGCGAGATCGGCTTCAGCACCTGGATGAAGGGATCGAGCGCGCGGTGCATGAGCGGCGACATGCCGATGAGGAAGCCGAGCGGGACCGCGAAGACGATCGCGAGCAGGTATCCCGCGCCGACCCGCGCGAGCGAATAGGCGAGCTGGATGCCGATGCCCTTGTCGTTGCTGCCGCGGTCGTAGAACGGATGCGCGAGCTGTTTCCATGCCGTCTTGCCGATCTGCCCGGGCGTCGGCAGTCCCTCGGTCTTCTTCGCGCCGCGGCCCATCAGCTTCGCGTACTCGTCGTTCGCCGAGGGCCCCTGCCGCTTGGGCAGCGTCGAAATCTGCCAGACGCCGAGCACGAAGACCAGCAACAGAAGCGACAGCGCCGCGGCGCCCCAGAAATCGCGCGAGCCCAGGCTCACGCCGCTTTCCTGATGGCGAAGCTGGCGACATAGGCGTCGGGCTTGGCGGGATCGAACTCCTTCCCCATCACCTTGATGTTCGCGTAGCTGCGCGGCGGCGCTTTCATCTCCAGCTCGGCCATGTGCTTTCTCGCGTCGGTCGCGAGGAACACCTTCTCGGCGATCTGCCGGTAGTCGACGTCGCCCTTGATGTAGCCCCAGCGCTTCATCTGCGTGAGCATCCATACCGCCATCGACTGCCACGGGAACGGATCGAAGTCGGCGCGGTCGGGCACGTTCTTCACGTTGCCCAGGCCGTCGGCGAACTTGCCGGTCAGCACCTGCTCGACCACGGTCACCGGCTGGTTGAGGTAGTTGGGCGGCGAGATCACTTCGGCGATCAGCGGCCTGTTGCGTGCCTCGCGCGCCATCGCGGCCGAGGTGAGCACCGCGCGATAGAGCGCCGCGAAGGTGTTGGGGTTCTCCTTGATGAACTGGTCCGACACCCCGAAGGCGCAGCAGGGATGGCCATCCCACAGCTCCTTGGAAAGGATGTGGATGAAGCCGACCTCGTCGTAGACGGCGCGCTGGTTGAACGGATCGGGGCCGAGGAAGCCGTCGATGTTGCCGGCGCGCAGGTTCGCGACCATTTCCGGCGGCGGCGTGACGCGGATCTGGATGTCGGTGTCCGGATCCAGGCCGTGCTCGGCGACGTAGTAGCGAAGCAGGAAGTTGTGCATCGAGTAGTCGAAAGGTACGGCGAACTTGAAACCCTTCCACTGGTTCGGATCGCGCTTGTCCTTGTGCTTCACGTGCAAGGTGATTGCCTGGCCGTTGATGTTCTGGATCGTGGCGACGTTCATGGGCTGCGCGGCCGAACCCAGGCCCATGGAGATCGCGAGCGGCATGGGCGAGAGGAAATGCGAAGCGTCGTGCTCCTTGTTCAGCATCTTGTCGCGGATCAGCGCCCAGCCTGCGGTCTTGTTGAGCGTGACGTTCAGGCCTTGCTTGCGATAGAAGCCGAGCGGGTCGGCCATGATGAGCGGGGTAGCGCAGGTAATCGGGATGAAACCGATCTTGAGGTCCTTCTTCTCGAGCGCGCCTTTCTCCTGCGCCATCGCTTCGAGCGGGCCGAAAGGAACGAGGCTCCCGATCGCGGCAAGCGCGGTCGACGAGCCCACCGCAGAAAGAAAGCGCCTGCGCGCCGCGTCGCGCGGAAAGAGCGCGCGCATCACCGCCGACTGGATGACGCGGCCGCTCAGCGATTCCGGATCGCTGTCGGCGGGGACCTCGACAGCGGCGTCGTGCTCGCCCTGCGACCGGTGCATCCCGCAAGTGCAAACGGCGCCGAGCCGCACGTCGGGGTTGAAGGGATTGTTGAAAGCGGACATGTCTCTGCCTCCGGGATGTTCGAGATGTTTCCGGGGGCAACCGCATCAAGCGTGCCCAACCCGGCTGGGACGCGACTCGCGTAGGATTTGGTTGTGCAACAAGGAGTTCCCCGGAAGGACGGCACGGCTTCGGTCGCCACACTGCGCCGAACAGGTGCATCCGCCTCAGCGTGGTGCGCTCGGCGCACCTCGCTGGTTCGACCGGTTACTCCGCTCCTCCCGGCCTCACCACGGGTCGACCTGCAGAATCTCCAGCGGCATGCCCGAGGCCGCGTCGATGAGGACCGCGCCGTCCGTGCGTGCGCGCAGCGGCAAAAACTTCACCGAACCGGGCGATCTCCCGGACGAATCCAAGTAACCGCGCACCGCTGCCGCGTCCCGCTGGAGAAGAATGCTCACGTCCTTCGCGCGCTTGAGCGCGTTTTGCGCCTGCGGCTCGTAAGGCGCGTAGTACTTCGGAAACAGCTCGACGTCCTTGCCTGCGACGCCGGAGAACAGCACGTCGCTGCGCTCCTTGGGGTCGGTGGGCAGCACGGCGGCAATATATTGCGGCCGTCCCAGCGGCAAGCGCTGGTACCGCGGGTCCGTCGCCTGAGCGAGATCGTTCGGGTCGAGATCCTTCGCGGTCACCAGGACGAATCTGTCGACGGCGAACGCCAGGTAGACCGGCCGGACGAGGTAGACGACGTGCACTCCGTAGACCAGCGCCGTGGCCTGGACCGCCGCAATGAACGCCAGGTCGAATTTCAGGCCTTTCTTTCCCGACTTGAAGATGATGAGCGTGATCAGCGGACCGAGCGTCACGTCGACACCCGCGAGGATCACCGTGAGCCCGGCGCCGCCGGCAAGCTCGAAGAGCGGCCACGGGTACCACACCGTCATCATGAAGACGAGCACGGCGCCGACCACGACGCAGCTCAGCAGCACATGGATTCCGGAGGCTCTCCAGCGAGACATGGACGATCGCGCCACCGCGGAAAGGCGATACCCGGCTGTTACCTCGGGTCGTCCGGACCCGCGACCGCCGCGCCCTCGACCCCGTGCCGCGCCAGCGCCTGCGCCACCAACCCGGTCGCCTTCATCTCCTCGATGAAGTCGCGCACGTAGCGGGCTCCCGCGTCGCGTCCCTTGGGCACCGCCATCGCCTGGTTGATGGTCATGAAGCGGCCCGGGAGCATGCGCACGCCGGCAACGCGTTTGGCGTCGGCCTCGAGTTGCTGCTTCACGCCGGCGGACACCTCGAGGTTCTCCCGGATCATGGTGCTCACCACCTCGGGCGAGCTCGCGACCCGCACCAGCATCGCCTGCTTGATCTGGCGGGTGAGGAACAGGTCGTAGGCGCTCCCTTTGCCCACCACGACGCGGATACCGTCGCGATCGACCTCCGCGTTGCTGCGGATCGGCGACTCGGCAGGCACGAGGTAGGCGCCCTCGATCACCACGTAGGCCGGCGACTGGATCATGTCCACCGCGCGCAGCGGGTCGATCGCCACGTACCCGATGTCCCAGGCGCCGGACTTCGCCGCCTCGACGACCCGGCCCGCGGCGGTGTAGGGAACGATCTCGAGCGGCACGCCCAGGCGCTTTGCGAGCTCGCGCGACAGATCGACCGAGACGCCGCGCGCCTCGCCGTTCGCCGGATCCTTGGACGCGAGGACCGGGTTGCCGAAGTTGATCGCGGCGCGCAGCTTGCCCGTTGGCGCGAGCTCGGCGATAGCGGCGGGCGAAGGCTTGGGCGGCTCCGACGAGCAGGCGGCGGCGAGCGCCGCGAGGGCGATGAAGGCGAGCCGTTTCATTGGGCCTACAGCGGCCTGATCTCGACCTTACGGAACTTCACCACGCCCGCGCCGTACTGGAGCGCGATCGGGCCGCTCGCGTGCGTGCTGTCCTGGATGTCGACCGTCTTCTGGCCGTTCAGGACCACCGTGAGCTGCGAGCCCTTGGCGGTGATCTCGTAGGTGTTCCACTTGCCCCCCGCCTTGGGCATGGGCACGACCTTGGCGTGGTAGACGATGGCTCCCGTGCCGTAGCTCGGGTCGGGGCGCTTGTCGAAGATGTTGACCTCGTAGGCGTTCTTGGCGGTCACCGTTCCGCGATCGGCACAGCGCAGGAACACGCCGCTGTTCGCGTCGTCGTCGACCCAGAATTCGGCCCTCACCTGGAAATCGGTGTACGAATTCTTCGAGACCAGGAATCCCTGGCGCTTGTCGCCGCTGTCGGCCTGGACCGAACCGTCGGCGATCCTCCAGTTCGCATTGCCGATCGGTGTCCAGTTGTCCAGGCTGGAGCCGTCGAACAGCACGGTCCATCCCGAGCCCGAAGACATGGACGAGCAGGCGCCGAGCGCAACGGCGAGCAGCCCGACGGCGAGCACTGACAGGCGTTTCATTTTGGCCTCCTCCAAGAGTGTTTGCGGATGCGGCGGTTTTCCAGGCATTTTGCACTGCCGGGAAAGGTTGTCAACCGCGTGCGGATCAAGGGGCCGCTCCCGGCGCCGCGAGACGGTCCTTGAGTTCCAGGAAGTGCCGCTCGAAGAAATAGTAAGACGCGGCGGCGGCGAGGAAGCTGACGGCCGTCCCCGCGAACACGTAGCCGAGCCCGACGATAAGCGAGTCGCCCGGCGCGAGCCCCAGCGCGGAGAGCGCCGGCTTGCCCGCGAGGAAGTGGATGGGGACGCTGAGCACGTACATCGCGTAGCTGTATTTCGCGATTCGCCGCAGAGGGTCCCAGCGCAGCGCCGCCAGCCAGCCTCCGGCCCCGAGCCAGTCCGTTGCCGCCGCTGCGGCGACCAGCAGCGCAAATCCGAGCCCAAGAAGCGTATACCCCAGAGACAGGGTCGCAGGTTCGGCAAAGTTGTAGCCGCGCGAGATCGCCGCACCGGCGGCGATCGACGCGAGGCCCGTTCCCGACAGAAGCCGTCGGCGATTCAGCGCCCACGAGGCCGCCGAGGGAATGCGGAACGCGGCGGCCGCCGCGCCGCCGAACGCCAGGGCGTCCATGCGGGTCGCCAGGAACTGGTAGATCGCCTGCACCGGAGCCCCGGCCCGCAGCATGCCGATCCGGACCAGCAGCGCCGCCGCGGCCACCGCGAGACACAGGCGCAGGACCCACCGCGCGCTGCGCCGGTAAACCACGAACGGCCACAGCAGGTAGAACTGCTCCTCGCACGCCAGCGACCAGAAGTGCGACAGCGAGTCCTCGCCCGGGTGGAACGGCCCGTACCAGTTGGAGAAATACGCCCAGTAGGAAAGCTCGAGCAGCGCGTCGCGCCTGGGGGCGGGGACCAGCCCCAGACCGGGCAGAACGACGAGTAGGACGAGGAGCGTGAAGTAATAGAGCGGGAAGATCCGCAGCACCCGGCGCACGAAGAACGAGCGGAAGTAGCCGGGCGCGTCGCGCGTGTCGAGCAGGATGCCGGTGATGAGAAAACCGCTGAGCACGAAGAACAGCTGAACGCCGATCCATCCCCGATGCAGGCCGACGACGACGAAGTAGGCCGCGCCGCCGAGCGCGACCATGAGATTGAAATTGTGCGGAACCACGAGCAGAACCGCGATCGCCCGGAGACCATCGAGCGCGGGCATGCGGGCCGGCAGGGCGCCGGGATCCGGTGTCGCGGTGCTCATCGACTCACTCCACGTGGATGTGTCTGTCCCTGATGACTTTCCCCCATTTTTCGGACTCGCGCTTCAGGTGGGCCGTGAATTCGTCCGGCGTGCTCGCGACGACCTCGAAGCCCATCTGCTCGAAAAAACGCGCCTGCTCCGCGGCCGTGAGCGTCTCCTTGATCCGGGAATTGAGCAGCGCAATGACCGCCGCTGGCGTGCCCTTGGGGGCGAGCACGCCGTGCCAGGTCACGAACTCGTATCCGGGCAATCCCGCCTCGCCGATGGTCGGCACGTCGGGGAGGGCCAGCGAGCGCTTCGCGCTCCCCACCCCGAGAATGATGAGCTTGCCGGCCTTCGCGTGGGGGATCGCCTCGGAGATGTTCGGATACGAGATCCCCACCTCTCCGCTCAGGGCCGCGAGCAGCGAAGGCCCGCCTCCCTTGTACTGGACCGCGACGATGTCGACGTTGCCCAGATAGTTGAACAGCTCGCCTGTGAGGTGAGGGTTGGTGCCCGCGCCTGCGGCCGAATAGTTCAGCGCTCCGGGCTTGGACTTCGCCAGCTGCAACAGCTCGCGCACCGAGCGCGCCGGCACCGACGGGTTGATCACGAGCGTCCCGGGCGACGAGCATAGCCATGTCACAGGCAGGAAGTCGGTGAAAGGATCGTACGGTAGCTTGCTGTACAGGTAGGTGTTCGTGACGAAGGGAATAGTGTTGATCAGCAGCGTATAACCGTCGGGGTTGGCGTGCGCCACCCCTTCCGTGCCGATGATGCCCGAGGCGCCGCTGCGGTTCTCGATGACCACCTGCTGGCCTATGCGCTCGGACAGCTTCGGCGTGAGCGCCCGCGCCACGACGTCGACGCTGCCGCCGGGAGGAAACGGCACGACGAGGCGCACCGGCCTCGCAGGATAGCTCTGCGCCTGGACCAGCAACGGAAACGCGATGGCGAGAATCGACCAGACTTTCCGCATTGCTTCTCCCTAGCGACGGAAGCTGTCGCAGTATTCGGCGGGCCCCTGCCACTTCTGCTCGGCGACCCGGCTGTCCCGGAAAATGAGCGTGCGCTCGCAGCGCACCGGCTCGCCGCCGCCCGAGCCGAACGTAACGCCCGTGCCGATGCCCACGCCGCCTCCGCTGCCGATCCCGATGCCGATCGAGGGCGATACCCGCCCGCGCGTGCCCGTGCCTTCGGAGACCCAGGTGTAGACGCTGCTGCCATCGGTGAGCTTGGTGCTGCGCGCCGGCGTCCCCCAGGCGCGGACCACGTCGTCGTAGCTCGCGCCGTTCCAGCCGCTTTCGGGCCCTGAGGCCTCTCCCGACGTCGCGCAGCCGGCAAGCAGGACGAGGATGGACAAGGCGACTCTCACGCGCCGATGATACGCCGGCGGAAGCGGCGGCGGAGCCGTCCCTCTGTATACTTCGGACCATAACTACGCTACCAGGAGATCAAGCGCGTGAAGAACGGGCACTACGTGGAGATACCGGTGGGCGAGAGCACGCGCGGGCACGCCACCACGGGCAGCGCCGCGCTGTGGAAGCAGCACCTCGAAGACCTGTTGAAAGACGCACCGCGAACCAGAGGACAACGATGAAACGCATCGCCGCAGTTCTCGCTGCAGGCCTCGTCGCCGCCTCCGCGGCGCAGGCGCAGTACCCGAGCAAGCCGATCCGCATCGTGGTGCCCTTCGCCGCGGGCGGCACCTCGGACATCCTCGCGCGCGCCATCGGCCCGAGGATCACCGAGGCCTGGAGCCAGCCGGTGGTGGTGGAAAACCGCACGGGCGCGAACGGCAACGTCGGCGCCGATTTCGTCGCCAAGTCGGCGCCCGACGGGTACACCATGCTCCTCTCGGACGTCGGCGCGCTGGCGATCAACCCGAGCGTTTATCCCGAGATGCCGTTCGACCCGGCGCGCGATTTCTCGCCGATCGTGATGGTGTCGTACTCGCCGCACGTGCTGGCGGTGCACCCGTCGCTGCCGGTTAAGGACGTGAAGGAGCTGATCGCCTACGCCAAGGCGAACCCGGGCAAACTCAATTTCGCCAACTCGGGCACCGGCGGCGCGCCGCACCTCGCGGGCGTCGAGTTCGCGGCGCGCACCGGCGTGCAGTGGGCCTACATCCCCTACAAGGGCGGCTCGGCCGCGGTGACCGACGTGATCGCGGGCAACGCCAACGTGCTGTTCAACGGCATGCTCGCCACCTACCCTTCGGTGAAAGCCGGGCGCCTCAAGGGCCTCGCGGTGTCGAGCGCGCAGCGCGTCGCCTCGGCGCCCGACCTGCCCACGGTAGCGGAGACGCTTCCCGGGTTCGAGACTGGCTCCTACCAGGGCGTGCTCGCCGCGGCGGGAACCCCGCGCGAGATCGTGGCGAAGCTCAACGCCGAGCTGGCCCGCATCCTCAACACGAGCGAAATGAAGGAGTTTCTCGCGAAGCAAGGGACGGAAGTGCGCGCCGGCCCGCCGGAGGCGCTCGCTACGTTCATCGTGAACGAAAAGGCGCGCTGGGCGAAGGTGGTGAAGGAGAACGGCATCAAGGCCGACTGAAGACGAAAAACAAAACGCCCCGGGGTCTCCGGGGCGTTTCGCGTAAGGCACGCCGGATTAGCGGCCGGCGGTCATCCCTGTGGTGCGGATGGATCCGCAGTTCGAAGCCTCTAAACCGATCCTGCCTGGTTGGTCTCTCACGGGATCACCTCCTTTCGAAGTTGGGAGCTTGTACTCTAGCACGCTAGCTCCTGGGCGCGCGGGGCAGGAACAGCCACAGCGCGATATAGACGACGATCCCGAGCCCGAAGAACAGCGCGAAGAGGACGAACACCACGCGCAGGAATATCGGGTCGACGTCGAGCCATTCTCCGAGACCTCCGCACACGCCGGCGATCTTCCGGTCCGACCGCGACAGGTGCAGGCTCGCAGACGGCCGAGGCTTGCCGTCGCCCGTCTTCTCGGGAGCCATCACCCACAGCAGCAGATAGACCAGCGCCCCGAGGCCGCCGAAAAACAGCGAGAGGAGAAAGAACAGCCGGAAGAACACGGGATCGACATCGAAGTATTCGCCGAGCCCAGCGCAGACCCCGGCGAGTTTCTTGTCGTCGGCCAATCGATGGAGCTTCTTCACGCCTCTTGCTCCGGCATCCGAATGGGAAGATCATACCCCGACGACGCGCGGTGATTTTCTCCGGGAGGCCCCTATGAAGAAAAAGCAGGGTGACGCAGCGACTCGCGTTGATCCGGACGGTCCTGCAACGAATCGGCGAAGGTTTTTGAAACACGGCGCCGCGCTCGCGGCAACCGCCACCGTCGCACCAAGCGCCCGCGCGCAGAATCTCGCCGGCCAGCCCTGGGAGCGCGTGTACGGCGCGGCGTTCATCGGCTATGGCCAGCCTTCGCGCTTCGAGCAGCCGGTCGTGCGCCATATGCGGCGCGCGTACGGCGAACTCGCGCCGGGATCGGGCTCGGCGCTCGCCCCCATCGAGTCGCTGGAGGGCATCATCACCCCGAGCGGCCTGCACAACAACCGCAGCCACAGCGGAACGCCAGAGATCGATCCGAAACAGCACCAGCTGCTGCTGCACGGCCTCGTGCAGCGGCCGCTGCAATTTTCGATGGAGGCGCTGTGGAGCTATCCCATGACCACGCGCATCCATTTCGTCGAGTGCTCGGGCAACAGCGCAGCCGCCCTCGCGCCGCAGCCCGCCCAGGTGCCGGCGGGCGCGATGCACGGAAATGTCGCCTGCAGCGAGTGGACCGGGATACCGCTCGCCATGCTGCTTGAGGAGGCCAGCCTGCTGCCGCAGGCGAAGTGGCTGCTCGCCGAAGGCGCCGACTCGGCGCATATGAGCCGCAGCGTCCCGATCGAGAAGGCGCTCGACGACGCCATGATCGCGCTCTACCAGAACGGCGAGCGCCTGCGCCCCGAGCAGGGGTACCCGGTCCGTCTGCTGCTTCCCGGATGGGAAGGCAACATGAACGTGAAATGGCTGCGCCGCATCAAAGTGACCGAGGAACCGACGTACACCAAGGATGAGACGTCCAAGTACACGGACCTGCAGCCCGACGGCCGCGCGCTGCAGTTCACCTTCGAGATGGGGGTGAAATCGGTGATCACGCGGCCCTCATCCACGATGACCCTGCCGCGCCACGGCTTCTACGAGATCTCGGGCATCGCCTGGAGCGGCGCGGGTCGCATCCGCCACGTCGAAGTCTCCACCGACGGCGGCGCCACTTGGGCGGAGGCCGCGCTCACCGGAGAGGAACGCCCGAAGGCGCTGGTGCGCTTTCGCCTGCCCTGGGAATGGACCGGGCAGGCCGCGGTGCTGCAGAGCCGCGCCACCGACGAGAAGGGACGGGTGCAGCCGGCGCGCAAGGCGTGGCTGGCGCAATACTCATCCGCCAATCTCTATCACAACCACTCCATCGTGAGCTGGGCGGTCGGCACCGACGGGAGCGTGAAGAATGTCTACGCCTAGCCGCATCGCGCTGGTCGCGTCCCTCGCGCTCGCGGCCTGCGCGAGCCAGCCCGCGGTCAAGGGCAAGGCGCCCGCGTTCGGCGCGCCGGCGAATCCCGAGGAGATCGCGCGCTACGACATCAGCATTCCGCCGAGCGGCGCCGGGCTGCCGAAGGGCTCGGGTACCGCGCGCGAGGGCGCGAAAGTGTACGAGCAGAGGTGCCAGGCCTGCCACGGCGCGAAGGGCGCGGGCAAGCCGGCAGACGCGCTCGCCGGCGGCCAGGGCTCGCTCGCGTCGAGGACGCCGCTGCGCACCGTAGGCAGCTACTGGCCCTACGCGACGACGCTGTTCGACTACGTGCGCCGCGCCATGCCCATCACCGCGCCGCTATCGCTCAGCGACGACGAGGTCTACGCGGTCAGCGCCTACGTGCTTTACCTGAACGGCATCGTCGGCGAGGACGTCGCGATGAACGCGCAGTCGCTGCCGCAGGTGAAGATGCCCAACCGCGACGGCTTCGTGAGCGACTGGCCGCCGCGGGCGCATAATTGAGGGCAACGCTCCATCCTGTGAGGTACCCATGAACCTGGCCGTACTCCGCCCCGCAGCCGTTTGCTTCGCGCTCTTCGTTCCGGCCGCCCATGCGCAGGTACCCTCCGCGCTCACCGGCCAGGTCAGCTCCGCCGAAGAGGGATCGATGGAAGGCGTGGTCGTCACCGCAAAGCGCGACGGCTCGACCATCAGCGTCAGCGTGGTCTCCGACACCAAGGGGCGCTTCGCCTTCCCGGCCGCGCGGCTCGAGCCCGGTCACTACACGCTGAAGGCGCGCGCCGCAGGCTACGAGCTTGAAGGCGCGAAGTCCGCGGACGTCGCCCCCGGTGCCGACGCGAGCGCCGACATCCGGATGAGGAAGGCCAGGAACCTCGCGTCGCAGCTCACCAATGGCGAGTGGATGTCGAGCATGCCGGGGACGGACGAGCAGAAGCGGTTCCTGCTCAACTGCAACAGCTGCCACACGATCGAGCGCATCATGAAGTCGAGCTACGACGCCAACGGCTTCCTGCAGATTTTCCAGCGCATGGCCGGCTACTATCCCGGCAGCACGCCGCTGAAACCGCAGCGCCTCGCCGGCAAGGCGATGCGCGACGTCGAGCGCGGCGGCAACGGCAGGAAGACCGCAGAATGGCTCGCCACGGTAAACCTGAGCCAGCAGCAGACCTGGTCCTTCCCGCTGAAGACCGAGCCGCGGCTTACCGGCAGGTCAACGCGCGTGATCATCACCGAGTACGACCTGCCGAATCCCCTGATCCAGCCGCACGACGTGGTGCTGGACCGCGAGGGGCAGGTCTGGTACTCGGACTTCGGCCAGATGTTCCTTGGCAAGATGGACCCGAAGACCGGCAAGGTGACCCAGTACCCGATTCCCGTGGTCAAGCCGGGCTGGTCCGAAGGCACGCTGGACCTCGAGCTCGACCGCGACGACAACCCCTGGGTCGGGGTGATGTACCAGAGCGCCATCGCGAAGTTCGACCGCAAGAGCGAAAAGTTCCAGATGTGGTCGACGCCCAAGGAATGGGACACCGACGGCGGCCAGCTCGGCCACATCGCCATCACCGGCACGCACACCGACAACAAGGTGTGGATCAAGAACTCGGACGGCGGCTACATCTACCGCCTCGATCTCGCCTCCAACAAGATGGAGAACCTCGGCAATTTCATCGATCCGCGGAACGGCAGGCGCATCGGCACCTACGGCATCCACTCCGACGCGGAGAACAACGCCTACCTGCTCGACTTCGCGGCGGGAAATATCGTCAAGGTCGACGCGAAGACCAGGCAGATGACTATCTATCTGACCCCGACGCCCAATTCGCGCCCGCGGCGCGGCCGCGTCGACCGCGAAGGCCGGCTGTGGTTCGCCGAATACCAGGGCAACGCGATCGGCATGTTCGACCCCAAGGCCGAGAAGATCACCGAGTGGAAAGTGCCCACGCCCTGGAGCGCGCCCTACGACGCCGTCGCGGGCAGGAACGGCGAGGCGTGGACCGGGTCGATGCTGACCGACCGCGTCTCGCGCCTCGACATCGCGAGCGGCACCTACACCGAGTACATGCTGCCGCGGCCGACCAACATCCGGCGCGTCTGGCTCGACGATTCGAAGAACCCCGGCATCCTGTGGGTCGGCAGCAACCACGGGGCGTCGATCGTGAAGGTCGAGCCGCTCGACTAGCCGAAAGCATTTCGACAACCGAAGTGGCGACCAGCGGGGCCAGTGATGATCCGACGGCGCGATTCCGGCTCGACGACCGCCTGATCGTCGTCACCGGAGCGAGCCAGGGCATCGGGCGCGCGTTCGCGGAGTGCTTCGCCGCGGCCGGCGCTCTTGTCGTACTCGCGAGCCGGAACGCGGACAAGCTCGAATCCGTGAAGCAGGCGATCCTCGGCTCCGGCGGGCGCGCGGAAGTCGTTGCGACTGACGTGAGCCGGCTCGACGACATCTCCAGGCTGGCGGATACCGTGAGCCGGCTGCTGGAACGCGAGCAGCGCCAGGTGGTTCTGGTGAACAACGCCGGATTCGGCTTCACCAAGCCGGCGCTCGAAGTACTCGAGCGCGACTGGGACGCGCTGTTCGACACCCACGTCAAGGGCACGTTCTTCTGCTCGCAGAAGATCGGCGCTCTGATGCTCAAGCGCGGCTACGGCAAGATCATCAACCTGAGCTCGGCGTGGGCGGCTTCCACCGACGCGGGGAAAAGCACTTACGGCGCGGCCAAGGCCGCGATATCGCATCTCACCGCGCAGCTCTCCACCGAGTGGGCGCCGCTCGGGGTGCGCGTCAATGCGCTCGCGCCGACCGCGACCCTGACCGAGTTCGTCGCCGGCACGATGTCCGCGAACCCGGCGCGCGCCCAGCGCCTCGTGGACCGAATCAAGCTGGGGCGCTTCGCCCAGACCTCCGACCTCCTCGGCACCGCGATCTTCCTCGTGAGCGCCGCTTCCGATTTCGTCACCGGGCAGACGCTGTTCGTCGACGGCGGGTTCACCACGTGAGTCCCGCCCGATGAGCCTCAGGCTCGGCATCCTACCCGGAGACGACATCGGCCTCGAGGTCGTTCCGGAGTGCGTGAAGGTGATGAAGGCGGCGGCGGAGCGCTCGGGGCTCGCGATCGAGTGGCAGACGCTGCCGATCGGCAAGCGCGGGCACGAGGAGCACGGCGACACCCTGCCCGCGGTGACCGAGCGGGCGCTTCACGGGCTCGAAGGCTGGGTGATGGGGCCGATCGGCCACGCCGCCTATCCCCGCGGCGACCCCACCTGGGTGATGCCGCCGGTGCGCAAGAAATTCGAGCTGTTCGCGGCGGTGCGGCCCGCGCTCTCGCACGCGAACGTCGCCTCGGTCCACAAGAACGTCGACATCGTGTTCGTGCGCGAGCTGACCGAAGGGATGCTCTATTCCGAGACCGTCGTCGCCGGCGCCCCGGAGTTCCGGCCCAACGACGACATCACCGTCGCCATGCGCGTGATCACGCGCAAGGGCGCGAGCCGCGTCGCGCGCGAGGCGTTCGAGATCGCCCGCACGCGGCCGCGAAAGAAAGTGACCGCTGCGCACAAGGAGCCGGTCTACCGGCTCGCCTGCGGCATGTTCGCCGAGGAGTGCCGCAAGGTGGCGCGCGACTATCCGGAGGTGGCCTTCGAGGAGATGATGATCGACTCGACCTCGATGAAGCTGGTGATGGAGCCGCAGCGCTTCGACGTCGTCGTCACCACCAACCAGTTCGGCGACATCCTCACCGATATCGGCGCGGGGCTGGTCGGCGGACTGGGCCTCGCCCCGGGCCTGTGCGTGGGCGAGCGCCAGGCGATGGCGCAGGCGACCCACGGCTCGGCGCCCGACATCGCCGGGCGCAACGTCGCCAATCCCTATGCCATGATCGTGTCCGGCCAGATGCTGCTCGCCTGGCTCGGGCGAAAGCGCAAGGAACCGAAGGCGACCGCGGCGGCGCTGGCGATCCACAACGCGGTCAGCGCGGTGATCGCCGAGGGCAAACGGCTGACCCGGGACCTCGGCGGCAGCGCGAGCACCCGGGAAATGGGAGACGCGATCGCCGCTTCGATCGCTAGATGAGGAGAGAGCCATGAGCATGACGCGTCTCGTTTTCGCGGTTCTGTTCCTCGCGCCGGCGATCGCCTCGGCGCAGGCGTGGCCGAACAAGCCGATCAAGATGATCGTCCCCTTCCCCGCCGGCGGCGGCACCGACTTCATCGGGCGCCTCGCGGCCAAGCAGCTCGGAGACCGCCTCGGCCAGACCGTCTACGTCGACAACCGCGGCGGCGCGAACGGCCAGATCGGCGCGCAGGCGCTGATGCAGTCGCCGCCCGACGGCTACACGCTCGCGGCGATCTCCGACGGACCGACGGTGATCAACCCCGCGCTGTACGAGAAGCTCGCCTACCAGCCGCTGCGCGACTTCGTGCCGGTGGCGATGATGATCAAGTTTCCCTCGATGCTGACGGCGCACCCCTCGGTTCCGGCGCGCAGCGTCGCCGAGCTGATCGCGCTGGCGAAGGCGAAGCCCGGGACCCTGAACTATTCCTCCGGCGGCACCGGCAACTTCAGCCACCTGGGCCTGGAGCTGTTCGCCTACCAGGCCGGCATCCAGCTGGTCCACGTGCCCTACCGCGGCGTGGGTCCCGCCACCGCGGCGGTGCTCGCGGGCGACGTGCAGCTCATGTACAACAACGTCGCCACCGCGCTCGAGCACGTGCGCGCCGGCAAGCTGATCGCGCTCGCGGTCGGCGAGCCAAAGCGCCTGCCGGCGCTGCCCGACGTCCCAGCGATCGCGGAGACGCTCCCCGGGTTCGAGTTCGCGGCCTGGGTCGGCATCTTCGCCCCAGCGAAGACGCCGCCCGCGATCGTCGCGAGGATCAGCCGGGAAACGGCCGCGTTTCTCGCGAGCGCCGAGGTGACCAAGATTTTCGCCGAGCAGCAGATCGTCGCCTCGTACCGCGATTCCGACGATTTCGCCCGCTACATCGGCGAGGAGCTGGACAAGTGGTCGAAGATCATCAAGACCCTGGGAATCAAGGGAGAGTAGGCCGCGCATGTTCAGCCTGCGTCTCAGCCCCGAGCAGATCGAGATCCGCGACGCGGTCCGCGATCTGGTGGAAACGGAAATCAGGCCGGCCGCGATCAAGCCGGCGCGGCTCGAAGCGAGCGAGCGGCCGCTGCTCACGGCCCTCCTCGACAAGGCGTCGGGCATGGGCTTGCGCACGCTCACCCTGTCCGAGGCGGATGGAGGTGCGGCAGCGGACACGCTCACCGGTTGTATCGTCACCGAGGAGCTCGCGGCCGGCGATCCGGACATCGCTGCGGTTCTCGCGCACACCTCGGTGCTCGGTGGGATCCTCGCCCGGGCGATGACGCCCGCGCAGCGCGAGCGCTTCCTGCCGCCGTTCGTCCGGGACGAACGCTACCACCTCGCCTGGGCCGGCGGCGCAGCCGGGAAGCGCAGCGGCGGCGAATGGATCGTCGACGGCGTCACGGACGCCGTCGGCAACGCGCCGCTCGCGAAACTCTTCGCCGTGCAGGTCCGGATGCCCGACGGCACCCGCACCTTGCTGGTCCCGCGCGACACGCCCGGTCTCTCGGTGCGGCCGCACGACGGGCGCTGGTTCCACGGCGCCCGCGGCGAGGTGACACTCAAGGATTGCCGCGTGCCGGCGGAGAATCTTCTCGGCCCGGAGGAACTCGATCCGCCGGTCGGCGGCCCGGCATTCCAGGCGATTGCCCTCGGCATCGGTCGCGCGGCCTATGAAGCGGCGCTCGCCTACGCGCAACTGCGCGTGCAGGGCGGCCGGCGCATCATCGAGCATCAGGCGATCGGCGCGAAGCTCGCCCGCTGCGCGATGAAGCTCGAGGTCGCGCGCGCCGCGGTGTGGCGCGCGGCGTGGGCCTGCGACCATCCAGAGGCGGTCTCCGACCGCAGCCTTCCCGACCTGCCGCTGGCGACCGTCGCCCGGGTGTTCACCTCGGAGGCGATGCTCGAGGTAGCCAAGCACGCCGCGGAGTGCTTCGGCGCGATGGGCGTGATGCGCGACATGCCGCTGCAGCAATACGTGCACGACGCGCGCGTGTGCCTGCACGCGGACCGGAGCAATGACGAAAGCACGCTGGAACTCGCGCAAGCGCTCGCCGGCGACCGGCGGGCGGCGGCCGCTTAGGAGAATCCATGGACTTTTCATTGAGCGAGGAGCAGCGCGCGTGGCAGGCGAAGGCGCGTAAGTTCGCGAAGGAGGAAATCCGGCCGATCTCGCTCGCGCGCGACGCGATCGCCGATCCGGCCGCGACTTTCGATTGGGAGATGTTCAAGAAGGGATCGAAGCTCGGCTTCCGCACCATGGCGGTCCCGAAGGAGTGGGGCGGCGAAGGCACGGACTTCGTGACGCAGGCGCTGGTCATGGCCGAGCTCGCCCGCGCCGACAGCGCGATCTCCAAGAGCTTCAGCCAGTGCTGGAAGTGGAGCCACCTGATCGCCGCGGTGTGCTCGCAGGAGCAGAAGGAGCGTTTCTTGAAGCCCTTTCTCGCCGACGACACTTTCGTGCTCGGCAAGGGCATCACCGAGCATTCCGCCGGGTCGGACAACCGGCTGCCGCCGCCCGACGAGCCCAAAGCGGGCCTCAAGCTACGCGCGGAGCGCCGCGGCGACGAGTGGATCCTGAACGGCGAGAAGGCTTTCATCGCCAACGCCAACATCGGCAAGCTGTTCTTCATCGACGCGCGCACCGACCCCAACGCGCCGCTCAAGCAGGGCACGACCTTGTTCCTCGTTCCGCGCGACACCCCCGGCTTCCGCCCGGGCAAGGTCTTCAACAAGAGCGGCTGGCGCTTCTACCAGAACGCCGAGATGATCTTCGAGAACGCGCGCGTGCCGCACGCCAACGTGGTCGGCGAAGTGAACGGCGCCATCAGGAAGACCGGCGGCTCGGGCGGGGACACCACCGGCGGCGACCTGTTCGGCGATCTCGAGCTCTCCGCCAACGCGCTGGGGATCTGCGACGACGCCTGCGAGACCGCGCTGCATCACGCCCGCACCGCGAAGCAGGGCGGCCGGGTGCTGTTCGAGCAGCAGCTCATCAAGCTCAAGCTCAACCGCATGCACATGCTCACCGAGGCGCTGCGCTCGTTCGTGCTGCGGGTCGCCTGGGAGCACGATTGCCGGGTTCACTCGGTCAACGCGGGTCTCGCGATGAACTACTCGACCGACGTCGTCCAGGAAGTGACCGAGCTCTACATGGACGTGCGCGGCGGCGCGGGATGCGTGATGGACCCGCACGCCGACAAGCTGGTGCGCGACTCCATCATCTGGAGTCATCTCGCCGGCGACACCGTGCAAAGGCTCAAGGTCGCGGGGCGGCTCGCCGTATAGCGACGGTGCACTGAGTCAAACCCCTATTCGATTCTGCTTCGCCTCCAGCTCCTCCCATCGCTTCAAGGTCCGCTCCAGCTCTTTCTCCAGCTCGACGATCCGGCGGTTCGATTCCTTCGCCCGCTTCGGATCGTCGCGGTAGATCGTTCCGTCCGCCAGCTGGGCGGTGATACCCGCCTGCTCCTTTTCCAGCGCTTCGATCCTCCCCGGCAGATCGGCGAGCTCGCGCGCTTCTTTGAAGCCGAGCTTCGCCTTGGCTTTCTCGGCACGCGCGGGCTCGGCCGGCTTCGCGGCTTTCTCCGCCGCCGGCGCTCGCCCGGGTTCGGGCTTCGCCCGCTGCCAGTCGCCATACCCGCCCGCGTATTCCTTCCACAGGCCCTCGCCTTCGCTTGCAATCGTCTGCGTCACCACGTTGTCCAGAAACTCGCGGTCATGACTCACCAGGAACAGCGTGCCCGGATACCCGGCGAGGAGCTCCTCCAGCAGTTCCAGGGTTTCGATGTCGAGATCGTTGGTGGGCTCGTCCAGCACCAGCACGTTGGCCGGGCGACTGAACAGGCGCGCAAGCAGCAAACGATTCCTCTCCCCTCCCGACAAGGATTTCACCGGCGCGCGCACGCGCTCGGGGGGAAAGAGGAAATCCCCCAGGTAGCTGATCACGTGCTTGCGCGCGCCGTTGATCTCGACGAAGTCGCCGCCCTGGGTGATGGTGTCGGCCAGCGTACCCTCTTCATCCAGGGCCGAGCGGAACTGATCGAAGTAGGCGATCTCCAGTTTCGTGCCCAGGCGCACCTTGCCGGCGTCGGGCCGAAGCTCGCCGAGGACCAGCTTCAGCAGCGTGGTCTTGCCTGTGCCGTTCGCGCCGATCAGGCCGACCTTGTCGCCGCGCAAGATCCGGCAGGAGAAATCCTTCACCACCTTCTTGTCGAAGGATTTGGAGACGCCTTCCAGCTCGGCCACCAGCCTGCCCGAGCGCTCGCCCTCCGGCAGCGCGAGCCCGACCTTGCCGATGCGCTCGCGGCGCGCCGCGCGTTCCAGGCGCAGCGCCTCCAGCCGCCGCACGCGCCCCTCGTTGCGGGTGCGGCGCGCTTCCACGCCTTTGCGGATCCAGGCCTCCTCCTGCGCCAGTACCTTGTCGAACTTGCGGTTGTGCACCGCCTCGTCCGCGAGCGCTCCGGCCTTCTTCACCTGATAGGCGCTGAAGTTGCCGGGATAGCTCGAGAGGCGCCCCCGGTCGAGCTCGACGATTTGCCTCGCGACGTCGTCCAGGAAGCGCCGGTCGTGGGTGACGACGAGCACGCTTCCGGAAAAGGCCTGCAGCGTTTCTTCCAGCCATTCGATGGCCGGTATGTCGAGATGGTTGGTGGGCTCATCGAGCAACAGCAGGTCAGGCTCGAGCACGAGCGCGCGCGCCAGCGCGACCCTCTTCTGGGTGCCGCCCGAGAGCTCGGCGACCGGCCGGTCCTCGGGCAGGGCGAGGCGCGAGATCGCCGCCTCCACGCGGTGCTGCACCAGCCAGCCGTCGGCGGCATCGAGCGCCTCCTGCAGGCTGTGTAGGCGCTCGAGCAGGGGACCGTGCTCCGTACCGGCGGCGAGCGCGTGGGTGACGGCGTGGTAGTCGAGCAGGAGCTGGCTGCTCGCGCCCAGGCCTTCGGCCACGGCCTCGAACACCGTAAGCCCTGCGCCGAACTGCGGCTCTTGCGGCACGCCGGCGATCTTCAGGTTCGGCGCGCGCCACACCTTGCCGTCATCCGCCGTGGTTTCCCCCGAGATCACCCGCAGCAGGCTCGACTTGCCCGTGCCGTTCCTGCCGATCAGGCCGAGCCGCTCGCCGGGCTCGATCACCAGGTCGACGTGATCGAGCAGCGGCACGTGGCCGTAGGCGAGCGAGACTTCGGAAAGTCGTATCAGAGGCATGTGCCGATTCTAGGGACTTCGCCGTCTCGGGGCGCGTATCCGTTCGACCTCGGTAATAAGCCGGTGGGGGCAGGTTCATGCCCGCATGCTCCATGACGGGCAGGCAGCACTATCGTCGCCGCACGCCGGCGGGTGGAGCGCTATAGTACCGGCAGACCGAACAGGGAGACGGCGATGAGGACACACGGACACCTTCCGGGATGGGTCGCGGCGCTGGCGCTCGCGGGCATGACGATCGTTCCGACTGAGGCAAGCGCACAGACTGACGTCGCCAAGCAGCTCGCGCCGACCGGAACGCTGCGCGTCGCCGTGCTCATGCTCTCGTATTTCGCCGACGAGGACGCGGGCCAGCTCAAGGGCTGGAGCCCGGAGCTCGGCGTGGAACTCGCGCGGCGTCTCGGCGTGCCCTACGAGCTGGTGCGCATCCACAACCCGGCGGACATGATCGCGGCGTTCCGCGACGGAAAAATCGATGTGACCTTCATCGGCATCACCAAGGACCGCGCCGCCGTCTTCGATTTCGGACCGGTCGTCATCGGCCTGCGCACCACCTTCCTCGTGCCGGCCTCCTCGACCATCAAGACCATCCCCGAGATCGACCAGCCCGGCGTGCGCATCGTCGTGCCGGCGCGCAGCGCCCAGGGCGAGCACCTCGACAAGATCATCAAGCGGGCCACCCTCCTCCGCGTGCCCGTCGAAACCACCAAGCCCGCCGTCGACATGATCCTCGCCGGCCAGGCCGACGCCATCAGCCACGTCGTGCCCATGCTCGCCACCGCGCAGCCTAAGCTGCCGGGCTCGCGCATATTGCCGGGGAGCTACTACAACGTCCCGATCGCGATCGGCTACTCCAAGGGACAGTCAGCCGCCGTCGCGGAGTACTGCAAGAAATTCGTGGAGGACATGAAAGCGTCGGGCTTCGTGCAGAAGGCGATCGACCGCATGGGAAGCAGAGCGGATGGGGTCGTGGTGATGACGCAGTAAGTTGCGGGGCCTGTAAGCAATGCCGGCGGCGTGAAGTAGCGCCACCCGGCGTAAGCGATTCACCCCAGCGGCCCCAAAAACGGCTCTCCCAAAAACGTATCGCTCCGCCCTTCCACCGCTTCCGGCCATTTGGCGTTGTCGACTTTCGACCGCTGTGACGCAGGCCGCGGTTTGCCGTCCCAGCCGACTTGCTCCATGTAGTAATAGAGCTGGAAGGCGAAGCCGTCGGGGTCGATGGCGATGGCGCAGTAGTCGATGCCGGGAAAGAGCTCGGGCGGCAGGTACTTGACGGTCACGCCGTTCGCCTTGAGGTAGGCGACGGCGTCTTTCAGCTGTTTGTAGTTGCCGAGCTGGACGCCGAAGGACATGAGGGTGCTGTCGGCCTTCAAGCCGAGCTCTTCGCGCAGCGCGAGCGGATAGAGCGCCATCGAATGGTGCTCGGTGTTGGCGCGTAGAAAATAGCAGCGATGGTTTTTGTACTTCACTTCCTCGGTGACCGAGAACCCGAGGTCGTCGCGGTAGAAGGCGAGCATGGCGTCCATGTCTTCGGCGAAGAGGCGCACCGGGCCGATTCTCGCGATCTTGAAGGGACGCGCGAGGAGTATCCCGCCGACTTCGTACTTCTCCTCACCGCCCAGGTCCGTCGCGCGCGTGCCTTTCTCGATGGGAATGCCGTCGGCGGTCGCCTGCGCCACCTCGGCGTACTCGGATTTGTGCGGCAGCTGCGGCGGCTTGGAGTAGCGCACGCCGTACATGTCGCGCGGTTTCGAATATCCGTCCCAGCCGACCTGCTCGATGCCGTAGTACAGCTCGTTGGTGTGGCCGTCGGGATCGGGCGGGTAGAAATGCCAGTTCGATCCCGGCAGGTCGCGGCCCGCGCGGCGGATCGGCCGCCCGCGCTTGGTGAACCAGTCGAACGCGTCCGACACTTCCTGCAAGGACCCGACCTGCCAGGTGATCTGGTTCACCGTGCCGCTCGGCGTGCGCGCGTGCGGGTTGACGACCTCGAGGATCTTGCGCGGGAAGAACACGAACGAATGATGATCGGTGCCGTGGCGCGAGAAATAGCCGACCGTCGGGCCGACCTTGTCGCGCTGCTCCTCGGGCACGCGCTCGCGGAAGTCGATCGGATCGGAGACGCGGAAGCCGAGCAGCCGGCAGTAGAAATCCTTGCTCTTCTCCGGATCGGCGACGTTCACGCCGAAGTGTCCCAGGCGCCGGATGCGGAACGGCCGCGCCAGCTTCACGCCGCCGACGGTGAATTCGTCGGTTGCCTGGGGGACGCGCTCGGGCTTGTTCATGCGAGATTCCTTCGTCGCTGTGCGCGCCAATTGTACGCCGGCAGCGCGGCGATCCCGCCTGTCACGCGGCTACGCGCTATTCCGGAGCCCGGTGCAGCCGCTCCCCGCCCGGGCCGTCGGCGAAGGTGAGCGGGGAAGCTGCGCGCCGCTGGCCGACGCCGGGCTCGCTCCAGTCGCATACGCCGTCCGGGAAAACCGCGTGCAGCCGCGCCAGATGCTCGGACGAGAGGACCAGCGGCGCATAGTCGGCCGAGTTGAGCGGCTTCAGCTGGCACTTCAGGATGTTCTCCGCGAGCGGCCCGCCCGCAATCTGCCGCGGCGACGCATGCTTCGCGAGCCGGCCGAGGCCGTCGGCCTGGGGCGCGTTGGCGTCGCACACCGCCATGTCGAAGATCGGGGTCGAAAATGCCGTGTCGGCGAGCAGGAAGCACAGGTCGACGGCAGCCGCGGGCTTTCCGGCGATCACCTGGGAGTGCGTGCGAACGGAGTTGATCGTCTGCTTCGGTGCACTCGTATTCAGGTTCGAGAGCCAGGTGTCCATGGTCAGGAACGACTTCACCGTCACCGCAGCGATCTGCGCCGGCGTGACGGGCAGGAGGCCGGTGCCGTAGCGCCACATCACCTGGTTGCCGTGGTCGCCGTCGTTGGCCGCCTCGATGCGCGCTCGCTCCGCGAAGCTGCGCCAGATGTAGTGAATGCCCTGCTCGTCCCAGCCGCGCGAGTCGATGATCGGCAGCTTGCCGAGGTTCCTGCCGCTCGACACGATGCCGGCCCGGTAGGCGATGTCGAGCGCCGGTAGGTCGGCGGTGCTGCGCGCCGCCCGGCGGTTCGAATCGGCATCGAAGCCGCCGATCTTCTCGTTCAGCGTGACGAATTCCTCCGCCGTGATCTTGCCGTCGAGCAGCGCCTTCAGGCCGTACTGGATGCCGACGTTGTCACCGGTCTGCCGCGCGCGCACGCTGCCCGGCGCGTTTTCGTTGGCCGTGGTGCCCCAGACTGCGGTGGCGAGGTCGGGATCGCCGCAACGCGTGCCGTTCGGATTGGTCACCGGGTCATAGACCAGCGCCGCCGGCAGCCGGCAGTTGTTGCGCGGCGCGCCGGAGGGCGCCAGCGTGCCCGTGATCGGATTGTTGACCAGCAGCGGAACGAAATTGCCCGGCTTGTTATTGAAGCCGAACTGGTTATTCCATTGCTGGCAACCGGACTGATCGAGATGGCCGTCGATCGCCGCCTTCTTTGCATTGATCTGCGCCTGAGTGAGGCCCGCGCCCGCCATCAGCGCCGTCCACTCCGGACCGGCGTAGAAGTTCACCAGCAGCACGCAATCGGTGACCTCGAGGCCCGTGGTGATCGAATCCGAGAAATCGCAGCCCGGCTGGATGCCGTCGAGCAGGCCGGGGAAGATCGAGGCAGCCGTGTTCTGCTGGATCGATCCGCCCGAGCAGCCGTTGCCCATCGTGTACTTGATCTCGCCGTACGTATCGACGATATGCTCCTTCATCATCATCAGCGTCTCGGCGTTCAGGACCCGGTTCGAGTTGAAAAGCGAGTCGGTGAGGCTGTTATCGGCGACCATGAAGCCGAGCCTGAGCGCGCTGTCGTCGTTGGTGCCGGTGATCCCCGCGACGACCCAGTTCTGCTCGCTGCGGAACTGCAGGCGCGGCTGGCCGGTGGACGCGCCGAAGGTGTACAGGAGCTTGCCGTTCCATTGGGGCTGCGGCGCGGTCGGCGTCCAGGCCGGCTTGGTCGGGTCGAACAGCACCGCGATGTCGTAGATGCCGCGGTTGAGGGTGCCGCGCTCGACCCGCACGATGTACGGCAACGTGACGCCGGCGCTGGTGGTGGTCGAGGCGACCAAGGCCGCCGGCGTCGTGCCCGGCACATAGGGCTGGAAACACGAGAAGGCAGGCGTTGGCGCGGTGGTCGTCGGGCTCGGATCCGGCAGCACGAACACGCAATTGCCGTCGGCGCCGTTGTTGACCGACACCGGGGTTTTGGTCCGATAGAACAAATGGAATTCGGTCGCGATGTTGCATTGCGCATCGATGGCAAACGTCGTCAGGCCGCTCGCGTTCGATGCTGGCGTGTCGCCCACCTGCGGGACGGCCGCAGGCGTGGCGCAGATCCATGGCGTCGTCTGCGAGCCGAGCAGCACCGGTCCGCCGATCGGGTGGTTGGTGATCTCCAGCTTTTCCGTATGGCCTGACCCGTGATGCTCCCGGGCACCGGCTTCGAGCGTGTTCCTGCCGTCCGCGAGACCGCTGACCAGCCCGCGGAAGCTGCGGGCGGCGGTATTGCGGGTGAAGGCGGCGGTAATGTCGTGGCCGTTCAGGCTGATCACCACGGCGTCGGGGTTGACATGCCCGGGCACCTGCACCTCGACCAGCGCGTCGCCGCCGCTGATCAGATCGGCGCGGTTGGACAGCGTCCTGATCTCGAATCGGTTTGCATCCCGGTCCCGGTCCGAACGGTGCGAATCCCGGTCCGGATGCTCCGAGTCCTCGTCCGAATCTGCCGCCGCGGGACCTATGAGCATCGCACCGGCGCACAACAGCAGGCCGGCCATAGCCGATCGTTTGTCGAACCATCGATGAGTCATTGCTGCCTCCTCGTCTGAGCGGGTCATCCCCCCGTAGCGTGTCCTGCTTTCGTGAAAGGAAGATCAATTCGCCACGGTGTGGGCCGTGGGCTTGTTGTGCCGGTCTCGTCTCTTGCTAGTCTCAAGACCGGAAATTTTTCGTGGACCCGGGGAATATTAGCATCAAGAATGTGTGCTCAGGAATCCGTTGTCAGGTTTCATGACAATTTCATGAGGGCTTCCGCTGGTTGACCCTACGCGGCGGCTCCCTCATGATCTTTCCTTGGCCCACTCCCTTGGGAAGGGATCGGGTCATACCAAAAAGGGAGAAGACCATGACGCGACTTCACATCGCCTGCGCGCTCGGCGCGCTCACGTTGTTGGCAATGAACTCCGCCAGCGCCGATTCCGACAAGGACCGGGAACGGGACCGGAGCAAGGATAGGACAGTCACCGTCGATTGCGCCTCCGGCGACACCCTCGCCCGAGCGCTCACCAAGGGAGACGACCGCAAGTCCCTGACCATCCTGATCAGCGGCACCTGCAGCGAGAGCATCGTCATCAACCGCAGCGACATCAAGCTCGCGGCGGCAGCACCGGGCGCGACCATCGTCGGGCCCGACCCGGCGATCGACGTGATCCGCGTCACCGGCAGCCGCGTGACCATCGACGGCATCACCATCATGGGAGGCCGCAACGGCGTCACCGGCGACGGCGCCGCGGGACTGATCGTGCAGAACGCCCTGGTCCAGGGCACGGGCCGGAACGGCATCACCTACGCGCACGGCGCGAGCGGCATCGTCGACAACGTGACCGTGGCCAACAATGCGCGCGACGGCGTGGCGGTCGACGCCGCGCAGGGTACCGTGATCAATTCACTGGTCACCCAGAACGCGCGGCATGGCGTAGGCGTGTTCAACAGCGGCTCGGCGCGCGTCGGCATCGACAACTTCAACGACCCGGGCGGCAATACTATCAGCGCCAACGGCCAGAACGGCATTCACATCGTGTTCGGCTCGACTGCACTGGTCGCCATGAACCAGATCACCGGGAACGGCACCAGCGCCGACCCGGCGGCCCTCAGGATCGGGATCAACCTCGCCAGCGCGAGCGTCGACATCATCGGCGGGAACACGATCTCGAACAATGTGGGAACCGGGGTGAACCTCGTCAGGAGCTCGGCGATATTCAGCGATCCCAACTTCGGCATCACGACCGTCAACACCATCAGCGGCAACGGCAGCCCGACCTCGCAGGGCGGCGTCTCCGCGTTCCTGGGCTCGAGCGTGACCATCCGGGACGCCATCATCACCGGCAACGTCGGCTTCGGCGTGTCGCTCTCGCTCAACTCGGCGGCCCAGATCGGGAATACGCAGATTCAGAACAACACCGGCAGCGGCCTGCAGCTGCAGCTGGGGTCGGCCGCGCTCGCCCAGGCGCCGGCCGGCAGCATCACAGGGAACGGGGGCTTCGGCGTCATCTGCGACACCGCCGAGTCGAGCGTGGCAGGCGCGCCTAACCCGATCGTCGCATTCGGCATCGGCCCCAACGGGGCAGGAACCCTCGCCTGCACCGGCTTCTGAACGGCCGCATCGCACGCTCGATCTGAGCGGGCGAATGAAGCCCGGCCTGGACGACCTGGAAAAAATCTCGGCCCTCACGCTCGAGCACTATGAAACGCGCGCCGAGGATTTCCGCGAGGGCACGCGCGACCACGACGTCAGCCAGAACATCGAGGCGCTGCTGCGGCACATCGCGGGCGAGCCGCCGTTCACCATTCTCGATTTCGGCTGCGGGCCGGGGCGCGATCTCAAGGCGTTCAAAGCGCTCGGCCACGTCGCCATCGGCCTCGAGGGCGCCGCGCGCTTCGTCGCGATGGCGCGCGCCGAGTCGGGGTGCGAGGTATGGCAGCAGGATTTTCTCAAGCTCGACCTGCCCGAGGCGCGCTTCGACGGCGTGTTCGCCAACGCCGCGCTGTTCCACGTCCCGTGCCGGGAGCTGCCGCGCGTGCTGCGACAACTGCGCGCGGCGCTCAAGCCCGGCGGCGTGCTCTTCTGCTCCAACCCGCGCGGGGCAAACGAGGAAGGCTGGAACCGCGGCCGCTACGGCGCGTACCACGATCTGGCCGCGTGGCGCCGCTGGATGTCGGGATCGGGATTCATCGAGCTCGAGCACTACTACCGGCCCGCCGGATTGCCGCGCGAGCAGCAGCCGTGGCTCGCGAGCGCGTGGCGCCGGCCGGCGGACTGAAAACACGCCGGCCGCGCCGACCGCGACCGTCACACCACTTTCAAGTGGATGGCCGACAAGCTCCCGTTCAGCTCGCTGCGCACTCGGTACGAGAGCTTTTGATTGTCCTGAAGGCCCCTGAGCCCGGCGCGTTTCAGCGCCGCTCGATGGATGAAGAGGTCGCGCGAGCCGTCGTCCGGGCGTATGAAGCCGAACCCGCCTTTGACGTTGAAAGATCTGACGATACCGGTAGGCACGAGGGTTCTCCTATCAGCGCAAAACGCAAGCGTCCTGACGCCTAGCGTAGGGGCGATCGCGACCGCGGAAGAATTCAGCGTGCCGCATTTTACATATCCATCCCTTCCATGCCGCCCATCCCGCCCATGCCGTGGGCGTGGCCGGCACCGTCCTTCTTCTCTTCGACCAGCTCCGCCACTGCGGCGTCGGTGGTGAGCAGCAGCCCGGCCACGGAGGCCGCGTTCTCCAGCGCCGTGCGGCTTACCTTGGTCGGATCAACCACGCCCATCTCGACGAGATCTCCGAACTGCTCGGTCTGCGCGTTGAAGCCGAAGTTGCCCTTGCCCTCCGCGACCCGGTTCATCACCACCGAGGGTTCGGCACCCGCGTTGGCGACGATGGCGCGCAACGGCTCTTCCAGGGCGCGGCGCACGATCTTGATGCCGGCATCCTGGTCGGGGTTGTCGCCCGTCAGCTTGTCGAGCGCGCTGCGCGCGCGGATGTAGGCGACGCCGCCGCCGGCGACGATGCCTTCTTCCACCGCCGCGCGGGTCGCGTGCAGAGCGTCCTCGACGCGGGCCTTCTTTTCCTTCATCTCTATTTCGGTCGCGGCTCCGACCTTGACGATCGCAACGCCGCCGGCGAGCTTGGCGACGCGCTCCTGGAGCTTTTCCTTGTCGTAGTCGCTCGTGGCCTCGTCGATCTGGGTGCGGATGCTCTTCACGCGCGCCTCGATCGCCTTCGCTTCACCCGCGCCGTCGATGACGGTGGTGTCTTCCTTGGCGATTTCGATGCGCTTCGCCTGGCCGAGGTCCTTCAGAGTCGCCTTCTCGAGCGTCAGGCCCACCTCTTCGGCGATGACCTGCCCGCCGGTGAGGATGGCGATGTCCTCGAGCATGGCCTTGCGGCGGTCGCCGAACCCGGGCGCCTTCACCGCACAGGTCTTGAGGATGCCGCGCAGGTTGTTGACGACCAGCGTCGCGAGCGCTTCGCTCTCGACTTCCTCGGCGATGATCAGCAACGGCCGGCCGGCCTTGGCCACCTGCTCGAGAATCGGCAGCAGGTCGCGGACATTGGAAATCTTCTTGTCGCTGAGCAGGACGTACGGATTCTCCAGCACGGAGATCTGCTTGTCCGGAGTGTTGATGAAATACGGCGAGAGATAGCCGCGGTCGAACTGCATGCCTTCGACCAGCTCGAGCTCATTGTTCAGGCCCTTGCCGTCCTCGACGGTGATCACGCCTTCTTTCCCGACCTTCTCCATCGCGTCGGAAATGATCTTGCCGACGTCGGCATCGGCATTGGCGGAGATCGCGCCGACCTGGGCGATTTCCTTGCTGGTGGTGCACGGCTTGGAGTTCTTCTTCAGCTCTCCGACCACGGCGATGACCGCCTTGTCGATGCCGCGCTTCAGGTCCATCGGATTCATGCCGGAGGCGACGAACTTCATCCCTTCCTTCACGATCGATTGGGCGAGAACGGTGGCGGTGGTGGTGCCGTCGCCAGCAACGTCGGAGGTCTTCGACGCGACTTCCTTCAGCATCTGCGCGCCCATGTTCTCGAACTTGTCCTTCAGCTCGATTTCTTTCGCGACCGACACGCCGTCCTTGGTCACTGTTGGGGCGCCGTAGGAGCGCTCCAGGATCACGTTGCGGCCCTTGGGGCCGAGGGTCACCTTCACCGCGTCGGCGAGGACATTGACGCCCGTGAGCATCTTGTGGCGGGCGGACTCGTGAAAACGTACGTCTTTGGCAGGCATGTTCGTTCCTTGGTTTTCGAATTGAGGGGCTCAGCTCGCGACGACGCCCATGATGTCGTCCTCGCGCATGACGAGGTATTCGGTGCTTTCGATTTTTACGGTCTGGCCGGAGAACTTGCCGAAGAGGATGCGGTCGCCGACTTTCACGTCGAGCGGCTGCACCTTGCCGTCGTCGAGGATCTTGCCTTTGCCGACGGCGATGACCTTGCCCTGGTCGGGCTTCTCCGCTGCGCTGTCGGGGATGACGATGCCGCCGGCGGACTTGCTCTCTTCATCGAGGCGCTCGACCACGACGCGGTCGTGCAGGGGACGAATTTTCATCATGATGGGAATCCTTAAGAACTCTCGACGAGGAGGAACTCTCGGTGAGAAACCTGCGATTGTTCCGCGTTGCCTTACTGCTTCCATCCGTCCGACTGCCAGCCTAGGCGGAAAGACACTGGCGGAAAGATACTGACTGGTCGCTACCAGAAGCGTGTGCTATGATACTGACCGGTAACTCTCTTGTCAATCAGAAATTCGGACATGCGCAAGGCATCCAAATCGAACGGACACTCGGCCCCGCGTGGGCCGGAGCGCCCGAGCGCGCGCAAGCGCATTTTCACCACCGCCTCGGAGCTCTTCTACCGCAGGGGCATCCGAGCGGTCGGCGTGGAAACGATCGTGGCCAAGGCCGATACCACCAAGATGAGCCTGTACCGGAACTTCCCGTCCAAGGACGAGTTGGTGGCCGAATGGCTGCGCGACCACGACATCCACTTCTGGCAGGCATGGGACACGATGTCGCAGAAGTATCCGAGTGAGCCCCGCAGGCAGCTCAAGACGGCTTTCGCCCTGCTGGCTAAGCACGTTTCGGATCCCAAGGCGCGCGGCTGCCCCATCGCCAACGCGGCGGTGGAAATCACGGAGAAAGACCACCCCGCGAGGAAAGTGATCGAGATGCACAAGGCGAAGCTGCGCTCCCGGCTCGCCCATCTGTGCGCGCAGATGAAGGCTCGGCATCCTGGGATGCTGGCCGATCAGTTGTTTCTGCTCATGGAAGGCGCGCAAGTCACGACCCAGACTCTGGGAGCGCGTGGTCCGGGAAGGAACGTCGCCCGCGCCGCCGAGGTGCTGATCGACGCGCACCTGCGCGCCTTGTGATACCCGCTTTCTAGAACCCGATGCGCTGCTTTTTCGCGGCGCGGTTCTCGCCCAGGTCGTCCAACCGAATCTCGTCGCGCCCGTCGAGCTTGGCGTTGCCGAAGGCGGTCATGATGGCGCGGCGCATCTCGCGGGGCCCGAGTTCTGCGAGCCCGGCGAGCACTGTCTCGGCCGGCGTCTCGGGAAACGCCTTCCCCCAGTCGTGGCCGCTGCGGGTTTCCGAGTAGATTGATTGCGCGATCCGTCGGGCGCCGTCACGGTCGGGCGCCTCGATCTCGTAGACGTTCACGCGGTTGAGAATCGGCTCGGGAATGTGCGCAGCCGCGTTGGCGGTGGCGATCCACACCACGCCGGAGGCGTCCACGGGAATTTCGACGAACTCGTCGACGAACCGCGATGCGGTCTCGCGTTCGAGCAGCGAATAGAGCGCGCCCATCGGATCGTACTGCGCTTCCGTACCGGCTTTGTCGATCTCGTCGACAACCATCACCGGATTGGCGTAGTCGCCGTGCAGCAGGGTGTCGAACACCTTGCCGGGCTTCGCGTTCTTCCACTGCGACGAGGCGCCCGAGAGTATCCAGCCGGCGGTCATGGAGTTCATTGGAGCGAAGCCGAATCCGGTTGCGAGCAGGTGCGCCAGGCGCCGCCCGAAGTGCGTCTTGCCGATGCCGGGCTCGCCGAGCAGCAGGATGGGCGGCAGCTCCATCGGATCGTTCGACGACGCGCACAGCGCGATATGTTTCCTCACGTCGTCGAGCACCTCGGAGAAGTTGGGCAGCTCGTCGTACAAGGTATCCATTGCCGGGACGCCCGAGGGCTTGACCGTAAAGCGCGCGCCGCCCGTCTCGAGCATCTTCGCGTACGTGGACTTGAGTCCCTCGCTCGCGCCGGCCGGAAGTTTTTGCAGCGCGCGGTCGACCGCGGCGGTATCGTAGACGTTCTTGAATCCTGCAATCGGGATGCTTGTCGCGGTCATCTCAAGCCCTCCTCAAGGAGACGCACGGCATGGCACCAAGCTACCACCCGGCCATGGGGCCGGCAACGTCCTTTACAGGATCAAACGAAACAAATCCTCGCCCCGTCGACCCGGCCGGCCCTGGCACTCTCCGGGCCCGACTGCCAATGCGAAGTCAGTTGGGCCTGCCGAACAATCCCACCAGCCCCGCGGCGCCCTTGGTGTGGCCCTGCAGCTTCGGCAGCAGCTCCTCGCGCGTCAGGCCGGCCGGCAGCTCCTTGGCATCGAGGTCGGTGGCGATCAGCGTGAAGGTGTAGTGGTGCATGCCGGTCGCCGGAGGCGTGCACGGGCCGAAGTAGTAGCCCAGCCCCTGGGTGCTCTTGCCGCCGACGTACTTGTCGTTCAGCTGGCTCACCTCGCCCTCGGTGAAGCCGTTGACGCTCACCGCGATGCCGTACGCGACCCAGTGGTTCACGCCCAGGCCCTGGCGGCCTTCGGGGTCGACCATCAGCAGCGCGTAGCTCTTCGTGCCCGCGGGCGGGTTCGAGAACGCCAGCGGCGGCGACACGTTCTCGCCGATGCAGTTCGGGTTCTTGGGGTTGTTGCCGGCATTCTTCTTCGCGAGCATCTCGCCATCCTTGAACGCCGACGAGGTGATCGAGAAGACGTTTGGTCCGGTCGAGGGCGGGCCCATCATCGAGCACGCGCCGAGGGCGAGCGCTGCGAACGCGCCGCTGCAGGCAATGCGGAGTTTCATGGACATCGTGGAACCTCCTCAGGTTGGGATTGTGCAGCGCATTGTACGCCGCCGTGTAGTGGCGAGCGTGTGGTTGAAAAATCGCGGAGACAGGTATAGCGTCACCCGCTTCCATTTCGAAAACCACTGCTCCGGGGAGCGCGGTCCCAGACGAGAACATCAAGGATCTGCGCTCGGTCCTCACCGTCGTCGGCGGCAAGGTCATGTACGACGATCTCGACGGCAGGTCGAAGGACTACTGGAAGGCGGGACTCCCGTGAACGGGGCGATCACCCGCTTCTAGGCGTCCCCGGGATCCGCGCCCGCAGCCCGCGCAGCTGCTCCTCGAGGTCGCGCACCCGCTCGAGCAGCGCGACCGCGAGCGCGAGTCCCTGGGAGTCGAGTTCGAAGTCGCGCCGCAGGCGAAAAGCGCTGCGCGCGACGACGAGGCGGTCCGCGCCGAAAGTCCAGTCGCGCGCATCGGAATCGGTGGGGGCGATCGCTCCGCAGTCGACCAGGGCGCGCAGCTCCGCCTCCGACAGCCCCGAAAGCTCGCACAGCTCGGCGAGCGACAGCTCGCGCTCTTCGTGCAGCCACTCCACCTGGCCGGTCATCATGTCACGCCTCCTGCGCGAAGTGTCCGCGCGGGTTGAAAGTAGAGATTCCCGCGAGTTCGCCGTAGAGGGCGCGCTCGCGCTCGCTAGCCGCGCTCGGCACCGCGATCTGGACGATCGCGAACAGGTCGCCTTCGCCCGAGTGCGGTTTCGGCAGCCCCCGCCCCGCGAGACGCAGCTGCTGGCCCGCGCGGGTGCCCGAGGGCACCTTCAGCTGCACCGATCCTCCCAACGTCGGCACCTGCACGGTCGTACCGAGCACCGCCTCCCAGGGCGCGAGCGGCAGGTCGAGGAACAGGTCGTGGCCGCTCACGCGGAACAGCGGGTGCGGGCGCAGAGCGACGTTGAGATACAGGTCGCCGTCGCGCCCGCCGTTCATGCCCTTGCCGCCCTGCCCCGCGAGGCGCAGGCGCTGGCCCTCGGTCGCGCCCCTGGGAATGCGCGCTTTGAAGCTGCGCTGCACCCGGTGCGGCAGCCCGCGCTCGTCGTGGTCGGGCACGGCGAGGTCGAGCGTGACCTCGGCGCCGCGGTAGGCTTCCTCGAGACTGATGTGCGCGGTGACCTCGTAGTCCTGGCCCGGCATACGCATGCTGCGGGCGTGCGCGCGCCCGCCGAAAGCGGAGAACAGGTCGCCGAGATCGAGATCCTCGAACGAGAATGCGCCGTCGCCGAACTGCTTTTCCCACCCCGGAGGCGGGCGGAAATCCTGGCCGGGACGATGACGGCCCAGCTGATCGTAGGCGGCGCGCTTCTGAGGATCCTTGAGCGTCTCGTAGGCCTCGGCGACTTCCTTGAATTTCTCCTCGGCGTTCGGCTCCTTGGAGACGTCCGGGTGGTACTTGCGCGCGAGCTTGCGGTACGCGGTCTTGATCTCCTCGGGGCTCGCGCTACGCTCGACGCCCATCACGGCGTAATAGTCCTTGAACTTCATGCTGGCGGCATTGTATCCCCGCTCCTGCGATCGGGCAGAGGCTTGCGCCACCCGATCGACGCGCTCATGAAGTAACATGCGGGTCGGTTCCCCCATGACCAGGCTGCTCATACTGCTCACGCTGCCGGAAAACATCAGAATGCAGTACTACAACGGTCTGCGCAGCGCCCTCCCCGAGCTGGCCATCGACCTGGTCGATCATCACAGCAAGGTCGATCCCTACATCGGCGCGGCGGATGTGCTCGTCACCTTCGGCGCGCACATGGCCGACCACGTGCTGGAGAAGGGCGGAAAGCTCAGGTGGATCCAGGCGCTGGGCACCGGCGTCGATGGGATCGTCGACCGGCCGCCGTTCCGCTCCGGGACGCTCGTCACCAACATGCACGGGCTGCACGGCGACTCGGTTCCCGAGGCGGCGATCATGCTGATGCTCGCGCTCGTGCGCGACCTGCCGCGCGCGATGCGCAACCGGAACGCCCGCAAATGGGAGCGCTATCCTTCGGCGCTCTTGAAGGGCAAGACGGTGGGCATCTTCGGCGTGGGCGCGATCGCGCGGTCGCTCGCGCCGAAGTGCAAGTCCTTCGGCATGCGCGTCCTCGGCATCACGTCCGCGGTGCGCGACATGGGAGGCTTCGACCGCATGGTCCACCGCGACGAGCTCGAGCGTGTCGTCGGGGGGCTGGACTTCCTGGTGTTGCTCACGCCCTACACGCCCGAAACGCACGGCATCGTCGGGGCGAAGGTGCTCGCGGCGATGAAGCCGTCGGCGTTTCTCGTCAATCTCGCCCGCGGCGGCATCGTCGACGAGGAGGCCCTGCTGCGCGCGCTGCGCGAGAAGCGGCTCGCCGGTGCAGCGCTCGACGTGTTCGCCAGCGAGCCTCTCCCCGGCGACCATCCGTTCTGGAGCATGGACAACGTGATCGTGACGCCGCACCTCGGCGGCTTTCACGACCAGTACGCGGAGGAAGCGCTGCCGACCGTGGTGGACAATTTCAGGAAATTTCTCTCGGGGAACATCGACAGCATGAGCAACATCGTAAGGCGCTAGGCCATGGCGACCAGCGAACGCATCAACCACCCGATCTCCACGCCCGAGCTCGAGCGGCGCTGGGCCGCGGTGCGCGCCGCCATGGCCGCGCAGCGCATCGACGCTCTCGTCATGCAGTCGAACAACGACTGGATGGGCGGCTACGTCAAGTGGTTCACCGACGTGCCCGCGACCAACGGCTACCCGGTGACCGTCATCTTCCCGAAGGACGAGCGCATGACGGTGATCGGCCAGGGGCCGATGGGCGTGGTGCGCGAGTTCGGCCCCGAGGGGGACGCGGTGCGCCGCGGCACCGCGCGCTTCATCGGCATGCCCTCCTACGCCTCCTGCCCGTTTACCGCCGACTACGACGCCGAGCTCGCGGAAAAGGCGCTCGAGCGCTATGCCGGCGGAACGATCGGGCTGCTCGGGCGCGCGGCAATGTCCTTCGCGCTCGGCGACCATCTGCGGCGCAGGTTGACGCGAGCGAAATTCACCGACGCCTCCGACGCGGTAGACCGCATCAAGGCGGTGAAGAGCCCCGAGGAGCTCGAGAGGATCAGGAAGACCGCGATGCTCCAGGACAAGGCGATGGAGGAGACCTTCGCCGCGATCAAGCCGGGCATGCGCGAGCTGGAAGTGGCCGCGATCGCCGAGCACGTCGGCCACAAGCACGGCAGCGAGCAGGGCCTTTTCCTCGCCGGGTCGGGCCCGGTGGGCACTGCCGCCGTCTTCGCCAACCGCTACCAGCAGAACCGCGTGCTGCGCGAGGGCGACCAGTTTACGCTCCTGATCGAGAACAACGGCCCGGGCGGCTTCTACACCGAGCTGGGGCGCACCTGCGTGCTGGGCCGCGCCTCGCAGGAGATGAAGGACGAGTTCGCGTTCGTGCTCGCGGCGCAGAAGTTCACCCTGGAGCACCTCGTGCCCGGCGCCAAGTGCAGCGAGATCTTCGCCGAATACAATGCTTTCATGCGCAAGAACAAGCGCCCGGAAGAAAAGCGCCTGCATTCCCACGGCCAGGGCTACGACATGGTCGAGCGCCCGCTGGTCCGCCACGACGAGACCATGGTCGTCGAGAAGAACATAAACATGGTGTGCCACCCGACCTACGTCACCGAGCGCACTTACAGCTGGTGCTGTGATAATTTCCTGATCGGAGAGACCGGCGTCGCGGAAAGGCTGCACAGGTTTCCGCAGAAGATCTTCGAAATCGGCTAGAGGAGGAGACATGAAGAAGCCCTTGTTTGCGGTCGCCATCACCATCCTGTCCGTGGCCCTGGCGCACGCGCAGGACTTCCCGGCGCATCCCGTGCACTGGATCCTGTCGCAGCCGCCGGGCTCTTCGCCCGATATCAGCGCACGGCTCATCGCCGACGGACTCTCGAAAGCCTGGAACCAGCAGGTCGTCGTCGACAACCGCCCCGGTGGCCAAAACGTGATCGGCGCCGTGGCCGCCGCGAAATCGCCCGCCGACGGCTACACCTACTATTTCGCCACCACCGCGGCGCTCGTCAGCAACCCCCTCACCTTCAAGTCGCTGGCCTACGACCCCGAGCGCGACTTCGTGCCGGTGGCGATGATCGGCAAGTCGCCGATGGTGATCGCGGTCAACAATGCGGTGCCGGCGAAGACCCTCGCCGAGCTGATCGCACTCGACAGGAAGGACCCGGGCAAGCTCGCCGCGGCCAACGAGGGTACCAAGACCTTCGGCGGGATGATGAGCCAGCTCCTGAACGTCGCCACCGGCATGCGCCTGCTGCAGGTGCCCTACAACGGCGTCGCGCCGGCGCTGCAGGACACCGTCGTTGGCCGCACGCAGGTCGTGCTGGTCAGCTCCGCGGCGATGAACCCCTTCATCAAGCGCGGCGACCTGCGCCCGATCGCGGTCACGTCGGGCAAGCGCGTCAGCGGCCTGGAGAGCGTGCCGACCATGGCCGAGAGCTACCCCGGCTTCGAATACGTCGGCTGGTTCGCGCTGGTCGCGCCCGCCGGCACGCCCGAGGCGATCGTGCGCAAGGTCAACGCTGACGTAAACGCCGTGCTGGCGAAGGACGACATCCAGAAGCGGCTGCTGGATCTGGGGGCGATCAACGAGGGCCCGGGCACTCCGGAGCAGCTCGCGCAGTTCCTCAGGGACGAGCGCGTGCGCTGGGCCAAGCTGGTGAAGGACATCAATCTGCAGCCGGAGTGAGCGCGATGCGGACACTCGGTGTCCTGCTGCTCGCGCTCGCGGCGTTGCCCGCGCACGCCCAGACATGGCCCAACCGCCCCATTAGGGCGATCGTGTCCTTCGCCGCGGGCTCGGCGCCCGACATCGTGTGCCGCTTCGTGACGGATCGCCTGACGCGCTCCCTCGGCCAGCAGGTGATCGTCGACAACCGCCCGGGCTCGGGCAACATCATCGCGGCGCAGGCGGCCGCGCGCTCCGCGCCCGACGGCTACAACGTCTTCTGCGCCACGGCCGCGACGCTGGTCTCGAATCCGCACACGTTCAAGTCGCTGCCCTACGATCCGGCGCGCGACTTCGTCCCGGTGGGCTTCATCGCCAGGAATCCCTTCTTCGTGCTGGTGAACCCGAGCGTCCCCGCGAAGACGCTCGCGGAGCTTGTCGCGTACGACAAGACGAACCCGGGCAAGCTCAGCTTCGCGACCGACGGGCTGCGGAATTTCACCGGCATGATGGCGGCGTGGCTCAACAAGGTCGCCGGCACCAGCATGCTGCTCGTGCCCTACGCGGGTATGCCGCTCGGCGTGCAGGACACGATCGCGGGCCGCACGCAGGTCACCATCCTCGCGATCCCGCTCGCCGCGCCGCGCATCAAGGCAGGCGAGCTGCGCGCACTCGCAGGCAGCTGGGCGAAGCGCACCCCGGGCTTCGACGACGTGCCGGCGATCGCCGAGACCTATCCGGGGTTCGAGCTGGTCGGCTGGTTCCTGATGCTCGCTCCGGCGGGAACGCCGCACGATATCGTGCTGCGCATGAATCGCGAGATGGACAAGGTGCTCAAGGACCCGGACACGGTGCACAAGCTCAACGCCATGGGCTTTTTCACCGAAGGCGCCGATACGCCGGAGGCCGTCGCCGAAGCGATCCGCGCCGACACGGCCAAGTGGGGACGCATCGTGAAGGAGATCGGGATCCAGCCCGAATGAAGATCCTGCGTGGCGCGGTGTGATGCGCCCGGTTCTTGCGTTGCTGCTGCTGCTCGCGTGCTCGGCCTGCGCGCACCGAACGGCGCCGCTCCCCGGGGAGACGGTCACGCTGCGCGTCGCCTACGTGGTCAACCCCGGCTTGCCGCGCATGAGCGCCGAGCAGATCGCGGCCCTGCTCGCGGCGGCGCGGCGCGGTGCGATGGAAAACTTCGGCGTGAACGTGGAATTCACGGAGCCCGAAGAGCAGTCGCTCAAGGTCCTGTTCGATCGCGCCACGCCGGCGCAGAGAAGCGACTGGGCCGGCCTGAGCTACGACTTCAAGAGCGGCAAGGGTAACCGCACGCGGCTCGTCCGGGGGTATGCCGCGGCCCTGCGCAGCGACGAAGGCAGCCTCGACGACTTGATCGCCTACGCGCAACCGCACCTCCTCGCTCCCGTGCCCGAGCTAAGCTACCAGGGACTGGCGGAGGCGGTGACGACGACGCTGCTCGCGCGCCTGGACCAGCTCAAGTCCCAGAAGCTGCCCGACGGGAGCGAGTTGATCGACCGCTCGCCGGACAACGAGGTCCTCTACTGGGCCTTCATCGGAAAGCTGTCGTTCCCCTACGACGTCGTGATCACGAACCAGCTGATCGCGAGCGCCGAGTACATCGGGTCCTCGGTGCACACCGCGATTCGCGGGGGCATCACCAACGGCATCACGACGGGCAACCCTTCCGCGCCTTACGGAACCACGGCGATCGTGAGCATCTATCCGGTAATCGGCGAGGACGGCATGACGCGAAGCCTGCGCGGGGACGAGAGCTATTCCAGAGCGGACAGCGCCCGGTTCGCCGGGTTCTTGCTCGTCCACGAGATCGGCCACCAGCTCTTCGATTTCGGGCATCCCTACGGAAAGAAGGCGTGCGTGATGAGTCCGCCCGAGCTGCTGCGCTTCCGCGAATGGGTCGGGCAGCTCTCGCCCAAGGACTGCAAGCGATGACCCGAAGAGTGGTCACCGGGCACGACGCGAGCGGGCGCGCCGTGGTTCTGTTCGACGGCGAGTCGCCGCACAGCTTCGTCCTCGAAAAGGCCGGCGGCCTGCGGCTCACCGAGATCTGGGAGACGCGTTCGGCGCCCGCGGACAACACCGGCGGCGGCGACGACGCCGACCACGAGCGGCGCATCGAGCCGGTCGGCGGCGGCAGCGTGTTCCGCATCATCGAGTATCCCCCGGACAGCGTGCGCCTGAAAACGCTGGCTCCCGAGACGTTCTTTCGGGACATGGGCGCCCGGGCCGCGGACGCCGCGACGCGCCGGCACCCGGGGATGCACAAGACCGATACCGTCGACTACTGCGTGGTGCTCTCTGGCGAGATCTGGGCGGTGCTCGACGAAGGCGAGGTGCTGCTGCGCGCGGGCGACTGCCTGGTGCAGCGCGGCACGAACCACGCCTGGAGCAACCGCACGGACAAGCCCTGCGTGATCGCCTTCGTGCTCATCGCCGCGAGGCCCGCGCCATGAAGCGCCGCATGATCCTCGACAAGGATGTCGCCGTGCCGACGCGCGACGGGTCGGTGCTGCGCGCGAACGTCTTCCGCCCGGACATGCCCGGGACTTTTCCGGTGCTGATGACCTTCGGGCCCTACGGCAAGGACGTGCACCTATCGCAGTTCATGCCCGAAGCCTGGGAGGCCCTGCAGCGGCGGCATCCGGAGATTCTGAGGACGTCGTCGTGCAAGTACCTGGTGTTCGAGACGCCCGACCCTGAGATGTGGGTGCCCCACGGCTACGCCGTCGTGAAGGTCGATTCGCGCGGATCGGGCAAGTCGCCCGGACGCCTGGACGTGAACTCGCCCGCCGAGTTCCGCGACTTCCACGACGCGATCGAGTGGACCGCGGTCCAGCCCTGGAGCACGGGCAAGGTGGGCCTGCTCGGCATCTCCTACTATGCGGCCGGCCAGTGGATGATTGCCGCCGAGCGCCCGCCGCACCTCGCGGCGATGCTGCCCTGGCAGGGCACGTACGATTTCTACCGCGACCGCACGCGCCAGGGCGGGATTCTCGGAGCGGGTTTCCTGCACCGCTGGTGGAACCGCAGCGTGCTGCGGAACCAGCACGGCAATCCCGACACGCCGCTCGTCGACATCGACACCGGAGCGCGCAACACCGGGCCGGCGAGCCTTTCGCCCGAGGAGCTGGCCGCGAACCGCGAGGACTACATCGCCAACCTCCTCGCGCGGCCCCTGAACGGCGCGTGGTACGAGGAGCGCAGCGCGCGCCTGGAACGCATACAGATACCGGCGCTCGTCGTCGCCAACTGGGGCGGCCTCGGGCTGCACCTGCGCGGGACGATCCTCGGGTATCTGGGCATCGCCTCGCGCGACAAGTGGCTCAAGGTCCAGTCGGGCTCGTACTTCTTCACTTTTCTCCTGCCGCAGAACGTCGCCCTGCAGCGCAAGTTCTTCGACAGGTATCTCAAGGGCGTCGACAACGGCTGGGAGACGGAGCCGAAAGTCGAGGTCGCGGTTCGCGCGGCGGACGACACGGTGGCGCGCGTCGTGCGCGACACGCAATGGCCGCTGTCGGGGACGCTGTGGACCCGGTTCTATCTCGATGCATCGAGCAACGCGCTCACGCCGTCCGTTCCAGGCAGGGCGGCGAGCGCCAGCTACGCTGCGATGAGCGAAGGCGTCACCTTCACCACCGCGCCCCTCGAGCGCACGCTCGCATTCGCCGGACCGATCAAGGCGAAGCTGTTCGTGTCCTCCAGCACTCAAGACATGGACTTGTTTGCGACGCTGCGCGCGTTCGATCCGGGCGGAAAGGAAATCACCTTCTTCTCCGCGGTCGAGCCCAAGGCGCCGGTGTCGCAGGGCTGGCTGCGCGTGTCGCAGCGCAGGCTCGACCCGGTGCGCTCGACCGAATGGCAGCCGTGGCATACGCACGAGCAGGCGCAGAAGCTGAAGCCGGGAGAGATCGCCGAGGTCGAGCTGGAGATCTGGCCGGGAAGCGCGTCGCTGCCGGCGGGCTACCGCCTCGCGCTCACGCTCCAGGGCAAGGACTTCGAGCGCCCGGGTGAAGCCGGGCCGCAGCGGGGCTCGGGCTGGTTCCTGCACGACGACCCGCGCGACCGGCCGCCCGCGAGCTTCGGCGGCGAGCATACGATATACAGTGGCGGCGGGCGCGAGGCCTACCTCCTCGTGCCCGAGCTTTCCTGAACCACGTTACGGAGAACCCATGATCACAGGCGCGCAAGCGGTCGTCGATTGCCTCAAGCGAGAGGGCATCGACCACGTTTTCGGCATTCCAGGCACGATGAACCTCCCGATCCTCGACGTGCTGCGCGCCACCCCCGAGATCCGCTTCGTCCTCACCCGCCACGAGCAGGGCGCGGCGTTCATGGCCTACGGCTACGCGCGCTCCCTGCACCGGCCCGCGGTCGTCACGGCGACAGAGGGACCGGGCGTCACCAACCTCGTGACGGGCATCGGCGCCGCGTACAAGGGCTGCGTGCCGGTCATCAGCATCAGCGGCGCGCAGGACCTGTTCGTTCGCGAGAAGGACGCGAGCCAGGACATCGACCAGGTGACCCTGCACCGCTCGATCACCAAGTGGGCCTACTCGATTCCTTCGGTGGGAAAGATTCAGGAAGCGGTTCGCCGCGCGTTTCGCGTCGCCCTGGCCGAACCGCTCGGCCCGGTGCACATCGACGTGTCGCGCGACATTCTGCTGCAGCAGACGGAGCCCGAGGCGATCCCGCCCGAGCAGTACCGGCCCGGCTCGCTCGCGGCGTGCGCGCCGGGAGAGATCGACCGCGCGGCCGGGCTGATCGCGCGCGCCCAGCGTCCCATCCTGCTCGCCGGCGGCGGCGTGCTGCGCGAGGGCGCGCTATCGGCCCTCCAGCGGCTGGCGGAGACCACCGGCATCCCCGTGGCCACCCTCCAGTACCATCCGGACGCGTTCCCGACCAGCCACCCGCTTTCGCTCGGGCCCCTCGGCCGCAACGGCTACTCGAGCGCGAACCGCGCGATGCCCCAGGCGGACGTGATCGTCGCGCTGGGCGCGCACATCGACACCTTCTCCACCACTTTCAGGTACGGAATCATCAGCAAGGAGTCCAAGCTGATCCACCACAGCCCGGTGGCGACCGACATCGGCGTGGTGTTCCCGGTGACGCAGGCGGTCGCCGGGTCGACCGCGAGCTTCATCGACGGCCTCGCCTCACGGCTCACCGGGAAGAAATGGAAATGGGCGGACGTGGGCAAGCTGCGCGCCGACTGGGACGCCGAGCGCCGCAAGACGCTCGATCACAAGCGAGCGCCCATCCTGCCCCCGGTCGTCGCCAGTGCGGCGCGCGAGGCGCTTCCCGAGGACGGCATCGTGATCGTCGACGCGGGGAACGCGGGCAAGCACATGCGCGTCTTCATGGACACGTACCGGCCGGACACCTACATGTATACCGACGACTGGGGCTCGGTCGGGGCGGCTTTCCCCATCGCGATGGGTGCGAAGCTCGCGCGTCCGGGCCAGCCGGTGATCGCGGCCATCGGCGACATGGGGATGATGTGCAACCTCGGCGAGCTGGAAACCGCCGTGCGCGAGCGCATCCCGGTGGTGTGCGTCGTGTTCAACGACCTGGGCCTCGGCAACGAGCGTGCCTTCCAGAACGAGCTCTACGGCGGGCGCACCTTCGCGGTCGACTACGGCGACGTCGACTTCGCCGCGCTCGCTCGCGTGCTCGGCTGCTTTGGAGAGCGTGTCACCGATCCTGCGGAGGTTCTGCCCGCGATCAAGCGCGCGCTGGCGAGCGGCCGCCCGGCGGTCGTCGACGTCCTGATCGACAAGGACAGCCACGCCGCGGTGGTGCACAAGGCCTAGGCGGGCGCGGCGGCGGCCGAGATCATCTGCCTGAAATGGGCGTGCATGCGCGCGGCATCGGGCTTGATCCCGGTGAAGTGCTCGAAGGCCTCGACCGCCTGCCATACGGCCATCCCGCCGCCGTCCAGCGTGCGGCAACCCAGTCTGCGCGCAGCGCGCAGGAGCTCGGTCTCCAGCGGCACGTACACGATCTCAGCGACCCACATCTCGCTTCGCAGCAGTGACGGGTCGAACGGAAGACCCGGGTGCGCGGGCATGCCGGTCGGCGTGGCGTGGATCACGCCGTCGGCCCGCCTGAGGACGGACGCGACCTCGTCGGAGGAGACGAGCTGGCGCCCGGGAAATCGCTTCGCCATCCGGTGAGCGAGCGCCTGGGCGCGCGCCTCGTCGCGGTCAACGATGAACAGCCGCTCGGTGCCCGAGGCGAGGACGGCGTAGGCCGCCGCCGCTCCGGCCCCGCCGGCGCCGACCAGGACGATCGTTTGACTGGGAACGTCGCCCAGCTTGTCGCGGAACGGCGCGGCGAATCCCGCGTGGTCCGTGTTGAAGCCCTTGCGCTTGCCGTCGCGAAACACCACCGTGTTGACCGCGTCGATGGCCCGCGCCTCCTCGGAGAGCTCGTCGAGCAGCGGCAGCACCGCCTGCTTGCACGGGTGGGTGATGTTGAGCCCGTCGAATCCCGCACGCTGCGCCGATTCGATCAACCGCGGAAGATCGCCGACCGTGTGTCCGCCCTGCGCGAGATCGATGAGCTCGTAGCGGAGCGCCAGCCCGTGGTGGCTCGCCTCCGCTTCGTGCAGCGCGGGGGAGCGCGATCCCTGGATTCCCTCGCCGATCAGGCCGAGCAGGAACTGGGTCTTGTTCTTCATTGCGGATATGGTAAGCCCTGCCGGTACGCCGGTCACTTGCAGCGCCGCCCCGTTTTGCGCGATTATCGGCCAAGGGAGAGCGACGTTCGCGCGCTTTCGGGAGGATCCATGGGAAAGAAGCCGGCGCTGGACAGGCGCGACTGGATCGCGGGGCTCGAAAAGGGCCTGCGCATCATCGAAGCATTCAACGACACGCACCCGCGGCTCACGCCGTCGACCGCGGCCTGGCGCACCGGCATCACCCGCACGGCGGCGCGGCGCTACTTGCGGACCTTGCACCACCTCGGCTACGTGGAGAGCAACGGGCAGATGTTCTGGCTGACGCCGCGCGTGCTCAGGCTGGGTTGGTCCTACTGTGATTCCGCAAAGGTCCCGCGCGCGGTGCAGCCCTTTCTCCAGCAGATCAGCGCAGAGCTCGACGGCGCCAGCTATTTCGCGGTCCTGGACGAGGACGACGTCGTCTGCGTGGCACGCGACGGATCGACCCGCGTGCACAACGGATTCGTGATCGGGGCGCGCGTTTCTGCAAACATCTCGTCGGCCGGAATAGCGCTGCTGTCCTGTCTGAGCACGCGCGAAGTGGACCGCTGGCTCGCGGGCCGCGCGTTCATGCCGTACACGCCGTATACGGTGACCACGCAGGATGGCATACGCGAGCTCATCAACGGCGCCCGCCGCAAGGGATACGCGCTGCTCGAGCAGCAACTGGAGCGGAAGGTGCGCGGAATCGCAGTGCCCATCCGCACCCGCAACGCCGGCGTCGTCGGAGCGATCGGCATCAGCCTCGCGATGGAGAAGGAGACCACCGAGCGCGCGATCACCCGCGCCCTGCCCCTCTTGCAGGAAGCCGAGTACTCGCTGCGCACGCTGCTGTAGTTCCCTCCCGCCGCGCCGAAACCGGGCGCTTATCGACCACCGCTGGGCGATTAACGCGCACTAGCGTGCGCCCGCCCATTTGGTTCCTCGGCCCCTCTACATAACATCCGCTGTGCTCGCGGCCACTCAGAGCGAGCCAACCAAGGAGGGGAATCATGAAAAAAAACGGCATCGCGCTGGCGCTCGGCGCGCTGGCATTGACGTCGACCGGCGTGTCCCACGCGCAGAACACGCTGAGCATCAGCAAGGACGGCGCCACCATGACGGTATACGGCGACGTCGACTACTACCTCAGCTACCTGAGCAGCAGCTCGGGCAGCAGGCTGATCGCGCTTCAGGACGGCGCGTACTTGCGCACCCGCCTGGGATTCAAGGGCGACAAGGACCTGGGCAACGGCTATTTCGCGAAGTTCACCGCCGAGCAGGGCCTGAACGAAACCAACGGCACGCAGGCCGACGCGACGCGCCTGTTCGACCGTCAGCTCTGGGCGGGGATCGCGACTCCCGCTGGCGAATTCCGCTTCGGCCGGCAGAACTCGGCGATCTTCTATCGCGGCTCCTACATCGATTTCACCGCGCGTACCCTGGGATCGGTCGTCAACAACTTCGGTACGCCCTCGCGCTACGACAGCGACATCGCCTACATCTCGCCGCGCTGGGCGGGCTTCCTCGCCGAGGCTCACTACTCGATCCAGGGATCCCAGCCGCAGCACAGCACCAACCAGGCCGTGTACCAGGGGGCGCTCGACTACGAGTACGGTCCGTTCCGCATCGGGTACGCGGGAATCGCAGGCAGGCCGCCCGCGGGCTCGGTCGTGGACAAGACCGTGTCCTACAACAACTTCTACGGCAACTGGGACTACGGCAAGGGCAAGGTCTACCTCGTGTATGTCCGGTCGAACAACCAGAGCACGACCGCGGGCACCGTCGGAACGCTCAATAACGGCGGCAACCCGCTCGGAACCACGGGCGTCCTCGTGACGGGAACCGACACCGGCGCGAACACCTACTACAACATCTCCCAGATCTCGGCGGACTACACCATCGCTCCGACGGTGCGCATAGGCGCCCTCTACGGCAAGATCAAGGACGCCACCAACGACGTCAAGAACGCCGATGGCTGGGGCATTGGCGCCTACTGGGACGTCACCAAGGAGCTGATGGTCTACGGTCTCGGGAATTCGCTCTCCAACGATCCCGGCGCGGGGTTCCGTCCGTCGGGCTCGGCCGGCCTGACCAAGACCTTCACGACGGCGGCCGACGTCAACGGGCAGCGGATCCGCGTGGGCGCGGTCGGGATGGTGTACAAGTTCTGAGAGCGCGGCGGGAGCATAATCTTGTCCAGCCAGGAGGAAACCCCAATGGACCTTCGAACCAACCGGCGCACGGCGCTCAAGGCCGGCGCCGCGCTTGCAGCCTCGACTGCCCTGCCGGCCTGGGCCCAGGCCAAGCCCGCGATCCGCTTCGCGGCCGTGTTCTCGGAAAAGGACATTCGTGCCGAAATGATCAGGATGTTCGCCAAGGAAATCGAAGCTGACTTCGCGCTCGAGCCGTTCTACAACGGAACCCTGTTCAAGCAGGGCACCGAGCTCGTCGCTCTGCAGCGCGACAACCTGGAGATGGGCAATATCGCGCCTCAGGACTTCTCCAAGCAGATTTCGTCGTGGTCGATCCTCACTTCGGCGTACCTGTTCCGCGACGCAAATCACCTGGGCCGCTTCTGGGCGAGCGACCTGGGCTCGCAGTTCAAGAAGCAGGCGGAGGAGCAGACGAAGGTCAAGGTCCTGGCGCCGACCTTCTTCGGCACGCGGCAGGTCGGCCTGAAGCCCGCCAGGAAGGTCAACACGCCCGCGGACATGGCGGGGGTAAAGCTGAGAATGCCGCCGGGAGACGCCTGGCAACTCCTCGGCCGCTCGCTCGGCGCGAACCCGACGCCGATGGCCTACGCCGAGGTCTACACCGGCCTCCAGACCGGAGCCATCGACGGGCAGGACAATCCGCTGCCGAACGTGCAGAACATGAAGTTCTACGAGGTAATGTCGCAGATCGTGCTCACCTCGCACCTGGTCGGCTACGATCTGCTCACGGTGAACCTGAAGACCTGGAACGCCATGTCGCCCGCCAGGCAGAAGGCCTTCCAGGCCGCGGCCGACAAGGCGGCCGCGTGGAGCACCGCCGAGCATCTGAAGCGCGAGGCCGAGCTCGCCGAAGGCTTCCGCAAGCAGGGCCTGCAGGTCTACGCCCCGGACATCAGCGCCTTCCGCGCGTACGCGCAGAAGGTCTACCTCTCCTCGGATGAAGCGAAGGAATGGCCGAAGGGCCTGCTGGAGAAAATAGGCTCGCTGAAGTGATGCGCGGCATCGGAGCCTGGCTGCGGCGCCGTGCCGAGAACGCCGCCGCCGCCATGCTCGCGGTGATGTTCGCCGCGTTCATCATCCAGATCGTCTTCCGGTACCTCTTCAACTTCCCGGTCGGCTGGACCTCGGAGCTGACCGTCGTGATGTGGCTGTGGCTGGTGCTCTTCGGCTCGGCGTTCGTGCTCACCGAGAAGGAGGAGATCCGCTTCGACCTGCTCTACAGCTCGGTGGGCCGGCGCACGCGCATCGGCATGGCAATCGTGTTCGCCATCGTGATCGTGGTTCTCTACGGCGCCTCGCTCAAAGCATCGTATTCGTACGTCAGCTTCATGAAGGTCGAGAAGTCCTCCTACCTCAAGGTCGGCATGGACTGGCTGTATTCCATCTACGTGATCTTTCTGATCGCCGTCATCGCGCGCTACCTGTGGCTGCTGTCGCGGCTGCTGCGCGGTATCGACCCCGAGGCCTCCGATGTCACCAAGCTGAGCTCGGGGCTGTGACCACCGCCTTCGCGCTCGCCCTCGCGGCCATCGTCATCCTCAGCCTGCTCGGGCTGCCGATCGGCCACGCCATGATCGCCGGCTCGATCCTGTACCTGTACGCGAAGGGGCTCGACATGGGGACCGCGGCGGAGCAGCTCCTCAACGGCATGTACTCGAGCTACGTGCTGCTCGCCATCCCGCTGTTCATCCTCGCCGCCGAGTTCATGAACGCCGGCAGCATCATGGACCGGCTGCTTCGATTCTGCAACGCACTCGTCGGCCGCTGGCGCGGCGGGCTCGCCCAGGTCAACGTGCTGCAGAGCGTCGTCTTCGCCAGCATGTCGGGCTCGGCGCTCGCGGACGCCGCCGGCTCCGGCAAGCTGATGCAGTCGCTCATGACGCGCGACGGCAAGTACACGGCGAGCTACGCCGCCGCGCTGACCGCGGTGTCCTCGGTGATCGGGCCGATCATCCCGCCTTCGATCCCGCTGGTGCTCTTCGCTCTGGTCTCGGACGCCTCCATCGGCTACCTCTTCCTCGGCGGCGTGATCCCGGGTCTTCTCATCGCGGCGGTGCAATCGGGATTGGTTGCGTATACCGCGCGCGCGAAAAATTTCCCGGTCGAAGCCAAGGTCCCGCTGCGCGAGCTGCCGCGCGTCACCCGGGAAGCCTTTCCGGCGCTGATGATGCCGGTGATCCTCCTCGGATGCCTGTACAGCGGCGTGACCACGCCGACGGAAGCCGCGGCCGTCGCGGCGGCATATGCCCTGCTCGTTTCCGCCCTGCTCTATCGCACCACCGGCTGGCGCGACGTGTACAAGTCGCTCCTGACGAGCGCGCGCATCACGATCTCGATCGGCATGCTGATCGCCGGCGCGCTGGTATTCAACTACGTCATCACGGCGGAGAATATCCCGAGGACGCTGAGCGCCGCGCTCAAAGCGTACGAGCTGTCACCCGCCGTCTTCCTCCTGGCGGCGAACATCCTGCTGCTCGTCCTCGGCTGTTTCCTGGAAGGCACCACGATCCTGCTCGTCATCGTTCCGGTCCTGCTCCCGACCGCGCGCGCGCTCGGGATCGATCCGGTGCATTTCGGCGTGGTCGTCGTGGTCAATGTCATGATCGGCCTGGTCACGCCGCCGTACGGCCTCCTGCTTTTCATGATGGTCAAGATCGCGGACATCCCGCTCAAGGACCTCGTGCGCGACGTGCTTCCGTTCCTCTGGGTCATGATTGCCGCGCTTCTCATCATGACCTACGTGCCCGACGTCGTGCTCTTTCTGCCCAAGCTGATGGGCTACAGGGGTTGAGCCCTGGTCGCATCAAAAGCGGCTCGTGTCGTACACTTGCGAGCCATGATTACGGCGGAGGCTTCATGAAGGTCCTGGCGCTGCACGGCATCAACCTCAACATGTTCGGCCAGCGCGATCCCGCCCTGTACGGCACGATCACGCTCGCCGAGATCGACGTGCAGCTCAAGGCCCTCGCGAAAGAGCTCGGGGTCGAGCTGGAGACTTTCCAGACGAACAGCGAGGCCGCCATGTGCGAGCGCATCCACCGGGCCCACGCCGAGCGGGTCGACGCGGTGCTGATCAACCCCGGCGCCTGGACGCACTACAGCTACGGCATCCACGATGCCCTGGAGATCCTGAAGGCGCCCGTCGTCGAGGTGCACATGTCGAACATCCACGCGCGGGAGGAGTTTCGCCTTCGTTCTGTCGTTGCGCCGATCGCCAGAGGGCAGGTCTGCGGCTTCGGTCTCGACAGCTATCTGCTCGGGCTGCGCGCGGCGGTATCGGCCGCTCGCGGCGCAAAGTAAGTCCCCTTATTACAGGATCCCCGATGACCACCCGCGAGCCCACACCCGAGCCGAACAACCCCCTGGGCATGGATGGCATCGAGTTCATCGAGTACGCGACCTCGCAGCCGCAGGCCCTGGGCTCGGTCCTGCAATCGATGGGATTTGCGCTGGTCGCGCGTCACCGCTCGCGCGAGGTGATGCTCTACCGGCAGGGCTCGATGAACCTCATCGTCAACGCCCACCCGGACGCGCTCCCCGGGATGGGCGCGCCCGGGGCCACGCCGGAGCTCAAGGCGATCGCGCTGCGCGTGCGCGACGCCGGCCTCGCCTGGCGACGCTCGCTGGATCTCGGCGCATGGGAGATGCCCACGCGTGCCTCGGCGATGGAGCTCAACATCCCGGGCATCCACGGCGTGGGCGACAGCCTGATCTACTTCGTCGACCGCTACCGGGACTTCTCGATCTACGACGTCGACTTCGTGCCGCTGCCCGGCGTCGAGGCGCGGCCGATCGCGCTCGCCGGGCTGCACTACTTCGGCGTGGTGCAGTCCATCCTCGGGGACCGCACCGCCGACTGGATAGAATTCTACGACCAGCTGTTCGGCTTCACGGTGCTGCCGGAGGGCAAGTACTTCGGCGTCATGCCCAAGGGCACGCTGCTCGAGAGCCCGTGCAGGAAATTCTATCTGCAGCTCGTCGAGCCGCCGCCCGGCTCCGAGGACATCCGCTGGGAGGAGAGCCTCATGCGCGTGGGTCTGGGGGCTCCCGACGTGCGGGCGGCGACGCGCGCCCTCAAGGAGCGCGGCGTGATCTTCATCGACCGCGGATCCGTGCAGCCTAGCGAAAAAGGGGCGCTGACGCAGGTCTACCTGGGCAGCGTGACCTTCGAGCTGGTGGTGAGCCACCTGAAACCGGGAAGCCAGCCGTGAACCTGGACAACTTCGGCATGGATACCATCACCCTTGCCGGCTCCCTGGAGGGAAAGCTGGGCGCCGTCCGCGAGGCGGGGTTCACGCAGATCATGCTGTCGGCTCGCGACATAGTCGAGCATCCCGGGGGAGAGCCGGCGGCGGTATCCGTGGTGCGCCAGAGCGGGCTGCGCGTCACGGGATTCCAGGTGCTGCGCGACTTCGAGGGATTGTCCGGCCACTTGCACGCCTACAAGGTCGACATCGCCAAGGCGATGCTCGGCATGTGCCGCGCCCTCGGGTCGAAGCTGCTGCTCGTGTGCTCGTCGACTTCGGCGCACGCGAGCGACGATCCCGAGATTCTCGCGCGCGACCTGCACAAGCTCGCGATGCTCGCGCTGCCGCTGGACATACGCATCGCCTACGAGGCGCTGTCGTGGGGCAAGCGCGTCAAGGAGTTTCCGCAGGCGTCGAGCATCGTCGGCGCGGCGAACTGCCCCAATCTCGGGCTCGGGCTCGACGCGTTCCACCTTCTGGCGACCAAGACCGATCTCGATCAGCTCGACTTCGTCGACGCCCAGAAGGTCTTCCTCGTGCAGCTCTCGGATTTCATGTGGCGCGAGCTGCCCTCGATCGAGGAGCGCATCAACACCGCGAGGCATTTCCGCGTCTTCCCCGGAGAGGGCCTGCACGGCGCGGAAGTGTCCGAGTTCGTCCGCAGGCTCGACGAGAAGGGCTACCGGGGAGACTACAGCTTCGAAGTATTCAACGACGACTACACTCAGCTGCCGGCCCCGGTCGTCGCCAGGCGCGCGCGGCAATCGGCGAAGTGGATCACCGACCACGTATCCCGCCGCAGCCTTCCACTGCGGCGGACCGCACGATCCGTCGGAGGGAGCTAGCCGTTCACCGCGGCAGCTCCGCCGCGTCGATCAGCACGAACGCGATCCGGCAGCTCTCCTTGCCGCGGTTGACCCATGCGTGGCTGGTGCCGCGCTGCACCAGCACGTCGCCCGCTCCGAGGTGCACCTCGGAGTCGGAGAGCAGCATGTCGATCTCGCCGGACATCACCACGGCGTAGTCGACGCTTCGCGTCCGGTGCATGGTCGCGTGGCGCGGGTCGGAGTGTGCCGCGCCGGCGATGCCCATTTCCTTCAGCATCGCGGCGTTGTCCACCGCGCCGACTTCCGCGGCGGGCGGAAAGTCGACCACACGGAAGATCGTGCCGAGATGCGGCGGCGCGACCCCGATGTCGGGCTCCGCGGCATCCACGCTTCCCGAATTATCGGCGGGCGCGCCGTCGGTGACCCACAGCAGCGTCGAGGTGAGGCCGGTCGCCTTTCGCAGCTTCGCGTTCGGCGCGGCGCCGTCGATCAGGACGACGCCATTGGCGGATGCATCGTGGCCCGTCACCACGCGCCTGGTCGGCCGCGTCATGCGCGCTCCCGTCAGGCCGGGAGCGGACGGAAGCTGAAGTCCTGGCCCCCCGGGTGGGCCCTCGCCGAGATGCCCCAGTGGTCGTTGCGGTTGGGCGGCCAGATCCAGTCCTCGGGCGTCCCCACCTTGTATGAGGGGCCGACGCGCTGGACTTCCGCGGTGTACTCGACCGCGGCGCCGAACGGCGCGACGAAATACGCGAACACGTTGTTGCCCGGTCCGTGGCGCCCGGGTCCCCAGAAGGTCTCGAAGCCCGCGTCCTTGAGCCGCCCGATGCCGCGCATCACCGCGTCGATGTCGCTCATCTCGAAGGCGATATGGTTGAGCAGTGAATTGCTCGCCTGGGCGTAGGCGATCGAGTGGTGCACGCGGTCGCAGCGCACGAAGCTCATGAACCCCGTGCGGTCGGAGAGCCTGAACCCGAGCACCTCGACGGCGAAGCGCGTGCACGCCTCCCGGTCGCGCGCGTTGAGCACGACGTGAGTAACCTGCAGCGGGCGGTCGCGGTCGGGCCGCAGCTTCTTCGCGCGCTTCTTCGCGGTGACGAACCGGAACACGTGGCCTTCGGGCCCCTCGACGCTGAACCCGGTGGCGCCGCCCGGCTCGTCGAAGTCGCGGATGGGACCGATCCTGGCGCCCGAGGCGGCGGCGCGCTTGCGGATCTTCAGGACCTCGGGCCGGGTGCCGGAGAAAGTGACCGCCGAGATGCCGGGCGACCCCGCCTGTGTGAGAGAAACCACGTAAGGCAGGTCCTCGGTCGCGCGCAGGTACGAGGTCCCGTTGCGCTCTCCGGCGTCGAGCAGACCCCAGGTGTCGAGGAGAAACCGCGCCGCGGCTGCGCGGTCGGGCACTTCGAGCTCTACGCTGCGGAGTCGCATCCTGGCGTGACATGTCAATCGGAATCGGGGGCAGTGTAGGCAGAATTGGCACACCGCGCAAGGCGAGCGGCGCCCGTCCGCCCCAACTCGATGCACCGCTCGGGCGTAAGCATGATGTAGAGTTGTCCGCCGCGAAATCCGGCTACAATCCCGCGGTGTAAGAGAGGGGAGCGATGAAGAAAGGCAAGACCTTCGGCCCTGTCGAGGTCGATCACCGGAAGTCCCTGTCGCTGCTGCGCGCGACGCTTGAGTCGACCGCGGACGGCGTGCTGGTCGTCGACAACCTGGGGCAGATCACCACCTACAACCAGCAGTTCGCGGAAATGTGGCGCATTCCGGCGAACGTGCTCGCCTCCGGGAACGACGAGGACGCGCTGGGGCACGTGCTCGACCAGCTCGAGGATCCCGGAGCGTTCCGCGCCAAGGTGCGCGAACTCTACGACCATCCCGGCCAGGAGAGCTTCGACACCATCGAGTTCAAGGACGGCCGCATCTTCGAGCGCTACTCGCGCCCGCAGCTCGTCGAGGGGCAGACCATCGGCCGCGTGTGGAGTTTCCGCGACGTGACCGAGCACCGGCGCGCCGAGGAGCGGCTGCGCGAGAGCGAGGAGCGCTTCCGGCTGATCGCCGAGAACGTAGGCGACCTCGTCGCCCTGGTCGACACCCGCGGCCGGCGCATCTACAACAGCCCCTCCTACCGCACCCTGTTCAGGAACGACGAGATCCGCCCCGACTCGGACTCCTTCCGCGAGATCCATCCCGAGGACCGGGACCGGGTCAAGGCGGTGTTCCACGATACGGTCGAGACCGGCATCGGCAAGCGCATTGAGTTCCGCTTCCTGCTGAAGGACGGCGGCATCCGCTACGTCGAGTCCGAGGGCCGCGTCATCCGCGACGCCGCCAGCAAGGTCACCAAGGTGGTCGTGGTCGAGCGCGACATCTCCGAGCGAAAGCGGGCCGAGCAGCGCGAAAAGATGGAGCACGCGGTCACCCGCGTGCTCGCCGAATCGGAGACGCTGTCAGAGGCCATTCCGAGAATCTTGCAGACCATCTGCGAGACGCTCAACTGGGACTGCGGCGCGCGCTGGAGCATGGACGAGCGGAAAAAGGCGATCTGCTGCGTAGAGACCTGGAGCGTCCCCGCGAAAGCGGTCACCCAGTTCATCTCCGAGGTGCGCAAGCTCACCTTCCAGCCCAGCAACACCGGCCTGGTCAGGCAGGTGTGGGTGAGCGGCACGCCGCACTGGATCCCCGACGTGAGCCACGCCGACAGCTTCGAGCGCGCCGAGCTCGCCGCCAAGGCGGGGCTGCACGGTGCGTTCGCCTTCCCGATCCTCGCCGGCAACGTCACGCTCGCGGTGCTCGAGTTCTTCTCGAGCGAGATCCGCAGTCCCGACCCGTCGCTTCTGCAGATGGTGCGGGTGATCGGCAGCCAGATCGGGCAGTTCATGGCGCGCAAGCAGGCCGAGGAGAACCTGCTGTACGTGGCCACGCACGACACCCTGACGGGGCTCCCCAACCGCTACATGTTCAACCAGCGCTTCGCGCACGCGCTGCAGACCGCGCAGCGCCACCGCCGGACCATGGCGCTGCTGTTCCTGGACTTGGACCACTTCAAGTTCATCAACGACACCCTGGGGCATCCGTACGGCGACCGGCTGCTGCAGGAGGTCGCCGGGCGCCTGCGGCTGTGCCTGCGCGAGAGCGACACTATCGCGCGCTTCGGCGGGGACGAGTTCGTCGCGCTGATCGAGGACTTCGGCGCGCCGGGCGACGTGGTGAGCGTGGCGCAGAAGATCCTGCACGCGCTGCGCTGGCCCTTCATGCTCGAGGGCGAGACCAGTCACATGACCGCGAGCATCGGCATCAGCCTCTACCCCAACGACGGCGCCGACCTAGCGAACCTGCTAAAGAACGCCGACATCGCCACCTACCGCGCCAAGGAGCAGGGCAAGAACACCTACCTGTTCTACTCGGAAGAGATGAACGACCACCTGTCGGCGCGCATCGCCAAGGAGACACGCCTGCAGGGCGCTCTGGAGCGCAACGAGTTCATCCTCCACTACGAGCCCAAGGTCGAGATCAACTCCGGCCGCATCACGGGGATGGAGGCGCTCATCCGCTGGCAGCACCCGGAGCTCGGCCTGCTGCCGCCGGTGGAGTTCATCGGGCACGCCGAGCATTCCGGGCTGATCGTTCCGATCGGGGCCTGGGTGCTGCGGACCGCATGTGTCCAGAACCAGACCTTTCTCGGCCGCGCGCCCACGCCGCTCACCGTCTCGGTCAACCTGTCCGCGCGCCAGTTCGAGGACAAGCACCTGATGCGCGAGATCGAGCGCGCGCTCGCCGAGAGCGCGCTCAAGCCGAATTGCCTCGAGCTCGAGCTCACCGAGAGCATGGTGATGCGCGACATCCAGAGCTCGAAGAAGATCCTCGACGGCATCAAGTCGATGGGGATACGCCTGGCGATCGACGACTTCGGAACGGGCTATTCGTCGCTGAAGTCGATCAAGCAGTTCCCGTTCGACTGCATCAAGATCGACCGGTCCTTCATCCAGGACATTCCCCACGATCCGGACGATGTCGCGCTCACCCAGCTGATCATCGCCTTGGCGCACACCCTGAAGCTGAAGGTGATCGCCGAGGGAGTGGAGACCCAGGAGCAGCTCGATTTCCTCACCGAGCAGGGCTGCCACGAGTTCCAGGGCTACTTCTTCCGCAGGCCGCAGGCCGCCGAGGATTTCTCCCGACTGCTTCGCGACAACGCGGCGACGGCGCCGGCCCTCTGAGGTCGGGCACTGAGGCCGCTCACTCCGGCCTGATGCCGGCTCCGACGAGAATCTTTCCGTACTTGGCGTAGTCGCGCTTCAGCAGCGACTCGAACGCCTGCGGCGGACCGCCGGTGATGTCGAGCCCGCCCTCGGCGAAGCGCTTGCGCACGTCGGGCTGGTCGAGCACCCACTGGACCTCGCGGTTGAGCTTCTGCACGATGTCCTTCGGCGTCGCTGCGGGCACCATCACGCCGTGCCAGGTCACCAGCTCGAAGTCGGGAATGGTCTCCGATACGGTGGCCAGCCCGCCAAGAGGGCCCGCGCTGCGCTTCGCGCTCGTGGTCGCGATCGCGCGCACGCGCCCCGCCTTCACCTGCCCCTGCGAGGTGTTCACCAGGTCGAAGAGCAGATTGACCTCGCCGCCCATCACCGCGTTGAGCGCGGGCGCGTTGCCCTTGTACTGCACCATCAGCATGTCGGCACCGGCGTAGGCGCGCAGCATCTCGCAGCCGACCTGCGGCAGCGCCCCCGAGGCCGCGCAGCTCACCCCGCCGGGCTTCGCGCGCGCCTGCGCGATGACCTCGGCGACCGTGCTCGCGGGAAACGCGGGGTTCGAGAGCAGCACCATCCACGCGCTGTCGAGATGGATCACCGGCGCGAGCTCCTTGAAGGGATCGATACTCGCCTTGAGGAAGTAGGGATTGGTGATGACCGCCGGCACCACAAACAGCACGGTGGTGCCGTCTGCGGGTGACTTGGCCGCCGCCTCGTGGCCGACGTTGCCTCCCGCGCCTCCGCGGTTCTCGACCACATTGGGCTGTCCGGTGCGCTCGGCGAGCTTGGAGGACACGATGCGCGTCACCACGTCGGCCGGTCCGCCTGGCGGAAACGGCACGATCCAGCGGATCGGCTTCGACGGCCACGTGGACTGCGCGTGCGCCGGCAACGCGGCGAGCAGCGCGAGGCAAAAAACTCCCGGGATTCCTTTCTTCATCGCCCTCCTCCGGCCTGTGCTCGAACTTATTGTATCCGGGCGAGGCTTCGCTTCACTGCGGCGGCGGCGGCGGTGGTGGCGTCGAGGAAGGCGGGCGAGGCGGCGGTGGCGGCGAATTAGGCCCGCGCGGCGGAGGCGGAGGTGGGACGTAGCTCGGGGGTGAGGACGTCATGCGGCCGGACACGGGCACCTTGTGCCCCTTCGCGTACATGCATTGAATGTAGGCCTGGTCGTAGCGCCGCTGAAGCGCGTAGGCCTGGTTCTCGCCGGTGCCCGCCCCTACGGCAAGGCCGGTGATCAGGCCGAACCCGGCTCCGATGGCGGCACCGCCGCCTCCGCCGAAGGCTGCGCCCAAGCCTGCGCCTGCGGCGGTCCCGATCGCGGCGCCCTTAGCCGTGCTCGATCTCGCGACCTCGTTGGGCTCGACGCCGCCGTTCTTGTCGTTCGCAAAGTTGCGGCAATACCAATCGTCGTCGCGGAATTGCTCGGAGGTCTTGCCGGTTCCCGGCAGCGCCATGAGGCCGGGGCCGTTCGGCAGGTTGACGCAGGCTCCGACGAGGAGCGTCGCGCCGACAACGGTCGCTGCCCCGAGAGGCTTCATGCGACGCGATCAGTCCGCTGCCGTTCGTGCCGTCTCTTGCGGCGTGGTTCGGGGAATGGATGGCGCCGTTTGCGGTGTCGTTTGCGGTGTCGCTTGCGGCGGCGTCTGCGGCACGACGCGCAGCCATCCGCCGGCACACTCCTTCACGTAGGGATAGTAGGTCTTAGACGCCTCGCAGTAGTACCAGTACGAAGAGCGCGGCGACGCCGCCGGGCGCGAGCTGCCCTGCTCGATGTAGGTCGTTGGGGCCGCGGGGACCGCGACGACCGCCGGCGGATAGTAGTAGTACGGCGGGTAGTACCAGGGATAGAACGGAGCCCCGACCACCACCCCGAAGCTGAAACGCACGTGTCCCCCAGCGAAGGCCGGCGCGCTCGCCGCTGCGCCCAAGAGAACCGCGCTCAAGGTCAAGATCGTCTTGATTCGATTCATGATCGTCCCTCAAGTCAACGCTTCGTTTGACCGCATCCTAGCAAACGGCTGCCTGAGGCAGGGTAACCAATTGTCACAAATTGTGACGTCCAGCGACCCTCAGTCGATCTTCGCCCCGGAGCGCTTTACGACCTCGGCCCACTTCGCCGAGTCGCGGCGGATGGTTTCGGCGAACTCCTCGGGGGTCCCGCCCGCCGGCTCGTCGCCGATCTCGCCGAATCTCGCCTTGAAGACCGGTGAAACAATCGCCTTGTTGATCGCACCGTTGAGCTTGTCGACGACGGGCCGGGGCAGGCCCGCCGGCCCGATGACGCCGCTCCAGGTGCTCGCGTCGTAGCCGGGCACGCCGGCCTCGGCGATCGTCGGCAGGTTCGGAAAGGCCGGCGAGCGCCTCGGGCCGCTCACGGCGAGCGCCTTCACCTTGCCCGAACGGGCGAACGTCGAGATCGAGTTGAGGCTCTCGAACATCACCTGCACGTGCCCGGCGATGAGGTCGTTGATCGCCATCGCGCCGCCCTTGTAGGGGATGTGCACCATGTCGATCCCCGTCATGTACTTGAACAACTCGCCGCCGACGTGCCCCGGTGACCCGTTGCTCGACGACGCGTTCATCAGCTTGCCGGGGTTCTTCTTCGCGTACTCGACCAGTTCCTGCACCGAATTGACCGGGAGCGAGGGCGACACCGCGAGCAGGAGGTGGCCCCGCGTGACCAGCGCGATCGGCTGGAAATCGCGCTCGATGTCGTAGGGCAGCTTGGCCACCATGTGCCGCGTGATCGCGAGCGCTCCCACGGGTCCCATCCCTATGGTGTAGCCGTCGGGCGCGGACTTCGCGGTGATATCCAGCCCGATCGTCAGCGCGCCGCCCGGCTTGTTCTCCACCACTATCGGCTGCCCGATCTGGTTCGGCAGCTCCGCCGCGAGGATCCGCGCGACCGTATCGGTCGCGCTCCCCGCGGCCTGGGGAACGACCAGGCGAACCGGGCGCTCCGGATACTGCGCAAAGGCGACGCACGCGGACGCGGCGAGGAGCGCGACCAGGCCTCTCATTCCGGCTTGATGCCGGCGGCGCTTGCGACCCTGGCCCATTTCTCGCTCTCCGATCTGATGAAGGCCGCGAATTCCGCCGGACTGTTGCCGACGGGCTCGGCGCCGTCGGCGGCGAGGCGCTTGCCGACCTCGGCGTCGCGCAGCGCGCGCACGATCGCGTCGTGCAGGCGCGCCACGATCTCGCGCTGCGTTCCTGCCGGCGCCAGCACGCCGTACCACTGCGTCGAATCGTATCCCGGAAGGCCGGCCTCGGCGACGGTGGGAACGTCGGGCAGGGCCGCGCTCCTCCCGGGGCTCGTCACCGCGAGCGCCCGGAGCTTGCCCGACTTGATGTGCGGCAACGCGGTGAGGACGTTCGGCGCCATCACCAGCACCTGACCCGCGAGCAGGTCCACCACGCCCGGCGCCGTGCCCTTGTAAGGGATGTGCACCATGTCGATCCTGGCCATACTCTTCAGCAGCTCGATCGACATCTGCGGCGAGGTGCCGATGCCTGCGGAAGCGAAGTTGAGCTGGCCGGGATGCGCCTTGGCGTAGGCGATCAGCTCAGCGAGCGACTTCACCGGGAGCGACGGGTGCACGACAAGGACGTTGGGCAGCGTCGCCGCCTGCGTGATCGGTGCGAAATCCCGGACCGGGTCGTATGGCACCTTCTTGTACATGATCGGGTTGATCGCGAGGGTGCTCGCGGCCATCAGTATCGTGTACCCGTCCGGCGGCGACTTGGCCGCGAGCTCGATGCCGATCATCTGGCCGGCGCCGGGCCGGTTGTCGACCACGAACTGCGCTCCAAGGGATTCGGAGAGCTTCAGCGAGATCGCCCGCGCGATGATGTCGGTGCCGCCGCCCGCCGCAGAAGGCACGATGAAGCGCACCGGGTGCGACGGATACTGTCCGCACGCCGCGTCGGCGAGCGCCGCCAGAAGCAGCGCCGCTACTGCAGCTCGAGCTTTCTTGCCGCGACTACTTTTTTCCATTTCTCGATCTCCGCGGACACGTGGCGCTGCATTTCCTCCGGGGTGCTCGCGCTGGGCGTGCCGCCCCACTCGGCGAATCTTTGCCCGATATCGGGCAGCGCCAGCACGCGGCGCACCTCGCGGTTCAGCCGCTCGACCACCGCGCTCGGCAGGCCCGCGGGCCCAGCGAGCCCCAGGAACGAGCTCGCCTCGTAGCCGGGCACGCTGTCGGCGACCGTGGGCACGCCGGGCAGCGAGGGCGAGCGCGCGGCGGAGCTGACGGCGAGCGGCCGGAATTTTCCCGCCTGGATCTGCGGGTACGAGTTGGTGAGCGCGTCGATCAGCAGCTCCATGCGCCCGGAAAGCACCTCGGTGAGCGGCTCCGAGCCGCCGCGAAACGGCACGTGCTGCATGTCGATGCCCGCCATGGAGACGAACATCTGGCCCGCGAGGTGGTAGAGCGTTCCCATTCCGGGCGAAGGATAGTTGATCTTCCCGGGGTTGGCCTTCACGAAGCCGATGAACTCGTCCAGGGACCGGAAGCGCGAGTCGGTGCGCACCGAGAACACCAGCGGGTAGGTGACGATGGTCGAGACGAAGGAGAAATCGCTCAAGGACTCGTAGGGCAGCTTCTTCATGGTCGCCGCCTGCGTGACGAAGGCGCCGCTCACCACCAGCAGCGTGTAGCCGTCGGGCGCGGACTTGGCGACGAACTCGTTTGCGATGATCGAGCCCGCGCCGGTGCGGTTCTCGGGCAGCAGCTGCTGCGCGAGGCCCTCGCTCATCTTCTGCGCGACGATGCGGCCGACGACGTCGACGTTGCCGCCGGGCGGGAAGCCGACGATGAGGCGTATCGGCTTAACCGGATAATCCTGCGCGACGGCGCACGCCCAGGCCAGGACCCCGACAACGAGCGCCGCGGCCCTCATTGCTTCTGCATCTGCGCGACCGGCTCGAGATGCATGGCCCAGCCGAGCGCCGAGCGGCACCAGATCTGCTTTTTCGGCGGCAGGCTCGCGCGCTGCCGGACCGTGCCGACGCGGATGTTGAACACCTGCGGATCGGTGACGTCCGCGGAATAGATGGAGGTGCCGCAGTTGGCGCAGAAGCCCTGCGCGCGCTTTCGGCCGCTTTCCCCCGTCTTCACGTAGATTTTCGGGTCGCCGGTGAGCTTGAACCCTTCGCGCCTCGCCGGAACGACGACGCGAAAGGCCGAGCCGGACAAGTTCTGGCAATCGGTGCAATGGCACACGGACACCGTCTCGGGGTCGATCTCGGCCTCGTAGGTGATCGCACCGCAGTGGCAGCCGCCGGTGATCTTCATGGCGAGCGCGGAGTCAATCGGCGCGAATGTTGTTCTCGCGCACCACCTTGCCCCAGCGCTGCATCTGGGTCTCGAGCCACTTCGCCAGTTCCTCAGGCGTGCTGACGGCAAGGTCTATCCCGAGCGTCTCGTTCAGCAGCTTGCGCACGTCGGGCAGGTTGAACGCCTTGACCAGCTCGGCGTGGAATTTGTCCATGATCGGCTTGGGCACCCCGGCGGGAGCGAATATCCCCCACCAGGCGAGCGCGGAGAAACCCGGCAGTCCCTGCTCGGCGAGTGCGGGCACGTCGGGCAGCGCGCGCGAGCGCGTGTCTCCGGTGACCGCGATGGCGCGGAGCTTGCCGCCAGTCACGTGTGGAGTGATGACCGCGACCGAGCCGATGGCCAGATCGATCTGGCCGCCGACCGCGTCGGCCGTCATCGGTCCGCCCCCTTTGTACGGTACGTGGATGAGCTTGATGCCGGATGCCTGCTGTACGAGGACCATGGTCAGGTGTCCGAGGCTGCCGCTGCCGACCGAGCCGATGCTCACGCTGCCCGGTTTCGCCTTGGCCTCGGCAACCACGTCGTTGAAGGTCTTGTAGGGCTTGCCGGCGGCCGTCGCGATCGCCATCGGCGCGGTGCCGACCAGCATCACCGGCGCGAGATCCTTTACGGTATCGAACGGCAGGTTCGGGATCAGGAAAGGATTCACCGCGTGATAATCGAAAACAAAGATGAACGTGTAGCCGTCCGCAGGCGACTTGGCAACGAAAGCGGTACCGATCGTTCCGGAGGCGCCGGACCGGTTCTCGACGACGAACGGCTGGCCTAGGGAGTCGGTGAGCTTCGCGGCGATCAGGCGCGCCATGGGGTCGGTCGATCCACCCGGCGGATACGGCACGACGAATTTCACCGGCTTGGTCGGCCAGGCCTGCGCGTAAACTGCGAGCGTGCAGAGCGCCAGCGCAACCGCCAAGGTCGCGCGAAGAACGAGGCGAATCATTTTCCCCTCCTATCCTCTGACGAGGGCAGGTTACCATTGCCAAGATGAAGATCGCAATGATGGGATCGGGGGGCGTGGGAGGGTTCTTCGGAGGCAGGCTTGCCCGCGCGGGATACGACGTGAGCTTCATCGCGCGCGGCGCGCACCTCGCGGCGATGCGCGAGCGCGGCCTCATGATCGAGAGCCAGGCGCACGGCGACATCCATATCCCCAAGGTGCGCGCAACCGACGATCCCGCCTCGCTCGGCGCAGTCGACCTGGTGATTCTCTCCGTCAAGCTGTGGGACACCGAGTCCGCGATACGGCAGATCAGGCCGCTGCTGAAAGCCGATACCGGCGTGCTGTCGCTTCAGAACGGCGTGATCAAGGACGATATCCTGCGCCGCGAGCTCGGGGACGGGCCCGTGATGGGCGGGGTGTGCTACGTCGCGACGACCATCGCCCGGCCCGGCGTGATCCTTCAGACGGGGCCGATGCAGCGCGTGGTGGTGGGCGAATACGACGGGCGCCCCTCCGAGCGCTCGCGCCGGCTCCACGCGGCGCTCGTCAAGTCGGGCGTGAACGCGGAGCTGTCGACCGACGTGCGCCGCGCGATCTGGGAGAAATATGCTTTCCTCGTCGGTATCTCCGCGACCACCGCGGCGATGCGCACGACCATAGGGCCGATCCGCAAGAATCCGCGGACGCGTGCCTTCCTCCTCGAGATCTTTCGCGAGACCGTCGCGGTGGGGCGCGCGCTCGGCATCGCCTTGCCCGCCGACTACGGCGACGCCTGTCTCGCGCGCGCCGATGGCCTTCCGGAGGAAATGACGGCGTCCATGGCGCACGACCTGCAGCGCGGCAACCGACTGGAGGTCGAGTGGCTCTCCGGCGGCGTGGCGCAGCTCGGCGCCGGCGCCGGCGTTCCGACCCCGGCCAACCGCGCGGTGTGGGACATCCTCGCGCTGTACGCTGAAGGGCGAAAGCCCGCGTGAGCCTGCCACGGCTGACGCTGCGCGCGGTGCGCGCGCGCGGCGTGAGCGTGCCGATGAAGCTGCCGCTGGGCACCAGCGCTGGAACGCTGAAGAGCGCAGCGCTCCTGCTCGTCGACGTCGAAACCGCGGAAGGCGTCACCGGGCGCAGCTATCTCTTTTGCTACCTCCCCGCCGCGGCGCCGGCGATCGCGGCGATGCTCGGGGAAATCGAGCGCACGGCGAAAGGCGACCGGATCGAGCCCGCCGACCTCTGGGCGAAGCTCGCGCGCCGCTTCAAGCTAATCGGCGTGCAGGGCATCGTGCGCATGGCGCTCGCGGGGTTCGACTGCGCCTGCTGGGACGCGCTCGCGCTCGCCGCGGGCGTGCCACTGGTCACGCTCCTCGGCGGCACGCCACGCCGCGTCCGCGCCTACAACAGCAACGGGCTGGGCTTGATGGCGCCTGAGGCGGCGGCCGACGAAGCGGAGAAACTGCTCGAAGGGGGGTTTGGAGCGGTGAAGCTGCGCCTGGGGTATCCGACGCTCGCCGCCGATCTCGCCGCGGTGCGGGCGGTGCGGAATCGACTGCCGGATTCGATCGAGCTGATGGTCGACTACAACCAAGCCTTGTCCGCCGTCGAGGCGCTCGAGCGCGGGCGAGCGCTCGATTCCGAGGGCATCGCCTGGATCGAGGAGCCGATCCGCCACGACGACTTTCGCAATTGCGCCGAGCTGGCGAGCATGCTCGCGACCCCGGTGCAGATCGGCGAGAATTTCTCGCTGCCCGAGCAGATGGAAGAGGCGATCCTCGCCAACGCCTGCGACTTCGTGATGCCAGATCTGGAGCGGATCGGCGGGGTCAGTGGCTGGCGGCGAGCGATGATACTCGCAGCAAGGAGCAAGAAGCCGATGTCCTCGCACCTCTTCCCCGAGACAAGCGCGCACCTGCTGGCGGTGACGCCCACCTGCCACTACCTCGAATACGTGGACTGGGCCGACGCGATCCTCGAGGAGCCGCTAGCGATCGTCGACGGAGAGGCGGTGATTCCGGGGAAGCCAGGAAGCGGAGTGAGCTGGAACGAGGAAGCGGTGAAGCGCTACCAGATTGCCTAGACGGCGACCTCGGTGCCCGGCTCGACGCGCGCCGCGCGGCGCCGCTCGTGCTCCTGGAGATGGCGCTTCCTCACCCGGATCGACTTTGGCGTGATCTCGACCAGCTCGTCGTCTTCGATGAACTCCACCGCCAGCTCGAGCGTGAGCTTGATCGGCGGCGTCAGCAGGATCGCCTCGTCCTTCCCGGCCGCGCGTATGTTGGTGAGGTGCTTCTCGCGGATCGGGTTGACGACCAGGTCGTTGTCGCGGCTGTGCAGGCCGACGACCATGCCCTCGTACAGGCGCTCGCCCGGGCTCACCAGCATCCGCCCGCGCTCCTGCAGCTTCCACAGCGCGTAGGCGACCGCCTCGCCCTGCTCGGCCGAGACCAGCACGCCGTTGCGCCGCGAGGGAATCTCGGCCTTCATCGGCCCGTAATCGTCGAACACGTGGCTCATGAGGCCGTTGCCGCGGGTGAGATTCATGAACTCCGACTGGAAGCCGATCAAACCGCGCGCCGGGATGCGGTAGTCCAAGCGCACGCGGCCGCGGCCGTCGGGCATCATGTCGAGCAGGTCGGCGCGGCGCGCGCCGAGCGCCTCCATGACCGTGCCCTGATGCTGGTCCTCGACGTCCACGGTGAGGATCTCGAAAGGTTCCTGCTTCACGCCGTCCACGGTCTTGGTCACCACACGGGGGCGCGACACCGCCAGCTCATAGCCTTCGCGACGCATGTTCTCGAGCAGGATCGTGAGGTGCAGCTCGCCGCGCCCCGACACGCGGAACACGTCGGCGTCGGCGGTTTCCTCGACGCGCAGCGCGACGTTGCCCTGCAGCTCGCGGAACAGCCGCTCGCGGATCTGGCGGCTGGTGACGAAGCGCCCTTCCTGCCCGGCGAGGGGCGAGGTGTTGACCTGGAAGTTCATGGTGAGGGTGGGCTCGTCGACCCTGAGCATGGGCAGCGCTTCCGGCTGGAGCGCGTCGGCGAAGGTAACGCCGATTGCCGTCTCCTCCACCCCGGTAACGAGCACGATGTCGCCCGCTGCCGCCTCCTCCATCGGAATGCGCTCCAGGCCGCGAAAGCCCATGACCTGGCCAACCTTGGCTTTCGCCGGCTCGCTCCCCTCGTGCAGCACCAGGATCTCCTGGGCGGGCCTGAGCCTGCCGCGCGCGATGCGCCCTATGCCGATGCGGCCGACGTAGCTCGAGTAGTCGATGTTGCTGATCTGCAATTGCAGCGGACCGTCCGGGTCGCCCTGCGGCGCTCGGACGCGCGCGATGATCGTGCGGAACAGCGGCCGCATGTCGCTGCCGGGCTTCGCCAGGTCGAGCGTCGCCGTGCCCAGCAAGGCCGAGGCGTAGACGATCGGGAAATCGAGCTGGTGCTCGGAGGCGCCGAGCTTGTCCATCATGTCGAAGGTGGCGTTCACCACCCAGTCGGGCCGAGCGCCGGGACGGTCGATCTTGTTCACCACCAAGACCGGATTCAGGCCCAGCGCGAGCGCCTTGCGCGTGACGAAGCGCGTCTGCGGCATCGGCCCCTCGACCGCGTCGACCAGCAGCAGCACGCCATCGACCATCGAGAGGGAGCGCTCCACCTCGCCGCCGAAGTCGGCGTGCCCGGGCGTGTCAACGATATTGATGTGCACGCCCTCGTAGTCGACGGCGGTGTTCTTGGCGAGGATGGTGATGCCGCGCTCGCGCTCGAGGTCGTTCGAGTCCATGACGCGCTCGGCGATATGTTGGTGCGCGGCGAAGGTGCCGGACTGGTGCAGCAGCTTGTCGACCAGCGTCGTCTTGCCGTGATCGACGTGGGCGATGATCGCGAGGTTGCGGATGGAGCGGGACATTGCAGGAGCCGATTGCGCGAAAAGTCGCGCATTGTACCAGCCCGCTATGTTAAAAGCGCCTTTTCCAGCGCGGCGACCAGGGGGCCCAGCTTGGGCGGGCTCGCTTCGAGTGCAATATTCACGCCGCGGCTTGCGAGCGCCGCGCTGCACACCGGTCCGATGGAGGCGACCCGGGTCCGGTTCAGGTTCGCGGGAAGGGCCTCGTCCTGTCCGATCCGGCGCGCCAGCTCGAACAGGTTGTGCGCCTGGGAGGCGCTGGTGAATACCACGGCGTCGATCCCGCCGCGGCCGAGCGCCGCGATCAGCGCCTCGAGCGGTCGGGTGTCCTCGGGCAGCGCCCAGCGGTAGGTGGGAATCTCGATGATCTCCGCGCCTCTTGCAAAGAGCGCGCGCTCGAGCTCGACGTTCGTCTCGCCGTAGCGCTGCACCAGCACGCGCTCGCCCCGCAGGGGCAGTTCGCCCAGGGCTTCGAGCACCTGGACGGTCGTGTAGGGCTCGGCGGCGCTGAGGTCGATGCGCACCTCGCGCGAGCGCAGCACCCCGGTCGGCTTGGGGCCCCTGGCGACCACCACGCACTTCGACAGCAGACCGAGGAGCGCCTGCGCGGCGCCCGTCGAATCGACCGCGTCGAACAGCGCTCGCGTCCCCACTCCGGTCTGAAAGATCGCGACGCGGGGCGGGGCTGCCTCGAGCCCGGCGACGAGCCGCGCGATATTCGCGGGGTCGATGTCGGGAACCTCGGCGAGCGCCGGGGCGAGCATCACCCGGCCTCCGCGTTTTTCGATGAGGCCGGCGAGCTGGGGGCCCAGCCGGCTCTCGAGCACCGCGACGGTTTTGCCTTTCAGAAGTAGCTCACCAGCATGAAGACGGCGCACAGCGCCGCCGCCGCCGACGTACAGGCGAGAAGCCACCCAGCCGGCACGGGGTGGGCCTCGACCAGCCTGTCCAGGCTCATGTGCAGGTCATCCCAGCCGCGCACAACGCGGGGCGACACCCAGCGGTCGGTGAAAGCCTCGAGCCGGCTTTCGGCATTGGGATGGAAGAGCAAGATCGAACCGACAACGACGCCGGCCACGCTGCCCACGATCAGCAGCCACCTCGACAGGTCGAGGATGACTGCAACGACGGGCGCGGCGGTCTCTTCGGCAAGGACCCTGCTCAGCGCCGTCACGTCCACCGCGGTCACCATGCCGAAAGTGGCGATCAGGCCGCCGAGCACGAAGGCGCCGGCGAGCCAGCGTTGATACGCATGCGTGGATGTCCCGGGGAGCGCTTCGTGCCTCGAGAGCCGCCGGTTGAGGCCGCGAAAGAACTCCGAGGTCGTGCGCGTGGACAGGATCAGGCCGATGCCGACGCCCAGCCCGGAGACCGCGACTGCCAGAAGCGCCACGATCAGGATCTGGCTCAGGACCTGCCACATCCTGTGGGCGCTACGCGCGCTGCCAGGACGCGCGGCGAAACCGCTTGCGTCGCGCGGGTGTCGCGTCCTTCTTCTCGACGAATTCGTGGACGCGCGCGCCCGTAGCGAGCCTGATCTCCTCCGGGAGGGAGCGCGATGCGGCGTCGAAGCGCGCGACCAGTGGCTCGCCCTTGGAGGAGCCCGACGCCTTCTCGCCGTCGAGATAGAACCCGCCGTCCCTGTGCCACACCAGCGCCCGCTCGCTCGAGTCCAGGCCGTAGCAAAGCTGGAACTGCACCAGCTCTCCGCCGTCGCTCTGCCAGACGAACAGGTCGAAGTAGTCGTCGTGAAACCAGCGCCGGTGGACATCGGCCTCATCGGCTACGCCGAGGATTTCGTGCATCATGGGATCCGCATCAATATCGGGAGAGGTGATTCTTGGACACGCTCGATCTGCGACGGTTTCACGCAGGATCGCTCGCCTCCGGGCATACAATGCATATGCTGATGATTTTACGCCCCTTGCGCCCCGCCGTGCTCGCCTGCCTGCTGTTCGCGGCCGCCGCCGCCGGGCCGCTTTGGGCACAACCCTTCCCCTCGCACGCCGTGAAGGTCGTGGTGCCGACTTCGCCCGGAGGCGCAACCGACGCCTTCGCGCGCGCCTTGTCGGCGCGGCTTTCGGCAACGTGGGAACAGGCGGTCGTGGTCGAGAACCGCGCCGGGGCGAACCAGATTCTCGGCGCCGACTACGTCTCCAAGTCCGCTCCGGACGGGTACACGCTGCTCGTTTCGGACGCATCCTCGTTCGTGATCAACCCGCATCTGTATCCGAAGCTTCCCTACGACGGCGTAAACGGCTTCACGCCGATCACGGTGCTCGTGCGCTTTCCCTGGGTCGTCGCGGTGCACGCCTCGGTTCCCGCGCGCACCTTCCAGGAGCTGGTCGCGCTCGCGCGGGCCGAGCCGGGAACGCTCTCCTACGGCTCGTTCGGGCTGGGGTCGTCGGCGCACATCAGCGTCGACTACCTGAAGAACCTGCTGGGGATCGACATCGTGCACGTCCCCTACAAGGGAGCCGGTCCGGCGGTGACCGATCTGCTGTCGGGCCGCATCCAGATGATGATGGTGACGCCGCTCCTGGTCGAGCCTCACGCGCGCTCGGGCAAGCTGCGGCTCGTCGCCGCCGCCACCGCGCAGCGCATCGCGGGACTGCCCGACCTCCCCACGATCGCCGAATCGGGCGTGCCCGGGTACGAGGCCGGAACCTGGTTCGCGCTCGTCGGGCCCGCGGGAATTCCGCGCGAAGTGATTGCGAAGATCTACGCCGACACGGCGAAGATCCTCGCCGACCCCGGCTTTCGCGAGCAGTACGTCACGCGCCAGTGGTTCGAAGCGATCGGCAGCACGCCCGAGGAGTTCGCGGCGTACCTCAAGGCGGAGTACCTGCGCTGGGACCGGCTGATCAAGCTGTCTCGCGTCAGCGTGGAGTAGATTCACTCCCAGGTTTCGCGGGCTACGTCGACCACGAGCTCGAGTTTCCGCCACTGCGCATCCTCGGTCAGCAGGTTGCCATGGTGGGTGCTCGCGAAGCCGCACTGTGGGCTGATGCACAGATTCTCGAGCGGCACGAGGCGCGCCGCCTGGTCGATGCGCCTTTTCAGGGTGTCCTTGTCCTCGAGCGCGGGCGTCTTGGTCGACACGAGGCCCAGCACGATCTTCTTGCCCTTCGGCACCATGCGCAGCGGCTCGAAGCTTCCCGCCCGGTCGCTGTCGTATTCCAGGAAGTAGCCGTCGACGCCGGTCTCCTGGAACACGGCCCGGGCCACCGGCTCGTAGCCGCCTTCGGCGAGCCAGGTGCTCTTCCAGTTGCCGCGACAGGTGTGCATCACGATCGTCATCCCGGGTGGCCGTCCGGCGATCGCCGCGTTGACCGCCTCGGCGTACATGTGCGGCAGCGCCTCGGGGTCGTCGCCGCGCGCGCGGCAGCTCTCGCGGAACTTCTCGTCGCACAGGAACGAGAAGCTGGTGTCGTCGATCTGCAGGTAGGTGCAGCCGGCCGCGGCGAGGTCGGCGATCTCCTCGCGATATGCGCGCCCCACGTCGCGCCACAGCTCGTCGAGATCGGGGTAGGCCTCGCGGCTGATCGCAGCCCGCCCGCCGCGGTGGTAAAGAATGGACGGCGAGGGCATGGTGAACTTGGGAGTCTGCTTCGCGACCGACTTCAGGTACTTGAAGTGATCGAGCATCATCGGGCGCGCACGCCTGACCCTGCGGCGCACCTGCGGGGTGTAGCGCGGGTCGTCCGACCCTGCGAACTTGTACGATTTTGCGTCGAGCTCGATCTCGACGCCGTCGATCTTGCCGAGAAAGTCGTGATTCCACCAGCCGCGGCGGTACTCCCCGTCGGTGATGCTTTGCAGCCCGATCGCCTCCTGCATCCCGACCGCGCGCCGGACGCAGCGGTCCTCGATCTCGCGCAACGACTCGGCGCTCATCTCGCCGCGCTCGACTTTCGCGCGCGCTTCCTTGATCTCGGCGGGTCGCAGCAGGCTCCCCACCTGGTCGGCGCGGAACGGCGGTCTTGCGACGGCGGTCATCAGTCCGGGTTCACCGCCAGCGTGCCCCAGTTGACCATGAAACCCTCGGAGCGCTGCAGGAAGTCGAGAAGCACCGCGAGCATGCGCTCGGGCTGGTCGACCTCGATCGCGTGCGCCGCGTCCCAGATGTAGACGAGGTAGGCGTGCGGCAGCCGGCTCTTCAGGAGCTGCACGCTCTCCTTGGGAATCATGCGGTCGGCGGTGCCGTGGAGGATCAGGGTGAGCTTGTCGATCGACGGGATGCGGGCTAGCAGCTCCTCGTCGGTGTCGGGCGAGTAGCCGTAGTGAGGCAGCATGCGGCGGTTCGCCGCTTCGACCTCCAGCGTCTTGCTCTCGGGCGGCAGCTTCTCCGGATGCAGGAAGAGCAGCTTCTTCAGCGCTTCGGGGTCGGGCGGCCGGCCGGCGTATCCCTTCGGACGGAAGCCCGCCGGGCATTCGAGGACGAGGTGGTCGACGAGCGCCGGCCGCTCGGCGGCAAGCCAGGCGGCGAGATAGCCGCCGAAGGAGCAGCCGATGAGATCGCAGGGGCCGCCCACGACCTTCTCGATGAATTCGCCGACGAGCGCGGCGAGGCCTTTCATGGACTTCACCGACGCATGCGCTTGAGTACCGTCGAATCCCGGCGCGATCGGCGCGTACAACCTGAATGATTTCGCCAGCTCGTCCAGCACCTTCGTCCAGCGCACGCCGCCCGCGGGATGGAGGTACACCAGCGGGCGTCCCTCCCCGGCCGGGTAGTAGCTGAACTCGCCTGAGGAGAGGGAAAGCTTGCTCGCTTGGGGCTGCATCAAAGCTCCCGCACGTGCGGCAGCACGCGGTCGCGGAACAGCTCCATCCCGCGACGGATCACCTCGTCGGGGAGCGTGCCGACCTTCACGGTGAAGTTGAACACGCCATGACCCAGCTCGGCGTGGATGCGCCTGATTTGCTTGACCACGGTCTCGGGGCTGCCGCACAGCACCGTGCCGCGCTCGATCTGTTCGTCGAGCGTGAGCGTGCGGCGTTTGTCTAGCCGGCTCTTCCAGCGGTCGCGGCTCTCCTCGCTCTCGAAGTAGCGCGTCTTCTGCAGCACGATGCGCTGCGAGGCCTGCAGGCCGCCCATCAGGACCTGGTCGAAGTACTTGAGACCCTGCGACAGGTGCCGGCGCGCCTCCTCGTCGGTCTCGGCGATGCAGGTGTGCATGCCCACCAGCACGTTCTCGGGAGCGGGCTCCCAGCCGCTCGCCTTCGCCGCCTCGCGGTATACGCGGATGCATTCCTTCCCGCTCGGCAGGTCGGCGAGCAGCACCATGCCCATGGTGGCGCGCACCTCGGCGGCGAACCGGGCAGAGTCGGCGTTGCTCGCCGAGATCACCAGCGGCGGGTGCGGCTTCTGCATCGGCTTGGGCCAGATCGACACCTGGCGGTACTGATAGTGCTTGCCTTCCCAGCCGAAGGGCTCGGGCTCGGTCCACGCCTTGAGGATCAGCTGCACCGCCTCGCGCTGACGCTCCCAGGATTCGCCGGGCGGAATGTTGTACGCGAGATACTCGTGCGGAATGCCGCGCATCAGACCCGCGACGAGACGCCCGCCGCTCATGCAGTCGAGCATGGCGTACTCCTCGGCGATGCGGATCGGATTGTTGAGCGGGACCAGGTTGCCGGTGATGGCGATCTTGGAGCGCTGCGTCGAGTAGGCGAGCGCGCCGCCGATGAGGTTGGGGTTGGCCATCATCCCGTAGGGGCTGAAGTGGTGCTCGTTGCAGCCCACCCAGTCGAAGCCGCAAGACTCGGCGTGGATCATGCTTTCGACGTAGCCGCGGTAGAGCGCGCTCGCCTTCTGGGGATCGAAGTAGCGGTTGGGAAACGGCCAGTCGTGCGATTCCAGGTCCAGATGGGTATAGGGCATCAGGTGGAAAAAAGAGAATTTCAAAGCCAATCCCCGCTTTGTCTTTGGTCGAGAGAATACAATAACGGCGAGGCAATTTCAGCCCACGAATCGCCCACTCATGAGACGAATCCTCCCCGCACTCCTATGCGCCGTCGCCGCGACCGCGCAGGGCCAGACCTACCCGGCGAAAGTGGTGAAGGTGGTCGCTCCGTATTCGAGCAGCGCGGGACCAACCCTGTTCATGCGCCTGATGGCCGAGCGCCTGACGAAGGTCTGGGGCAAGCAGGTGATCGTCGACTCGCGGCCCGGCGCGAGCGGCTTCATCGCGCTCGAGGCGGTGAAGAACGCCCTGCCCGACGGCTACGAGCTGATCGTGGTGAGCAACGCGCACGTCGCGATCAACCCGGCGCTGTACAAGAATCTCCCCTACGATCCCCGGGCGGACTTCGCGCCCGTGGGCATGATCTACCACACGCCGTTCTTCGTGACCGTGAAGAGCGACGGGCCGTACGCGACGGTGCCCGCGTTGATCGCGGCGGCGAAAGCAGGTCCGGGCAAGCTCACCTACGGTGCGCCCTACGTCGGCAGCCCCTCCCACCTCGGCGGCGCCGACTTCGCCCGTCGGACCGGAACCTCGATGCTCCTCGTGCCCTTCAAGGACCAGGCACAGATGTACCTGTCGATCGCCAGCGGCGACCTCGACTGGGCGCTGTCCACGCTCGCCTCGGCGACGCCCCTGAGAAAAGCCGGCCGCGTCAAGCTGCTCGCGATCGCCTCAGCGCGGCGCTCGGCCTCGGCGCCGGAGGTGCCCACGATGAAAGAGGCCGGCGGCCCGGATTTCGAGATGGACTCCTGGCTCGCGCTACTCGCGCCGAAGAAGACGCCGGCCGCGGTGGTGCGAAAGATCAACGCCGACATGAATGCGGAGCTCGCCGCGCCCGAAGTGCTCGAGCGTATGAAGGCCATGGGTTTCGAGGCCTCGCCGGGGACGCCCGAGCAACTCGCCGAGGCGATCCGGGTGGATACCGAGACCTACGCGGAGCTGGTGCGCCTGACGGGCGCGAGCGCGGACTGAGCTAGGAGCGTCCCTTTTCCCGGGCGGCGAGCAGCTCCTTGTAGCGCTGCTCCAGCTCGTGCGCCTGCGCTTCCGATTTCATTCGCTTGGTAACGTCGGTGATCACGCCCAGGCGCGCGGGCTTGCCGTCGAACTCGAGGTTGAAGGACACGATCTCGACGTCGATCTCCTCGCCGTTCTTCTTGCGGTGCCGCGCGACGCGCTGCATGTACGAGCGGCTCTGGTCCTGGAAATCCCGGAGCAGCTTGGCGATGTCCTCGGGATAGCGCAGCTGCTCCGCGGTCATCTTGAGGAACTCCTCGCGCGTGTAGCCGTACTGATCCAACGCCGCCTGGTTGACGGCGAGGAAGCGCAGCGTCTTGTTCTCCACGACCCACATCGGGTGCGGGTGGATATCGAAAAGCATGCGATAGCGCAGCTCGCTGTCTTCGAGCGCCTTCTGGGCCCGCGCGGTGGCCGAGATGTCCTTGCCGATACCGTGGTATCCCCTGAAGCGTCCCTCGGCGTCGAAAATCGGCTCGCCGGTGACGCTCAGATAGCGCAGCTCCCCCGCGCTGTCCGTAGCCGCATAGACGAAATCGCTGAAGGGCTCGTGACGCTCGAGCAGATCGCGGTGCCGCTGCCACACTTTTTCGGGCAGCGGAGCTACATTCGGAAGCTCCCAGCGCGCCTTGCCCATGAACACCTCCGGGCCGAGGCCGCGCTTCTCCAGCCCGGCCAGCGCGACGAAGCGGAAGTTCTCGTCCTGCACCCAGTACCAATCCGAGCTCATCTCCACCATCCTGCGGAAGCGCGTCTCGCTCGCCTTGAGCGCCTCCTCGGCGAGCTTCTGCTTGGTGATGTCGTACATGAGCGCGACCGAGCACCAGGGCGAGCCCGATGCGTCGCGGAGGAAGGTCCCGGTGATCCGCACCCACAGAGTCGAACCGTCCTTGCACAGGTAGCGTTTCTCGTAGACGCGCGACTGGGATGTCGTGAGCAGCTCTTGCTGGAAATCCTGGGAAGCCTGAACGTCGTCGGGGTGCGTGATCTCCTGGAAGCTGCGGTTGAGCAGCTCGTCGGCCTCGTAGCCCAGCATGCGGCACAGCGCCTCGTTCACGCTCAGGAAGCGGCCCTCGGGCGACCCGACGCCCACGCCCACTGCGCTTTGCCCGAAAAGCGAACGGAAAAAGGTTTCGCCGTCCGGTATGGCGCCGATACGATCCTGCCCGCTCATCCCCTCTCCTCTCCGACCGGCGGGGCGCGTCGCCGGTGTGCCCGCCGCGCGCCCTCGTTGCATGTGCATAAGCGCGCCAGTGTGGCACCGGGGTCGCGCTGGAGCAATGAAATATATTACGAAACAAGGCCCAGCATGCAGGTATGTGGCCTTCGCTAGGCCTTTCGGCAGGGCAAAAACGGGCCGATATAATTCGAGCACTATTTCACGGGGGGTGACCCATGCGGGCTCTAGCGATCCTGATCTCGGCCGCTGTTTTTTCGGCGGCCGCCGCTGCCCAGACCTACCCGGCCAGGCCGGTGCGCATGGTCGTCCCGTTCGCGCCCGGCGGTGCGGTGGACACGGTGGCGCGCGCGCTCGGCCAGAAGCTCGGCGAGTCCTGGGGGCAGCCCGTCCTGGTCGACAGCAAGCCGGGCGCAGGGGGCAACATCGCGGCGGACGCCGTCTCCAAGGCGCCCGCCGACGGCTACACCCTGCTGATCACCACCCAGGGATTCGCGATCAGCCCGGGTCTGTACAAGAAGCTGCCCTTCGACGCCGTGCGGGACTTCGCGCCGGTGACCCAGCTGACGTCCTCGTTTCTCGTGCTCGTGTGCAGCCCGCAACTGCCCTCGCAGTCGATACGCGAGCTGGTCGCTCTCGCCAGGTCCAAGCCGAACGCCATCAACTACGGCTCGACCGGCACGGGGGCGCCGCCGCACCTGCTCGGCGAGCTGCTGAAGAGCACCTCCGGTATCGACATGCTGCACGTCCCTTACAAGGGCGACGCGCCGCTCACGCAGGCGCTGCTCGCGGGCGAAGTGCAAGTCGCGTTCATGCCGCTCGCGGGCGTGCTGCCGCACATCAGGTCGGGCCGCTTGCGCGCGCTCGGCGTGAGCGGCAAGACGCGCTCGGCGACGCTGCCCGACGTTCCGACCTTCACGGAGGCGGGCATTCCCTTCGAGTTCACTGGCTGGCTGGGAATATTCGCGCCGGCGGCCGCGCCGCGCGAGCTGGTCGCGCAGATCCGCCGCGACATTGCCAAGGCGATCGTCGCGCCGGACCTGCTCGAGCGCTGGCCGGCGTGGGGCTACGAGCCGGTGGGCAACACGCCAGAAGAATTCTCCGCCAGGCTCGCCGCCGACATGGCGATGTACGCCAAGGTGATCCGCGATGCCAAGATCCCGTTGCAGGACTAGCGTCCCGCTTTTTCGTTTCCCAGCGAGCCGTTCAGCACGCGCGCAAGGCGCACGCCCGCCTTTCTCAGCTGCAGGTCGATGACCGGGGCCGAGCTCGCGTAGTAAGCGTCTCCCAGCGAAACCACGCCGGCGATCCGGTCGCCGCACGAGGTGGCGACCGGCAGCATCGCGTAGACGCGATCCCGCGCGAGCACGTGGCTCTCTGCGATCCAGAGCTCGACCGAGCCTTGTTCCCAGGCGGTGCGGTCGCTTTCGGCGATCGGCGCGGAAGCGAGCACGCGCTCGCCGCCGCGATCCGCGACCAGCCTCGAAACCATGTGGACGTCCCAGAGAGCGTGCAGATTGAGGCTGCCGTAGGGCGGGTTGTCGCGCACGCCGAGGAACGACACCTGCAACTGGTTGCCCCCGCGATCGCCGCGATTGGCCGCATGCAGCGGCTGGTGGATATCGCCGACCAGGTGCACGACCCATTTGAGCGCTTCGTTTCTCGCCCGCGGCCGCGCGCGCGCGTCGCCCAGGATCGCGAGCTGGCGCTCGACCTGGGCCGAGGCGCAGCGTCCGCTGCGGCAGTACTTGGCGTACTCGGGGTCAGCGCACAGGGGCATGTCGTCGTAGTGCCAGGAGCCGCGCCGCCGGCCCCAATCAAAGTCCTTGATCTCGTCCGCCCAGCTCGCGACCTCGCCCAGGGTTCGCCGGCCCGAGGGCGAGCCGTCTGCGAGACGGTCGTTCTTCAGCAGCTCTGCGGCCTCCGTCCGCGCCTTTGCGTTGAGATATCTTTCGGCGATGTCGCCCACCACGCGGTGGCCTTCCGGGCCCCAGGCGTGGGCCGGCGCTGAGACGGCCGAAAGGAGGACCCAGAGCGCCGCGCCGATCAGCCTCACTGCGGCGTGAACCCGATGTCGCGCGCGAGCTTGCCGTACTTGGCGTAATCGTCGCGAATGATATCGCCGAAGAATTCGGGGGACTCGGTGACGATGATCAGGCCGGAGGCGACCATCTTGTCGGCGACATCGGGGAGCTTCATCGCGCGGTTGATCTCCTCGTTGAGGAGGCGGATTACGTCGCGGGGCGCGGCCGCCGGGGCGACGTAGCCGAACCAGCCGCGCGAGTCGTAGCCGGGTACTGCGTCGGCGAAAATCGGCAGCTCGGGCTTGTTCGGCACCGGCACCGGATTCGTCACTCCGATGAGCCGCAGGCGTCCGGAGAGAACGTGCGGCGAGAGGCTGGTGTAGGCGCCGATACCGAGCTGCACCTGCCCGCCCATCACGTCGGTGGCGATCTGCGTCGCACCCTTGTAGGGAATGTGCTGGAAGGTGAAGCCGCCCATCATGGCGAGATTCTCGAACGCGAGGTGCGGAAACCCGCCCTCCCCGTTGGTGGCCAGGGTGAGCTTTCCCGGGTTCGCCTTGGCCCAGGCGACCATCTCGGCTGCGGTCTTGAAGGGCAGGTTGGGGTTCGCAACGACCGCCAGGTAGTTCGTCGCGATCACCGCGATCGGCGCGAAATCCTTCAGCGGATCGTAGGGGATCTTCTTGTAGGTATGCGGCGCGACCACCAGGTTGCCGCCCTGGCCGACCGCGATGGTATAGCCGTCGGCGGGGGCGCGCGCCGCGAGCTCGAGGCCGATCTGCCCGCTCGCGCCGGGGCGGTTCTCCACGATCATCTGCTGCCCGAGACGCTCGGATATCTTCGGCCCGATGAGGCGCGACAGGATGTCGACCGCGTCGCCCGGCGGGTAGGGAACGATGACACGGATCGGCTTGGAGGGGTAGGACTGCGCGAGCGCAGCCGAAGCGAGCCCCAGGGTGAACGCTGCAAGCACGAGTACGCGGAGCGGTCTCATCCTCGCTCTCCTCTTCCATTCCGACGATTCGTCATTTTACGGGCGGTGACCACCACTGTCATTCCCGCCGGGGCAAGACCGGGTACTTCCGGAAAATGGCGGGGAAATCTCGGACTAGTGATCGACACGCCCCCGGAGGTCTTCAAACGGCACTAGCACACCCACGCGATATGCAGGGCGCGCGCTGAGCCTTTCATACCATGCACAAACGTTCGGGAGTTCGGGTATCGATATACCCATCTCAAAGTACCGATAGAGCGAGGTCGCCGCCGGAATATCTCCCATCGAGAAGTTCTCGCCCGCGACAAAAGCCCTGCCTTGTAGGTGCGCATCCAAGACAGCGAAGTGCTTCTCACATTGCGTCATGGCTGCCTCGATCAGGTTGACGTTTCGATGCTTCTCCGGGGTTCGAAAGAAGCCCCAGAACAGCTTCATGAATTCCGGTTGCAGCGTTGCCAGCATCCAATCCATCCATCGATCAGCCAGCGACCGTACCCTAGGATCACTCGGCCAGAGAGAGCCTGCGCCATAGGTCGCCGCCAGGTATCGAATGATCGTATGCGACTCCCAAATAGCTAGGCCATTGTCTTCGAGCACCGGGATGCGCCCGTTCGGATTGAGCGCCAGAAACCGCGGGGTTTCGAGTCCTCTGAATCGACCGCCGACTTCAAGGTGCTCGTATTCCAGACCGAGTTCCGCCATCGCCCACATCACCTTCTGGACATTGAATGCGCTGCGCCGTCCCCAGAGCCTCAATTTGGAAATCCTCCATTCGGATTTGCCAATCAGTCGGCGCTCAGGTGAAGGTTTCTGATCACCCGCGCCCAGCGCTCGGTCTCGTCGCGGATGAAGGCATCGATCTCCTCGGGGGAGCCGCCCATGACGACGACCCCTATCTTCTCGAGACGATCGATGACCTCGGGCGACATGAGCGCCTTGCCGACCTCGGCGTTTAAGCGGTTGATGACCTCCCTCGGCGTGTCCGCCGGGACCACGAACCCGAACCACTGAACTGCGATGATTTCCGGCGGGAAGCCCGCCTCGACGACCGTTGGGACGCCGGGCAGTTCTTTCAGGCGCACTTGGGTATTGACGGCGAGCGCCTTGAGCTTTCCCGACTTGACATGCGGAATTGCAAACGTGCTGGTGAGGACCATGAGCGAGAGTTGACCGCTCAACAGGTCCGGAATCACCTGCGGCTGCCCTTTGTAAGGAACGAACGCCAGCTCGATCCCGGCGGCGTCCGCGAACAGCAAGGCGCAGAGGTGACTGAAGCTGCCGGTCCCGGCGTGCCCCGCATTGAGTTTTCCGGGCCGCGCCTTGGCATACTCGACGAATTCCCTCAGCGAGTTCACCGGCAAGGTGCTCGGCACGACGAACACGTTCGGTGTCGCTCCGATCAGCGCGGCGCCGGCGAAGTCGGCGGCCTTGAACTTGGAGTTGGGATCGAGCGCCGGGTTAACGGTAAGGAACGGCGCGCCCATCATCAAAGTGTAGCCGTCCGGCGGCGCGTTTCGAGCGAGTTGCGCGCCGATGTTCCCGCTCGCGCCGGGCTTGGGCTCCACCAGGATCGGCTGGCCCCAGTTCGCGGCGAGCTTGTCGGTCACAGCGCGCGCGACGAGATCGACTGCGCCGCCGCCAGGGAAGGCGACGATCACGTGCACCGGCCTCTCCGGGTAGCCCGCTGCGTGCGCAGCTGCGGCCGCTAATGCAAGCGCGACGATCGCGGCGCGGACAGCGGTGCTCAGGCGCGGCATATCCGTTCTCCTTGCTGAATCAGTCATTCGGCCGGTCCACGGTCTGCTACCGCGCTGCCGTGGCGATCGTCTGCGTCTGTTCCAGCCGCCCCAGCAGCACCGCCATCCGCGTGAGTTGTTGCTTGAGCTCGGCAATTTCCACGCCGTGCTTTTCAAGTTGCGCAATGCGCGTCGTCTGCTCCTTCAGCTCCGCCCTCTGCTCGATCAGTTTCGCCGCCTGCGCCGCTATCGTACGCTGTTGTTTCTGGTACTCGTTGAGCAGCATCGGCGCGAGGAACTGGTAATACACCGTCTCGATCCGGCCGTCGGCCGAGCGCGCGACCAGGCCCGGGGCGACCTGGGCGACTTCCTCGGCGACGAGGCCGTATTGCAGCGTGCGGCCGTTCGGGTTCTTGTCCGATTTGTAGTGGAAGGTCACAGGCCGCATCTTCATCAGCGTGCGGCTCGCCTCGCCCATGTCGGCGATGTCGTCCTTCACGCGGCGCGAGGAGCTGGCCGTGCCCAGCTGGCCGGCGCTGTCGATCACTACCGCAACCGCGTTGGCGTTGGCTGTCGTGACCCCGCGGATGCCGGCGATGAACGCGGCGGCATGCGTTCCGGCAGTGCCGATCCGGATGGTGCTCGACTCGCCCGCGATCCCTGTGTTGCCGATGTCGATATTGCTACTGCCGGTGGTCAGACTGGATCCCGCACGCGTTCCCAGTGCGATGTTGCTACCGCCGGTCGTATTGGACTCAAGGGCGCTCACGCCGCTGGCGGTGTTGTTGCTGCCGGTTGTGTTGCTGAAGAGCGCGCTCACGCCGCTGGCGGTGTTCTGGATGCCGGTTGTGTTGCTGAAGAGCGCAAACGCGCCGCTGGCGGTGTTGTAGCCGCCGGTCGTGTTGCTGAAGAGCGCGCTCAGGCCGCTGGCGGTATTGTAGTTGCCGGTCGTGTTCCTGAAGAGCGCGCTCCCGCCGCTGGCGGTGTTGTTGAACCCGCTCGTGTTGAAGTGGAGTGCCAACACGCCGCTGGCGGTGTTCTGGACGCCGCTCATCGTAAAGTTGCCGGCGCCCACTCCGAGGAAGGTGTTATCGGAGCCAAAGTTGTGGATGAAGGACCCTGTCCCTTTCAGGATGTTTCCGGCGTCCGCCGTCGAGGGCACCAGCGTGATGTTGCCCGTCACGTTCGGGCTCGCCGCCCCGGACTCGAGCACGGTGATGCGCAAGTCGTTGCTGTCCACCGCCGTCTTCACCTTGTTGAAGTTGCCGTTCACCTCCGAGGCCTTTGCCGTTTGGCCCGTGGCGAAGGGCGTGAGCGGTTCCACCGGGCCGGCGTGGCCCGTATGGATGACGCACGCAAACAGCGCTGTGATCGCCAGAAATCTCAGGTTCGTTTTCATGAATGCCTCCCTCGATTTGAATCGTCGTTGAAACGCCAGGCCTTCAACCCCAGTTGCCCTGGTCCCAGACCATCGAGTCCCAGTTGTTCGATGGAGGCTCAGCGCTGCTGCTCGATCCGCCGCCTCCACCGCCGCCGCAGGCGGCGAGGAAAACCAAGACCACCAACACGCCCGCGGTCCGCACCAGCTGAAAACGGGGTTTCATATGCTCCTCCGGCTCGTAAGAACCCTTGCGGTCAATCCGCGCGGATCGGGCGCGGCGCACTTGCGGTAGATGCGACGAGCGCGGCGCCGACGAACTCGTCGCGATGGCGACCGGGGTGCTAAGGCGTCCTTTCACTGCTTCGCTCACGAGGTTTGCACGTGAGTTCGGCACGATTTCTCGTGCTCCGCGCTCATTTGGAGAGTCACGAGATACCCTCCGTAAGCGAGCGCCAGGCCCGCGGAAATTTGAACGACGCGGACCACGAGGTCCAACAGTCCAGGCAACCATTCCATGATTTGGATCTCCTATCGACGAGTGCGGGTTCAGTCTACGGCCCAGCCGACCTATGCAGCAATATCAAATCGTGTAAAGTAGAATTGCTACTTTTGCATAGGGGGAAGCGCATGGACCTGAAAGGCCTGCGGGCGTTTTGCAGCGTGGCCGAATCCGGCAGCTTCAGCCGCGCGGCAGCGGCACTCGGTGTGGCGCAGTCGGTGTTGAGCCGGCAGGTTTCTGCGCTCGAAATCGAGTTGGGGGCACGGCTCTTCTACCGCTCCGGGCGCGGGGTGACTCTGACCGACCTAGGCGATGCCGTTCGTCAGCGTGCGAAATCCTTGCTGATGGACTCGGAGCAGCTGCTGCTGGAGGCGCGCGGCGTCCGGGACAATCCCGCTGGGACGGTGGACTTCGGCGTCGTGCCCGCGATCACGCACCCGTTGGTGGGTCGCCTGTTCGAGCGGCTGAAGCACGACTACCCCCTGATACGGTTGCGTGTGTACGAAGCCTACAGTGGACAGATCGAGGACTGGTTGGCGAACGGTCGGATCGAGATCGGCCTGTTCCATCGCTTTCGTGCCGGCAGGGTGCGCGGCGCGGAGAAAGTGCTCCAGTCCGAGCTGATGCTGGTGAGCCCGCGAGGCCACCCGGCGACGCGGCACAAGGAAGTCCCGTTCCGCGCCCTCGGCGGCCTGCCGCTCGCGATACCCCTGCGCCCGACCGCGCTTGTCTCCGCGCTGGCCGATCTAGCGGCGCGACAGCGCATTCAGTTGAACATCGCGCTGGAAGGAAGCACAGCGACGATCATCATGGAGGCAGTTGCGCGCTCTGGCCTATGCGCGGTATTTGCGCGGCACTACGCGGAAAGGCAAATGAAATCCGCGGAAATCTCGGCCTCGCGGATCGTCAAGCCGACGATCGTGCAGACGACATGGCTCGCGCTGGGTACGCAGCGCTCTGCCACGGTCGCCGCGCGCGTCGTCGTAAGGCTGGTGCGCGAAATCATGCTCGAGAAACGCACTTAGGATTCGGAACCACGAGGACGGATTTCAAAGGGACGATGGCATTTGCTGCCGCGTGGCGTCCAACTTCAGTGTTCTTGCGAGCCACGACGAGACGATGGCCTGGACCGCTTCCTCGCGGCCGTTGTAGAAGTGATCGCAGCCGGAGACGATTTCCACGTCGCTCGGACCGCCCGAGCGCGCCTTGAATTCCTCGGCGGGGTAGTTCTCCCGCGGTTCCCGGTCGCCGCGGACGTAGAGCACCGGGCATTTCACCCGGGGCGCGAGGGCTAGACCGTCGGGCGTATCGTTCAGGCGGTCGAGGTAGCTCTCGGCGCTGATCGCATACCACCAACCCGGCATGAGCATCAGCTCGCGTCCGCGGCCCGCTGCGACGAGTTCCCTTGCTCTTGCGTTGAATTCCTCGATGCGGTCCTGCGCCATGAGGCCCGCGCGGCTGGTGCGCTGCAAGATGTCCTTGCCGCCGAGATGCGCGGACAGCAGGACGAGCGCGGGCGTCCGCGGATGGTCGGCGACGTGGCGCACCCCGAGCATGCCGCCGTTGCTGTGGCCGACGATCACCGGGTGCGCAAAGCCGCGCCCGGCCAACCAGCGCGCCGCGCTGCGGTTGTCCTCGATGTCCTCGCTCGCACGCTGGAACGCGCCCCCTTCGGGGGTGCGGCTCGCACGCGTGGAAAGGATGTCGTGACTGCGGCGGTTGAACGCGACGCAGGCGAGGCCGAGCTTCACCAGCACGGGCGGCAGGAAGCGCATCGCGCCCACGTAGAAATTCATGGTGTTGCCGTGGAACAGGAGCGCCGCGCCGCTCGCCTTGCCCTCGGGCTCGTAGTACAGCCCGTCGAGGGCAACCGTGTCGGTGGGGATGGAGACCAGCTCCGCGCGCATGCGACTACGCGGGTATGACCGGAAGGAGCAGGTGAGCCTGCCGTTTCGCGCCGAAGTGCAGCGTGACGTTCCCGCCGAAGACCGAGGGCGGCCGGTCGGTGGGGTCGTCGTGGATGAAGGGCCCGCAGCCGCGCATCGGGTTCTTCATGTTCGAAAGCGACGCCGCCTCACCGCCGTGCTCGTAATCCTTGCCGCGTATCGTCAGCGCGACGCGGTAGCCCGCCGGCACGACGATGCAGGTCGGCCAGATCTCGACGTCGAGCTCGTAGACTTCCCGGGGAGCGAGCGGCTGCTTCTCGTCGTGGGTATGGAGGGGGCGATAAGGCAGCGAGCGTTTCGGATCGAGTTTCCTGTGCGAGGCGCGCAACCAGCCCTGGCCGATCGGCGTCTTCGGGTCGAGCGCGCCCTGGAACGAGACTTCCTTCCCCTGCGGGTCGAACACGCGCAGCACCGCGAAGATGTCGGCGTCCGCGGTCGAGGAGGAGACGAAGAGCTTGAGCGCCGAGGGCCCGGTAATCTCGAGGGGCTCCTCGAGCGGCGGGGTCGAGAACGTCACGCCCTCTCCCGTCGCGGGATAAGTGACGTAGCCTTCGTTCGAAGGGTGACGCGACAGGCTCAGGCCGTCCATGCCCAGGTAGAAGCGCGTCCATTTCGTGCGCGCGAGCGGCCATTCGTTCTCGTGGCGCAGCACGAATTTCTCTCCCGGGTGACGCACCTGCAGCTGCACCCGCGGTTGCTTGTCCCAGCCGTTGTCCGCGCCTTTGAGGAAATGATCGAAGAAGCGCTTCTGCAGCTCGACGCCGTAGTCGGTGTAGAACGGCGCCCAGTGCGAGCCCCCGTGCGCCTCCAGCCATTTCTGCTTCGACCCCGCGCCGACGAAGCCCTCGAAGTTGCCGCGCGTGTGCAGTCCCTGCCCGCCCCAGTTCGCGGCCGAGAGCAGCGGCACCTTCACCCTGGAGAGATCGGGGCTGCGCTCGGCGTAGTACGCGTCCCAGAGCTCGCGCGACAGGAACGAGTGCCACATGTTCTCGCGGTTCTTCTCCAGCTGCTCGGAAGGAAGGGTCTCCGGGCCGCACACCGTCTCGCCGGTGACCGCGCTCCTCGCGCCGCGCTCACCCTGGCCGTGCTGCACCGTCTTCACCTGCATGTCCTGCCAGTTCTTGCGGAAGGTGCAGATGATGCCGCCGTGGCGCGCGCTCTCGCGGTAGGCGTCGTTCCAGCCCTCCCATACGCAGATCGCGGCAAGGTGCGGCGGCTGCGAGGCCGCGGCGCGCCACTGGTTGCTCGCGTAGTAGGAAATGCCGTTCATGCCCACCTTGGCGTTCGACCAGGGTTGCTTCGCCGCCCACTCGATGCACAGGTGAAGGTCGCGCGTCTCGCGCGCGTTGTTGTGGCACAGGTATCCTGGCGAGCGGCCCGCGCCGCGCGAATCGATGCGCACGCACGCGTACCCGTCGGGCACCCATTTCTCCGGGTCGACGACCTCCCAGTTGGCGTAGCGGTTGCTGCTGCCCGCGACCGCGTCGGGATAGTCGCGCGCCATCAGCTCCCACGCGGTCTTGTAGCCTTCCTGGAAAGCGAGCCCCTTGCCGTAGGGGCCGTAGCTGAGGATCACCGGATAGCGGCCTTCGGGTTCGGGCCTGAACACGTCGGCGCGCAGAGTGAGGCCGTCGTCCATGACGACCGGAACGTCCCAATCGATTCTCATGCAGTCAGCGGGTAAGGCGGCTGTTGGCGAGCTCCAGCCTGTCGGCGAGGTTGCGGACCAGGGCGCGCGTCAGGTAGAGCTGCGCCCCCAGGCTCATCTTGCTGACGGCGTCGGGCCGATATTTTGCGAGGAGCAGCTCGGTAGCCGAGTCGACCGTCGCGTTGCGCGGTACTTCTCCGCCGCGGATGTACGCCATCTCGCCGAAGCACTCCCCTTCGTTGATCATGTTGAGCAGGCGCCCCTGCCGCGTCACCTTGGCCTGCCCCTTGCCGACGAAGTAGAAGCTCTTGCCCTTCTGGTTCTCGCTCACGATGGTCTGCTTGGCCGGAATGCGCGCCCAGTCGCCAGCGCGCGCGAGCTCCCAGTATTCGGTGTCGGAGAGGCCGGCGAGCATCTCGACCTTCTTAAGCACCATGTACTTCTCGGTGTCCGGGATCGCTCCGGGCGGGAGCACCTCCTGCACCGCGTTCGACAGCGCCAGCGCGAAATCGGCCCACGTCGGAAAGCGGTTCTCGGCCTTCTTTGCCATCGCCTTCGCGATGATGCGATCGAGCGACTTGGGCAGCCCCTTCTTCGCCTGGCTCGGCGGAACGGGATCGTCGCCGCGGATCTTGAGCCCGAGCGCCTCGAGCGTGTCGGCGGTATAGGGCTTCTTCCCGGTGAGCAGCTCGTAGAGCACCACGCCCAGGGAGTACATGTCGCTGTGGAAGCCGACCTCCCGGCCGGTAATCTGCTCGGGCGACATGTAGAAGGGCGAGCCCATCGCTGCGGTCTGCACCGCCTGGGCCTTGCGCAGGTAGGCCGCGCCGAAATCCGAGATCTTGACGTCGCTTCCCTCGGAGATCATCAGGTTCGCCGGCTTGATGTCGCGGTGGACGATGCCTTCCTTGGCCGCGTATTCGAGCGCGCCGCAGCACTTGAAGCCGATCTGCAGCACGTCGGCGACCGGAAGCAGCTTGTCGGGCTTGACGTGCGCGGAGAGATCGCCGCCCTTCACGTACTCCATCGCGATGTGCCCGGATTCCTCGGCAACGACGGCGTCGAGGATCGCGACGATGTACGGGTGCCGCAGTTTGCCGGCGAGCGAAGCCTCGTTCTGGAATTGAGTGCGGTAGACCGAGCCGAACTCGGGGTCGCGGAACACCTCGGGCTCGATCGTCTTGAGGGCGACCTCGCGCCCGGTGAACGAGTCCCGGGCGAGGTAGACCATGCCGGTGGCGCCCTTGCCGAGCGCGCGCTGGATCTCGTACTTGCCGATCTGTAGGCTCAGGTCCAGCGTTGCTGCGGGCTCCGTCACGCGCTCTCCCGTTCGCACAGCGACGTCTGTCAGGGCGCTGATTGTGTCATATCCACGTGCCAGCCGATAGAATTGCGGACGTGAGATCCTCGCGCATCGCAACTTTTCTGCTGGCGGCGCTGCTCTCCTGCACGGCATGGGGACAGTATCCAGCTCGGCCGATCCACTTGCTCGTTCCCAATCCGCCCGGCGGCGCGAGCGACACCATCGCGCGCATCGTCGCGCCCGCCTTGAGCGCGGCGCTCGGCCAGCCGATCGTCGTCGAGAATCGCCCGGGCTCGAACGGCAATCTCTCGAGCGAGCTCGCCGCGCGCGCCGCCCCGGACGGCTACACGTTGCTCCTCGGCCAGGACAGCCAGATCGTCATCAGTCCCCACCTCTACCCCAACCTCGGCGTCGACACGCTGAAGGATCTCACCCCGGTAGCGACGCTGATCACCACTCAGATGGTATTGGCGGCCAACCCTTCGCTGCCCGCGAAAGACCTGCGCGAGTTCGTCGAGCTCGCGAAGCGCGCCAAGCCGCCGCTCGCCTACGCCTCGATCGGCAACGGCAGCCAGCATCACCTCACCATGGAGATGCTCAAGCTGCGCGCGGGCATCGAGCTGGTGCACGTTCCCTACAAGGGAGGCGGACCGGCGACGGTGGCCTTGCTCGCCGGAGAGGTCCCCGTGATGTTCGGCGGAAACTCGGTGACCGCGCACATCAGGGCGGGCAGGCTGCGCGGTCTCGCCGTCGCGGGGAAGAAGCGTTCGGCGGCGTTTCCCGACCTTCCGACCCTGAGCGAGTTCTACCCGGGGCTCGAGGTCACCGCGTGGCTGGGAATCTTCGCGCCCGCCGGCGTGCCGCAGCCGGTGCTGATGCGGCTCCACGACGACATCACCCGCCTGCTCGCGGGCAGCGAGCTGCGCGACAAGGTGCTCGGCGTGGGCGGACTCGAGCCTTTCGTCTCCACGCGCGAGGAATTCGCCGCTCTCATCCGCGCGGAGTACGCGAAGTACGGCGAGGTGGTGAAGGCGACCGGGGTCAGGATCGACTAGCTTTCCAGGCGTGCGACTTGCCGTCGGCCTTGACTGTTCCCTCGATCGCGTTGCCGTTCACCCGGCCGTGGTACTCGGCGCCGCCGGCGCTGAAGCTGATCTGGTCGCCGTTCAGCCTGCCGCGGGAGATCGGCGCAGACACGTTGCCCGACTTGAGCGTTCCGGAGATCTTCTGGAAGTCCTGCTTGAGGACGAGCTCGCCCGGCCCGTTCTTCCAGCCGCCCTCGACGTGCGCCGGCACGATCCACAAGTAAGCCGTGCAGTAGGTATCGCAGCCCAGCTCGACGGTCTGGTCGGGCTCCCACTCGCCCATCCTGAAGGTATTGGAGACGATGCGCGTGCCAGGCTTGAGCGTGAGTATCGTGGGCCGCAGCTTGAGGTTCAGGTCGGTCAGCAGGAATAGCGTGATGACGCTGGCCTTGCTCAAGTCCGTCTTGAAGATGTCGGCTTCCTGGAAGCTCGCCTTGCCGGCGACGCCCGCTTTCTCTGCGTTGCGCTTGGAGAGCGTGACCATGTCGGGGTTGTACTCGATGCCGAGCGCCGTCGCGCCGCGCTTGGCGGCGGTGATCACGGTGCGGCCGTCGCCCGAGCCGAGATCCATGACGACATCCTTGGGCGTGACCTTGGCCATGTCGAGCATCTTGTCGACCAGCTCCTGCGGCGAGGGCACCCACACGACGTCCTTGCCTTGCTGCCCGACCTCGGGCTGGAATTCGGGCTTGGTCTGCGCGAGCGCGCACGCGGCGACCGCGGAAAAAATGAGCGTCGACAACAGCCTCGCAGAACGCGATACGGACATGTTTCTCTCCATTAGGGGAAAAAGCGACTTGCTTGATTCGACCAGGCCAGATGATGGCCCCGCCGGGACGCCCGCGTCAACCTCTGCAGGTCGAGGGCAGGTATTGCGCCGGTATTTCCGTGTCGTCGAGTGCCGAGCCGCAGCGCCATCGGGTCACCGGCGCGCCGTTTCCGTTCGGTACGGCGCCGGTGTTGTCCAAGGGTTGCATGGTGAGGTCCTTGGTGTCGATCTGCCCCATGCCGAAGTTGCGCACCGAAATCGTGATCTTACCAATCGGGTCGACTTTCACGGTGCCGACGTACTGGGTCGGGTTGGTGACCTCGCACCCCCAGATGCTGTCGGCGGGAGGATCGCCCCCGCCCTGGTAGATCTCGCTGACGGCGTTTCGGCATGGGGCGAATGCGAGTATCACCTCCGACATCTTCACGCGAACGGTATTGAGGCGAATGTTCGGCACGATGAGCGCAGCCAGGACGCCTATGATCACCACGACGAGCATGATCTCGATGATGGTGAATCCCCGCTGCGTGACATGTCTGCGCATAGCCCCTCTTTGCCGCAAGCGCCGTGCCATTGCGACGGCGCTCAGTTAAGTCTCTGATATGCATTATCAAACAGGTCAAGTCGCGAAAGCAAGGGCGGACCCGGACCCGGGGCGCCTGGCCGGATTTGGGCAGAAACTGACGCGCCGGGGCTTGAACCTAGCGGTCTTCCGATGCGCGCAAGCCGGCTTGCGTGATGACGCGCGCCCACGTCGCAGCGTCGGCGCGGATCACCGCCGCGTACTCCTCGGGCGAGCTGCCTGCGGCCTCGGCGCCTTGGGCGGCGAGCTTTTCCCTGATCTCCGCGCTGCGCACGACCCTCACGGTTTCCGAGCTCAGGCGAGTGACGACAGCGCGAGGCGTGCCGGCGGGGGCGAGCAGCCCATACCACGGGCTCACCTCGTAGCCGGGCACGCCGGATTCGTCGACGGTGGGTATGCCGGGCAGCTCGGGCGAGCGCTGCCGCCCCGTCACGGCGAGCACCCTCAGCTTGCCGGACCTCGCGTGCGGCAGCACCGCCGGGATGCCGAGAAAGGCGATCTGCACTTGGCCGCCGATCAAGTCTGCGGTCGCGGGTGCCGTTCCTTTGTATGGAACGTGCGTGAGCGTCACGCCCGCCATCGCCGCGAACAGCGCCGCAGCGAGGTGCGGCGTGCTGCCGCTCCCGCCCGAGCCGTAGTTGATCTCGCCCGGGCGCGAGCGGGCGAGCGCGATCAGTTCCTTGACCGAATGCGCCGGGAGCGAGGGGTGCGCGACGAGCGCGTTGGGCGCCCTCGCCATCAGCGTGATCGGCGCGAAATCCCGCTCGGTGTCGTAGGGAACCTTGCCCATCAGGGGATTGATGATCAGGCTGCCCGGCCCGACCGAAAGCAGGGTGTAGCCGTCGGGCGCGCTCTTCGCGACGTAGTCGGTGCCGATATTGCCGCCCGCGCCGGCGCGATTCTCGACCAGGAACGGCTGCCCCAGCGAGTCGGCCAGCTTCTGCGCCACCAGGCGCACGATGAGGTCGTTGGGACCACCCGGCGCGAAGGGCACGACCACGCGCACCGGCCTGACGGGATAGTCGTCGGCTTGCGCGGCGAGAGCGAGCAGAGCGAGCGCGCAGGCGCTGACAGCCGCCCGGATTTTTGTCATAGTCTGCGTGGGAGGAGGAGGTCGCAATGGGACAACGAATCTCGACGCTGCTGATTCTACTCGCCGCGGCTGCGCCCGCCGCCCAAGCGCAGGGAGATCTGAGCGAAACGCAGCTGCGCGGCCGCCAGGTCTTCGCGCAGTCCTGTGGCGTATGCCACCTGCAGCCCTCGCTCGGGGTGAAGACCTATGGTCCGGCGCTCAACAAGGCCGCGAGCGCCGGCAACGACGAGGTGATGCGCGCCTTCATCGTCAACGGCACCGACCGCATGCCCGCGTTCAAGTACTACCTCAAGCCGGCGGAAATCGACGCCATCATCGCTTACGTCAGAACCGTGCCGGCCCCCGACGCACCTAAGCAAGGAGAAGCGCGATGAACATTCGATCCGTACTGCTCGCATCCGCCGTCTCGCTGCTCGCGACGAGCCCCGCCCACGCAGCCGATGCGGCGCTCTCCGGCGCGATCGCGTCCGCGGCGGGTCAGAAGCTCGAGGGCGTCACCGTATCGGCCAAGCGCGAGGGCTCGACCATCACCACCAGCGTGTACACCGATGCGGCGGGCAACTACTACTTCCCACCCCTGCCCGCGGGCAAGTACCAGGTGTGGGCTCAGGCGATCGGTTTCGAGCGGAACATGGGCTCGGCCGACCTGTCCGCGGCGCGGCGCGCCGATTTCACGCTGCAGGAGATCACCGACCCCGAGCGGCGCTTCCGCCAGCTGCCCGGCGAGATGATGGTCGCCGCGTTGCCCGAGGCGAGCGCCGACGACGCCCGCATGAAGAAGATCTTAATGAACAACTGCACTGGCTGCCACTCGACGAGCTATACGCTGCAGTTCCGCTTCGACGAGGCCGGCTGGAGCAAGATCATCGACCTGATGAAGATCGTTCCGGTTACCGGCGTGTATCCGGGCCCGAACGCGAAGCCCAACCAGATCCTCGAGCGGCACCAGAAGCAGCTCGCGGCCTACCTCGCCCGGGCGCGCGGCCCGGGCGAATCGTCGCTGAAGGTCGCGGCTCGCCCGCGCCCCACGGGCGAAGCGGCGCGCGCGGTGTGGACGCTCTACGACGTGCCGCTCAACCCCGACGCCGGCATCGGCACCCGCTACAACGCCAACGACGGCACCGACTGGGCGATGGGCACGACTTCCAAGCTCGGCCAGCTGCCGCACGACGGCGCGCTCGGGCTGGACGGCACCATCTACTTCACCAGCAACAACCCCAACCGCGGCGTGACCATCGGCAAGGTCGATGCGGCGACGGGCGCGGTCAAGTACCTGAAGGCCGAGGCGACGAACGGCCTCGCCGCCACCGCTCACGGGCTGGTGCGCGACCGCGCAGGCAACCTGTGGTTCGACGTGAATCCCGGCCGGCGCGCGCTCGGCAAGCTCGACGTTGCCACGGAGAAGTTCTCGATCTACCAGACACCCGAGGGCATGGCGCCGCTCGGCGGCGCTGTCACCATCGACGTCGACGGCAAGGGTATGGTATGGGCGTCGACCCCGAGGGGCGCGGTGCGCTTCGATCCCGCGACCGAGAAGTTCACCGAGTTCAAGTCGATCATTCCGGAGGGCAACCCGAAGGGCCTCGCCGCGACCTACGGCGCTGCGGGCGACCGCGACGGCAACGGCTGGTGGTCGCAGATGGCGATGGACACCGTCTACAAGGGCGACATCGCCAGCGGCAAGGCGATCGAGGTCAGGATGCCCGACGTCAAGGTCGATCGCCTGTTCGGCGAGGATCGCGCCTTCTACGACAAGGTGAGCGACCTGGGCTTCAACGCGCCCCTGCCCTGGTCACAGGGTCCGCGCCGCATGGGCACCGACAAGAACGCCGACGTGCTGTGGGTGTGCAACTCCTTCGGGTCGTCGTTCGCGAGGATCAACACCAAGACCCTGGAGACCACCATCGTCCCGCTGCCCGATCCGACGATGCAGGCGTACCACATCGCGGTCGACAGCAGGCACAACGTGTGGGGCAATCTGTGGACCTCGGACCGCATCGTGCGCTACGACCCGGCCGCGATCGCCTGGACCGTGTTCGACCTCCCGGTGCGGGGCACCGAGATCAGGCACATCGCGCTGCTCGAGCGCGGCGACAGGATCACGGTGGTCGTGCCCGTATACCGCACCAGCCAGATGGGCGTCCTCACCCTGCGCAGCGAGGCCGAGCTCGCGGCGCTCAAGGCGAAGGAGCAGTGAGGGCCTAGCGGGCGGCGAGATCGTTTTTGACGACGAGGCCGCCCTTCATCACGAACTTGACCTTCTCCATTTCGGCGACGTCGTCGAGCGGATTTCCGGAGACTGCGATGATGTCGGCGAACTTGCCCTTCTCGATCGACCCGATCTCCCTCTCCCAGCCGTAGTTCAGCATGCGCGCGGCCGGAAGGTACGCGGTCTGCAGCGCCTGCGCCGGCGTCATTCCCCATTTCACGAAATAGGCGAACTGGTCGGCCTGTCTGCCGTGCGGGATCGTGGGCGAGGTCGCGCCGCTGCCGAACACGATCGTGACGCCTGCGGCGAGCGCCTTCTTGAAGGCCTGCTCCATCAGCTTGATGCGCGAGTTCCTGCCGCCGGTCTCCCGCAGATCGGCCTTCTCGAGCGAAATCAGGTCGTCGATCGTGGGCACGAAGTACAGCTTTTTCTGCAGCAGGACCTTCACCCCGGCGTCGTCCAGCTCGAGCAGGTGGTTGGGCGAATCGACTCCGGCCTTGAGGCAGCTGTTCATGCCTTCGCCGCCGTAGGTATGGCAGGCCACCTTCAAGCCCAGCCGGTGCGCCTCGTCGACGATCGCCTCGACCTCCTCGAGCGTCAGCGACGGGCTCGCGACGAGCGTCGCGTCCGCCTTCCACATGTGCACCGGGCCGACGAAGTCCTGGGTCGTGTAGATCTTGATCCAGTCGACGCCGTGAAGCTTCGCCTCCCGCACCGCGGCGCGCGCGAGCCACGGCGAGTTGGTGTTCTTGTTCTCGGTGAAGCCGTCGTAGTAGCGCAGCGACTGCAGGTCGGGGTAGTAGTTGGTGGCCCGCTGGTTGATCGACTGTCCGACGACCTGCATGCGCGGCCCGAGGAACATGCCGGAATTGATCGCGTCGCGGATGTCGACGGTGTTGAAGCCGCCGCGCGAGTCCATGTCGAGGACGGTGGTGAAGCCCGCCTCGAGGTCGACCTGCGCGTTGGCGAGCGCGATCAGCGCGCGCTTGGCGGGCGGGTTGGCCGCCTGCAGGTTCAGATGGACGTGCCCGTCGATCATGCCCGGAAGCACGGTCGCCGCGCCAAGGTCGAGCAGCATCGCCCCCGGAGGCGCCTGCACTCCCGCGCCGACCTCGGCGATGCGATCGCCTTTGACGATGATCACCTGGTTCGGGAGCATCTTGCCCGACTTCGAATCGAACATCCAACCGACACGGATCGCGACGACCTGGTTCGGCGAGGCAAGAAATTTCTTCGCCTCGGGAGAAGCCGAGGGAGTTCGCGCTGATCCCGATCCTCCTCCCTCGCCCTCCTGGGACCACGCGGCGCTGCTGACAAGACCGGCGAGCCAGGCGACAAGCACGGCGACGACCTTCCCTCGAGTACGCATGTCCTCTCCTTTGTCCGGGCGCTGACAACCGCGCCAAATTTTGTCATAGTCTGCGCAGGAGGTCCCGTGCCTACGAAAAAAATGCCTGCCTTCATTCCCGCTCTGGCCGCTGCGCTTTTCGGCACCGGCGCACTTGCGCAGGGCTATCCGGCAAAGCCGATCCACATCATCGCGCCCTTCCCCGCAGGCGGCGGCTACGATTTCCTCTCGCGCCTGCTCTCGGCGGAGATGGGCAAGACCTTCGGCCAGCCCGTGATCGTCGAGAACAAGGCGGGCGCGAACGGCAACATCGGCACCGACGCGGTCGCGAAGAGCGCGCCCGACGGCTACACGCTGCTCATGGGCGGCAACAGCCCGCTTTCGCTGAACGTCGGCCTGTACCCGAAGCTGCCCTACGACCCGCTGCGCGACTTCGAGCCGATCTCGCGCGTTGCCTCCCAGCCGAACCTGTTCGCGGCGAACCCGAAGGTGCCGGTGAAATCGGTGGCTGAGCTGGTGGAATACGCCAAGGCGAACCCCGGCAAGCTCACCTACGCCTCGAACGGCAACGGCAGCCCGCAGCACCTCGCCGCGGAGCAGCTGAAGCGCATGGCGGGAATCGACATGGTGCACGTGCCTTACAAGGGCGCGGCGCCGACCGCTGCGGCGCTGCTCGCTGGCGAGGTGTCGGTCGCCTTCAACATCATCCTCCTGCCTCTGCCCCACGTGCAGTCGGGCAAGCTCACCGGGCTCGCCGTGGCGAGCTCGAAGCGTTCGCCGCTCGCGGCGCACCTGCCTACGATGGCGGAGGTCGGCTACCCGATCGACATCGACACCTGGTACGGCCTGGTCGCGCCGGCGGGGACGCCCAAGGAAGTCATCGCAAAAGTGAACACCGAGACGGTGCGCATCCTGAGCCTGCCGGACCTGAAGGAAAAGACGCGCAGCCAGGGCATCGAGCTGGGCGGGAGCACCCCGGAGGAATTCGGCGCGTTCCTCAGGGCCGACATCGCCAAGTGGACCAAGGCGATCCGCGAGATGAACATCACAATAGACTGACCGCCATGATCATCGACGTCTTCAACCACTTCATGCCGAAGAGCATCTTCGACCGGCTCGCCACGCTCGTGCCCGGCCACGTCGCGCTGTCGGCCTTTCCCGAGCTGCCGACGCTGTGGGACGTGGACGCGCGCCTGAAGATGATGGACGAGTTCGGCGACCTCCAGCACGTGCTCTCGCTCGCCAACCCGCCCATCGAGATGCTCGGAACCCCGGACAGGACGCCCGAGCTCGCGCGGATCGCCAACGACGGACTTGCTGAGCTGTGCCGCAAGCACCCCGACCGCTTCCCGGCGTTCATCGCCTCGATGCCGATGAACAATGTCGAGGCAGCTGTGGCGGAGGCCGACCGCGCGATCCGGGACCTCGGCGCGAAAGGCATCCAGGTGTTCACCAACGTGCTGGGCAAGCCGCTGTCAGCTCCGGAATTCCGCCCGCTGTTCCAGGCGATGACGAAGCACGACCTGCCGGTGTGGATCCACCCGATCCGCGGGCCGCAGTTCGCCGACTACGCGACCGAGAAGGCCTCCGAGCACGAGATCTGGTTCACCTTCGGCTGGCCCTACGAGACCTCTGCCTGCGTGACCCGGCTCATCTTCTCCGGGATCTACGACGAGCTCCCGAATCTCAAGATCATCACCCACCACATGGGCGGCATGGTGCCGTTCTACGCGGGCAAGATCGACCTGGGCTTCGACCAGATCTTCCACGGCAAGACCGACGAGAACCCCGTGGCGAGAAAGGCGGGCCTGAAGAAGCGCCCGGCGGAGTACTACCGCATGCTCTACGCCGACACGTCGGTCAACGGCTCCGCCGCCGCCGCGCGCTGTGGCCACGCTTTCTTCGGCACCTCGCACTGCCTATTCGCCACCGACGCGCCCTTCGACGCGGAGCAGGGGCGCATGCTGATCCGCGAGACGATCAACGCCGTGAACGCGCTCGAGATCCCCGCCGCGGAGAGGCAGAGGATCTTTTCGGGCAACGCCCGCGCCCTGCTGCGGCTCAACTGATGCGCACGCAGGACATCCGCGTCCGCCTGCGCGACGGCGAGATGGGCGCGCACGTCGCGTATCCCGAACGCACACCTGCCCCCGCGATCATCGCCATCATGGAGATCTGGGGCGTGAACGACACCATGCGGCGCCACGCGCAGGAGTTCGCCGAGGCCGGATTCGTGTGCCTGGTTCCGGACCTGTTCTGGCGCCAGGAGCCCGGCGTCGAACTCTACGACCGCAACCCCGAGGACGTGAAGAAGGCCTTCGACCTCTATTACGACTTCGACTACGGCCTGGGCGTGCGCGACATGCAGGACATCGAGGCGCAGCTGAAGAAGATGCCGGAATGCAGCGGGAAGGTCGGCGCGGTCGGCTACTGCCTCGGCGGCAAGCTGTGCTACCTGCTGTGCTGCCGCACGAATATCGATTGCGCGGTAGCGTACTACGGCACTTACATCGAGCACCGCATCCGCGAAGCGAAGAACCTGCACCGGCCCTTCATGCTGCACATGGCGATGAAGGACCGCTGGGTGCAGGCCGAGGT
>Ga0137409_10000044_pt1 | contig 97620 bp, 79 predicted proteins | sample CZODoug1_16funga_FD_122059 | JGI IMG/M metagenome (GOLD analysis project Ga0137409, IMG submission 122059) | Vadose zone soil fungal communities from Angelo Coast Range Reserve, California, USA - CZODoug1_16fungal (Hybrid Assembly) | ecosystem: Environmental > Terrestrial > Soil > Vadose zone... | reverse complement strand
GTGTCCGTTATGTTGCTGTCGGGAAGTTGGTAGCTAGCGATGTTGAAAGCATTAAAGAAATCGGCTCGGAAACCGACGGTGTGTTCGCGCCATAGATGGATGTCCTTGAACAGAGACAGGTCGACCTGCCGGAAGCCAGGGGCGCGTTCGGTACTGTTGGCCGCGGTACCGAAAGTACCCGGTAATGCTGCGCCATAGGCACAAACCCCGTTGTCTGGGCCGTTGCAGGGAAGAGCCGAGGGATCGGTTCCCCACCAGTTCTTGAGTGAGCGGTTGCGTATGATCATGCGACGGTAGTGGTTGGCGCGACTCAAGCCCCATCCGGCATTGTTGGTATTGCTAGCATTTGGGCCGAAGATGGTGACGGGAAATCCGGAATAGATCAGGGCTGTGGTTGCGAGTTTCCATCCTCCAAACGCGGCGTCCAGGAACCCGTTCGCGCTGCTGCCGAAAGTCTGCCCTCGTCCGAAGGGAAGATGATAGACGCCTACAAAATTCAGGCTGTGGCGAATGTCCATCCCAGAAGGACCGTAGTCGGCGGCAAGATTATAACCATCCTGTACGCTGAGCCCATTGAAACTGGTACCGGACACGGAATAGTTGCCGGATGAGTTAGTCAGAGATTTCGCCCAGGTGTAGTTGAGTGTGTATTCCAAACCGTGAACCGGTCTCTGGCGCAAAGTCACCTGGGCCGAGTTGTAATTCATCTTGGCTTGGGACTCAGTGAGCGTTATTGATCCACACTCTCCCACCAGCGAAAAGTAAGGCCCCTGAGCGGCGGTGGGAAAGGGCCCATCGCAATTACCGGTATTCTGAATGATAGGCGCAGCGATCGCCGCCTGCGCCAAAGTAAGTTGATTGCCGTTGCGATAGTCCGCAAGGTGATGCCCAGTTTGGCCGTGATATCCAGCCGCCAGCGATAGGTGATTGGTGATCGCGTGCTCCACCATGAGGGTGAATTGGTGGATATAGGCGGGCTGGGTATTCTGTGGCCAGACGGAATACTGGGAGCTGTTAATGCCGATCGGCTGGCTGAAAGCATTGGCGACCGTGAACGGCGTGCCGCCGTTGCCCACGGATGGAGTGACGGCGTTGTTATTGATTGAGAGGGAAAAGGGAGGGCTGGACGTAAGGCGCTGATTGAACGAATAACCCTCAAAGAAACTGGTAGCGCCGTAACCGCCACGAATGACCCATTTGTCCCTGGGCTGATACGCAAAACCCACGCGAGGCATGAACTGCTTGTAGTTACCGTCATAGCAGGAGCGGGTGGGACACACGATCGACCCTGGAACCGCCAGGGCAGGAACGTGGCCTGCGTATTCCACGATGCCACCCGGAAGAACGTTGGCAGTCTTGTTGTTCTGCTCGTACCAGGGTTGGTCGTACTCATAGCGCAGCCCGAGGTTAAGAGTGAGCTTGCTGGTCAATTTCAGATCGTCCTGAAAATAGCCCGCCAGACGCCACTGCCGGTTGCCCACATTGCTGAGGGGGTCGGCAAGCGAAACGCTTTGGATCCGGCCAAGAACAAAATCGGCCGGACCGTACCCGTTGCCGCCTGCTAAGCCCGTGTATTGCCCGGAGTAGTTGAACTGCCCGAGAAATCCAACGTTGCCTGTGCTGAGATAATTCTGCTGATACCGGGTGGCCTGTACTCCGACGGAGAAGTAGTGGCGTCCGTGTTGCCAAGTCAGATTGTCGTAGTAGTTGAAAGTATTGTCCGTAAAGACTTGAGGATTCGCTTGGGTACCAATGTAGCTGACGTTGTTGTTGAGGTTCTGCCCCGTGAAGCCGGCATATGTCTGGGGAAAAGGAAGCGTAATACCGACCTTTTGATCACCGTTCGTGCCAAAGAGTCCCGAGGGATCGCTGGGGACGCCATTGTTCCAGCGCACACGCGTGAAGCCGAGCCGAAACTGATTGATGATGGACGGCGAGAAGGTGTGAACCCAGCTAGCTCCGGCAATCTTGGTTGGATAGTTACTGTGGGCGGGGAAGCTGATCGGAATGATCGACGTCGTAAAGTCAGTGCCCTTTCCCTGAGAGTAGAATCCGTTGATTTGGTTCTTGTCGCCGGGAGTGAAGTCGGCCTTAAAATCTTCCTGATTGGTGGAGATGAAGTTGGACTGCGATCCTTGGAAGTTATCGGCTAGCAGGCCGTCCGTTGGCGCGTGGTTCGGCAGGGGATAGACTTCGGGATGGGCGAAGAGATACGTTGCCACCGGATTCAGGATCGGCACACCCACATCGCCCACATAAGGGGCGAAGTTGTTCTGCGTGTCATAGAGCTGGATGCCGCTTGGTAAGAGAGCGGAGAAATCTCCATTGCGCATGGCCTGTGTAAGGACGCTGATGGAGTTTGCTCCACCCGTATGTCTGCGAATGCCTTCGTAGTCGCCGAAGAAGAAGAGCTTATTCCGCAGGACCGGTCCGCCAAACGTCCCGCCAAAAATATTCTGCGTATAAGAGTTCTGTTTATTGCCAGCGTGGTTGGCTTGCCACGTGTTGGCATCGAGCTTTCCATTGGTCAACAGGTCGTAGAGGGTGCCGTGGAAATGGTTGGTGCCGGACTTCAGGATAGTGATGATCTCACCGCCACTGGCATTTCCATAGGTGGCATTCGCGTTGCCTGAGACTACTCGAAGTTCGGCAATCGCATCCGGCGCTGGGTTGTATCCGATCAGGCCGTTCTGCGGTTCGTTATCCTCGGCACCCTCCAGCATGTAGTTGTTTCCCTGCTGACGATTTCCGTTGACCGACGCGGTGCCGCTGTTGAAATTATTGCGCTCGACCGCACTGATTCCAGTCATGCCGTTTGGATCGGTACCAATCGAGCCAGGCTGGAAAAGCGTAAGCGAGGAAAAGTTACGACCATTCAACGGGATGTTATCGATCTCATTGGTGGTGAGGGTGTTTCCGAGGGTGGCATCGTAAGTATCGAGGATGGGATGGGTGTCCGCCTGTACCACCACAGTGATGGAATCACCGGCTTGCAAGCTGGCGTCAATTTTGGCTGTGCGGTCGATCTCCAGAGCAAACGGGGGAACCTTCTGAGTGGTGAACCCCTTGGCTTCGATGGTGACGGTATAGCTGCCGATGGGCAGAAAGCGGATGGTGTAGATGCCGGACCCATTGGTTTGTGTCGGCGTTTTCACCGCAGTCGCAGTGTTTTCAGCCGTGACGTGGGCGCCGACGACAACGGCTCCGCTGGAGTCCATTACCTGGCCGGTGATCGCACCGGTGACCGTTTGGCCCGAAGCGGGTGACGTACACAGGAGCGCTACCACTGAACAGGCAAACCAGAACTGTAAGCAGGATTGCGTCTTCGTCGTCGTCATTTCGAGTCTCATTCGGGTCTCCTGGGCTCCCCGGCGCGGGCGTCTGCGTTCATGGAGCGAAAATATAGGCGACTTCAAATTGCAGGTCAAGAGAAAAGTGATTGATTTGACATAAAACAATCAAATCTACTGTATTTGATAGCTATGATCAGTCATATACGTTGATTGAGTGTAGGTATAATCACCGGCAGGTTGGTCTCATCTCCGGCGAATAGTTTGCGCAAGCTGATGACAGGATTACACTTGCCCATGGAATTGGACGGACGAAGTGGGGGGTAAGGCGATCGGTTGACAACTCCGTTATCCTGTAGAGCCTGCGAATTGCATGACGAAACGACTCGAACACCGGACGGAGCGAATCCTGAAATTGCTGCTGCAACGGGGCAGCGTGAGCGTGGAAGAACTGATTACGTCGTTGAGCGCGTCTGCCCCAAGCATTCGCCGCGACCTGGCTCGACTGGAAAGCAAAGGGCTGGTGAAGCGCACACATGGCGGGGCCACGCTGGTGCAGGAACTGCTTTATGAACCCTTCCGTTACGACACGGCGTTTCAAACTCGCGAACAGCGGTTCGTGCGGGAAAAGCGTCACATTGGCACGGCAGCCGCGGAATTGATTCAGAAGAACGAGACGATCGGCTTCACGGCTGGCACCACCACCACATGGGTGGCACGGAACCTGCGGCATCGCGCCAACCTATCGGTGATTACGAATGCGGTGAACATTGGCATGGAACTGTGCAACATGCCGGGGCTGAAAGTCCATTTGACGGGCGGGTATGTCCACTGGCCGTGGTCCTTTTCGCTGGTTGGCCCCGCCGCGATTACCAGTCTGAGCGACGTGTTCATGGACAGGCTTTTTCTCAGTGTCTCTGGACTCGACTCCAGCCGCGGGGCGACTACGAACGAATCGGACGAAGCCCTCACCTTTCGAGCGATGGTCAAACAGGCCAAGCAAGTGATCGTAGTGGCGGATTCGAGCAAGATTGGCGTGGTGACACCGTCATTGATTTGTCAGATAGAAGATGTGGACGTGTTGGTCACCGATGCGGGTACCTCGGACGACGCTGCTGCCGAGTTCACCAGGAGTGGAGTTAAAGTCGTTCGAGTGTGACAGCTTACCAAGGGAGCGAGACATGACAAGGATTCTGGGTCTCAGCGTTATCAAACGTACTCGAATTGCGACCCTTGTGATCGGCAGCATTCTCGTGGGCGGTAACGCTGTTGCCCAATCAGCCTATCAACCCGCCCCGGAGAACCTGCAGGCGCGGCGTGAATTCCAGGACGCTAAGTTCGGAATGTTTATTCATTGGGGAGTGTACAGCGTTCTTGGTGCGGGCGAATGGATCTTCCATGACCGTCCACTCACGCTCGATGAATACAATCGTTTGCCCTTGTTTTTTGATCCCGAAAAGTTCGATGCCAAGGCATGGGTTGCTCTAGCAAATGCAGCCGGCATGAAGTACATCACCATCACTTCCCGGCATCACGATGGTTTTGCGATGTTCGATTCGAAAGTCTCGGATTGGAATATCGTGCAGCGGACGCCCTATAAGAAGGACCCGTTAAAAATGCTGGCGGAGGAATGTCACCGCCAGGGAATCAAGCTCTTCTTCTACTACTCGCAATTGGACTGGCACAATCCTAACTACTATCCGCGAGGAGCGACTTCCTGGAACAACGGACGACCGGACCACGGTGATTGGAACTCTTATCTGGACGATTACATGGATGGGCAATTGCGCGAGCTGCTTACGAACTACGGACCGATTGGTGGTATCTGGTTCGACGGGATGTGGGACAAGCCGGACGCCGATTGGCACCTTCCCAAAACGTACGCGCTGATTCATCAGTTGCAGCCACCGGCACTCATTATTCCGAACCATCATCAGACGCCGAGACCGGGCGAAGATGTTCAGACTTTCGAACGCGATCTTCCCGGCCAGAATACAGCCGGATTCAACACGACCACCATTAGCACTCAACTGCCGCTCGAAAGCTGTGACACGCTGAACGGTTCCTGGGGATTCAACATTGCAGACGACAAGTACAAGAGTCCCGCCGACTTGGAGCGCAGGCTGGTGCAAGCTGCAGGTAATAATTCCAACCTGCTGCTGAACATTGGACCAATGCCCAACGGAGAGATCCAGCAGGAATTTTCCACGCGGTTGCTTGCAGTCGGCGATTGGCTCTCCAAATATGGAGACTCGATCTACGGCACTCGCGGAGGCCCGATCTCTGCTAGCGACTGGGGAGTAACGACGCAAAAGGATAACAAGATTTATGTACACGTACTAAGCTGGCGTGCGCCGCTACTCGCCCTCCCGCCGGTCGCCAGCAAAGTGGTGGAGGCCCGTTCCTTGCTTGATGCGGCGCCTGTGGAGTTTACGCAGAATACGGACGGCGTCGTTGTGAAAGTACCACCGTCCAAGGACGAAGAGGTGGATCGCGTCGTCGTACTTACTTTGGCGAATTCACATTGACGATGGGGAGCGATTGATGTCGTTCCTCTCGATACTGATTCGGCTGAAGAACACCGCGCTGTTTCTGCCTATCCTTTTCCCTTTGCAGCTGTTATGGGCACAGACGCCAGGGAGCGCTCCTCCTTTCCGCAACCCCGAGCTAACTCCGAAGGCAAGGGCAGCCGACCTGGTGGATAGGTTGACTCTGCAGGAAAAGGTATTGCAGATGCAGAACGCCGCTCCGGCCATTGAGCGGCTGGGTATTCCCGCGTATGACTGGTGGAATGAGGCGCTGCATGGCGTGGCCCGTGCCGGGCGCGCGACCGTGTTTCCGCAGGCGATCGGTCTGGCGGCCACGTGGGACACGGATCTAATGCACCGGATCGCCGACACCATCTCCACCGAAGCGCGCGCGAAGTACAACGAAGCGCAGCGCAACGGCAATTGCGGTCGATACTATGGGCTCACGTTCTGGTCGCCGAACATCAACATCTTCCGTGACCCGCGCTGGGGGCGCGGCCAGGAAACCTATGGGGAAGATCCGTTCCTCACTTCCCGCATGGCCGTGGCTTTCATTCAGGGGATGGAGAGCACCGACGCGCACTACCTGAAGACGGTGGCGACGGCTAAGCATTTTGCGGTTCACAGTGGTCCGGAGTCTTCGCGGCACGTCTTTGATGCGCATCCCAGCGCTGCCGATCTCGAGGGAACGTATCTGCCAGCCTTTCGTGCGAGCGTGGTCGAAGGTCACGCCGGATCTGTCATGTGTTCCTACAATCGGGTTGATGGTGTACCAGCCTGCGCGAGCAGTTCCCTTCTGCAACAGCACCTCCGAGATGCCTGGGGATTTCAGGGATATGTCGTCAGCGATTGCGGAGCGGTTTCGGACATCGTTGAGGGTCACAGGTACAAGACGACGATGGCGGAGGCAGCTGCGGCTGCGGTAAAAGCGGGTACGGACCTCACGTGCGGGGACGAATATGCATCGCTAGTTGAGGCTGTGAAGAACAATTGGATTGCCGAGAGCGAGATTGATCGCGCCCTTGAAAGGTTGTTTGTGGCACGCATCCGGTTGGGGATGTTCGACCCTCCCGAGCGTGTTCCATACGCCAACATCCCGTATTCCGAAAACGATTCTCCGGCGCATCGCGAGTTGGCGTTGCAAGCTGCGCGGGAATCGATTGTTCTGCTCAAGAACGAGAAACAAATCCTGCCCTTGGGTAAAGATGTTCGCAGTATTGCCGTGATTGGGCCTGCTGCGGACGACCTGGATACGATGCTGGCCAACTATCATGGGACTCCTTCGAGCATCGTTACGCCGCTCGATGGCGTGCAACGGCAGTTCGGCGCAAAGACCAAGATTCGTTTTGCATTGGGAAGCACATTTTCCTCCGCATCGAATGCTCTTGTTCCCGGAAGCTTGGTGCAATCTGCTGGCACAGGCGGTGGATTTCTCGCGGAGTACTATGCCAACCCCGAGCTTCAGGGGAAACCTGTTGTCTCCCGTTCTGAGCCGCGGGTGTACCTCGAGCGAGAGATGCAGGATGCTGAACTCGAAGCTCAGGTTCCCCACAGTAGCTATTCTGTGCGATGGAGCGGAGAGCTTCGCGCCCCGTACTCCGGCGAATACGCTATCGGTGTCGTCCGCATGCGTTGTGAGGAATGCCAAGCCGGAGACTCAGCTCAGGTTTTTCTGGACGACAAACTGATTTTGAGTGACGAAACCGAATCTTCCTCGACCCGTGCGCGCAAAGAGGCCCGAATCGTCCTGAAGCAGGCGGCTCACTATCGTGTGCGAATTGAATACCGGCAGCACGGCGGCGGAGTGGGAATGCAGTTGGTCTGGAGGCCTCCGGGGGAGCAGCTGCGCGCTGAAGCTGTGGAGGCGGTCATGAGCTCAGACGTTGCCGTGGCGTTTGTGGGGCTGAACTCAGAACTCGAAGGCGAAGAGATGCAGGTCAACATTCCGGGCTTCTCTGGAGGAGACCGCACCAGCCTCAATCTTCCGGAGCCGCAGGAGAAACTGCTTGAAGCGATTATTCATACCGGCAAGCCCGTCGTCGTCGTGCTGGTTGCTGGAAGTGCAATCTCAGCCAATTACGCGCAGGAGCACGCCGCCGCCCTGCTTGATGCCTGGTATGGAGGAGAAGAAGGCGGGACTGCTATCGCGGAGACACTGTCCGGAGCCAACAATCCTTCCGGACGGCTCCCGGTGACGTTCTACCGCTCGGTTAAGCAATTGCTGCCGTTCGATGACTATGCGATGCGGGGACGCACCTACCGATATTTCGCCGGAGATCCTCTCTACCCATTTGGCTACGGACTTAGCTACTCGACTTTTCGTTATTCCGGTTTGCGCGTTGATGTTGATCCTGAGAACAAATCGCTTTTCCATGTCGCGGCGCAGGTTGAAAACACATCTTCTCGCGAGGGTGCGGAGGTTGTGCAGTTGTATGTCGGCGTAGAACATCCAGCCGCCGATGTTCCCATCCGCCAGCTATGTGGCTTTCAGCGGATTCAGCTTGCTCCTGGTGAAAAACGCGCCATCGCGTTCGAGATGAGTACGGAAAAAACGGCACATAGGGTGCCAGAAGTAGGCAGGCGGATTATCACGGTTGGAGGTGGTCAGCCTCTTGGCGAGACGTCTCAGATCGAGACGGTATTCTAGGGTCTGACAGGCAAGACTGCCCGCAATACTCCGATATGGCGTTCACTGATGATTGATACAGCATAATTCGATCAATCATTTCCTTGACAATCCGCAGGGGGAGATGCGATAAATGGCGGCTGTGTGGGATCACCCTCCCTCCACATCCCTCGACTAGCAAGGAGTCTGCCATGAACCCCTGCCGTTCCTGCCTACAGCCACTCGCTTTTTTTCTAGCTCTCGCAACGCTTCTGCTCTTAGCCGCTGCATCCCTGGCCCAGAGCACGAACCGGCAAATTGGCACCCAGTTCACGGTCACGGCTGATCCGCTCGTGCCTCGACCGCACGAGCAGCCTTGCGTTGTTCCGCTTTTTGCAAACTACACGTTCGCGTTTTTTGCGGACACAGCCCAGACTTTTCCGATTGCGCCACCCTCCGGCTGCCCGGGCCCGTGGAAAAAAGTCGTGTTTGAGGCCGACTTCAGCGAGAATGGCGGCCGCCAGTTCGACCGTACGGCAACCGTCTTTTTTGCCAACGCGAATATCTATTTCGGAACGACCCCTGAACCTTTGCCAACGCTCACCAACACATGGCACATCGAACGCGACGTGACGGACTACAGCGCCTTGTTGACGACGCCGCAGCAAGGGACGATCATCCTCCAGAATTGCACCACGGACTGCCCAGCGCCGTACAACACCCTACTGAACGGGATTTTCACGGTGAACGCGGACCTGGAGTTTTATCCCGCGGCACACGACGGCGATGAGGAGGGCCGCGGCCAGACGGCGCCGGACCAAGTACTGCCGCTGCTTCAGATCAATGGAACCGGTGGAATCAACTTGCCGGCCACGTTGTCTTCGCCGACCGACCAGCTCTCGACGACCTTTACGTTGCCGACCAACACCGAGCAGGCGTATCTGGATGTGGTATCCCAGAGCCAGGGAACCGATGAGCAGTGGTTTGGCTGCTTCCCTAACGACCTCGCCAGCATCAACGAGGTTTACGGATGTGGAAACACGGCCTTCCGTGAGACGGAGATCACCATTGATGGCCAACTGGCCGGTATTGCTCCTATCTCTCCGTGGGTCTACACGGGCTTTCTGCCGGATCAATGGAGGCCGACGCCCGCCGTGCAGACGCTGGATTTTGTTCCCTATCGCGTGAACCTCACACCGTTCGCCAGCCTGCTGAGTGACGGTCAGCCGCATACCATCGCTCTCAGCGTCTTCAACCAGGAAGACCACTTCTCGGAAACCGCATCGCTGTTGCTCTTGCTCGACAAGAAGACCACGCAGATTACCGGCGCACTGACGCGCAATACATTGACCAGTCCATCTCCAGTGGTGGCGGAGACCCTTCAGGGCACCGATACCGTTACTGGAACAATCAACGTGACTTCCAAGCGGAATTACAAAATTGCGGGATACGTCAATACGTCCCACGGAAGAGTCACGACTTCGATCTCGCAACAGCAGAAGTTCTCCGGAGACCAGACCGTCGACTTCGATACGGTCAACGCCAGCGTTCTTGATCAGAACACGTCTGTGCAAACGAGTTTGTCCTCCACGACCACGGTTTCAGGCGATGAGGGGACAACTGTAACTCGCGACAACTTCAGCTTCCCTATTACGGTTGACTTCATTTTTCCCGTCAGCACCTCGCGGTTCGGCTTTACAGTGGCAACCGGACAGAAATACCAAGCCAGCCAGCAGATTTCGCGCAACGGTTCTCTGATCCATGCAACGTCGGTGACGAACTCGGCGAACGCATCGGATGTGAGTCCGGCTTCGAGTTGGCAGACGTACACTTCCTCGGATTCGGATGGTGGGTCCTATAACTGCCATATTGCAACCGCGAATAACACTTTGACTGCGGTCAGTCGCGGGTGCCAGGACAGGGAATAAACACATTTCTTGACTTGTCCAGACGGCTGATTTGTTAAGAAGCACATATTGGACTGGCGATGGAGGACCTTTTGGCTTTTTCCGTTACACCTGGCTAAAGATTGTTGTTTCAATAACATAGGCGACTTTCCGTTTTGCCCTGTGCTGGGAACGCGTTCTTCGGTCAAGGAAAGGCTTCCCCACTCCGTTTTCCTGTCGATTTTTGCGGAATCGTTGAGGGTTTGAAACGGTTCGCGGCTTCTCGACACTATCCCGGTGTTAGGCGCCTTCAGAGCGCAGAGCTGCCTTTTGCCCGGGAAAATTCGCTGTAGTTCTCCGGTTCCGGTGCTACACTTGCTGCCGTTTGGCCGGAGCTGTTCTCAGCAGCGAAACCGCCGAGAGCTTACGCGCTGGGGCCCAGGCATTCAAACCAGGGGCAAGAGATTCAGAGCAGGTCGTAAGTGGTTCGAGCAGCTATTGGTTCAGGTTGTACGTCCAGCAAGTGACTTTCATTTCATCAGGGGAGTGAATACAAATGGGAACCATGACGAATCAACGATTCATTGCGAAGCCAGATCGTCGCCAACGGCTTGGTCATCAGTACCACGCGGAGGCAAGTCTTCTTAGCGGTGTTCTGGAACGGCCCATAGTACAGAGCATACTGCCGCAGGCACAGTTGTCTTTGCTGGACTGGCGGGGCGGCCATCTATATCAGCGCGCGCAAGGCTTCGACTTGGAGGCGTTAGTGAGCTTCAAGAGCGGCTACACGCGCGTTTCCGGGTACCGGAGCGAGAAGAAGCAGACTTTCGTCACGGTTGCGACATCCGTGATTGAAGGGCTGAATGTGTTTGACGTGCTGACGGCAGATCGGGTGGTGGCTCAGGTTGCCACTTCGCATCCGATGCCGAAGGATGGCGATCTGGGACACGTACCAGACGTCACGTTTCTGGGTACGCAATTCGAGAATTTGAAGGTCAGCGGATACGACGTCAAGGTGGCGGTCAATCCCAAAATCTGTGGTGAGCGGCCCGCCAATGACGTTCCGTATTTGTTCAACAATGCTTTCCTCGACGAGGCAAGAGAGCAAGTGGATGAAATCACCGGCTTCGGCAAAGTGCCGAAGGAACTCGAGAAACAATCGGCGGAGTTTCTTGGGGAATGTAGCCAGGACATCGAAGTAATCAAGCGGCTTCGCGAACGAAGAGGCGAGGACGACGAACAACCACACAAGGTCAACTGCTCACTGGTGGAAAGCGTCATACTGCCGAAATCGATTCCCGGAGTGGAGGTGGTTGGCAACGTCATGTATGTGCGCGACTTTGGGATTGTGACGCTGGGAAACATCTCGGTCGAGCGGAGGCTGGAGGATCCCGATCCGAGCGACCCGTATGATAAACCTAGCCTCAGTAACTATTTCGAGATCAAGATGTTCGATCTTCGGCTTGGTTGCGTGGGAGAGGGGCGACTGGCTGCCGCAAGCGGCAGCGGCAACGGCACGGGTAGACCATAATCGATTGCGCTTAGACGAGGTACTAGGCCCGGCTTGCGGCACGACCGCATGCCGTGGCCTTTTTTTCTCCACGCCACTTTCATAATCTCGTGGCCATGTACTATGGGTGTTCGCCGTTTTGGCGAGGCCCCGATGGCTTTTCTCCCCGTCATAGAGCACGCGCGAGACTGTGCTGTAAGTGCTCTTGCGGCCCGGTGGGGCTGGTTTTTCTCCGGCTTCCCACCCACAGCTTACGCTGCGGGCTTTATTCTTGGGCCGCTCCGCGGCGACATCTCTCCATTGCGTTCCGCAGTTCGAAACGAGGCTGGGTTGGGGCGCAGACTTGCCCGTCCGGCCGTCAAGCTCAGGGTTTCTCTTGTCATCTGCTCTCTCCTATTGGTCCTGGGTTCGCTGTCGTGTAGCAAACGTCAATCCCCGCAACAAGCCTACGATCACACCTATCAGCTCTTTCTTCAAGGGAACCTGGACGGATGTCGAGCGGAGGCCAAGAGTGGGCACGAGATTTACCGCGAGTCCAGTCCCGGATGGGCAGCAAAGTTTGCCAATTTGGAGGCGGAGTGCCTGCTTTGGGCGGGACTCTCTCAAGAAGCGCTCACAATCTACTCCAGCAGGAATCTTTCGTTCGGCGGCCCCGATTCCAGGATTTTCGCCCTCAGTCTGGAAGCGTCTGCCCATACTCACCTACGCCACTTTGATGACGCGCATGAGCGACTTCAGCAAGCCGAGGCTTTGTGCGTGGGAACAACCTTCTTGTCTTGCGGAAACGCCAAGGTGGCTGCCGGCATGTTGTCGATCCAAGAGGACCATCTGGACACCGCAGAGAAGGAGTTCTCGGATGGGCTTGCTCTAGCTCGCCGGGGCGGTGACCGGTTTACTGAAGCCACCGCAGAATTGGACCTTGGCTTAGTTGCGCTAAGGCAGAGGCGCTTCGATGAGGCGTCGGACCGCATTGCGGAAACGCTTCGCCTATCGGATGCTGTCGGGGCCCGAGAAATCGCGCAGAGTGCCCTTGGCAACCAAGCCTGGGGATATTACCGCTTGGGAAATTTCACGGGAGCTCTCGAATTGTTTAGGGAGGCAGAACGGCGGGCGTCTTCCCACGGCGATTTTGGCGATCAGGCCGCCTGCTTGACAGGCATTGGCAAGGTGCAGTTCGAAAGATCTCAGTTTGCGGCGGCGGCGGAAGCCTTCCAGCAAGCGCTGACACTCGAGGAGGAGAAGGTTCACAGCGTCGAAGTCATTTACATGGATCAGGTCCCGCTAGCACAGTTGGCGCTGCAACGTGGGGATCTGCAGGATGCCGAGGGCCACGTCCAGAAAGCTTTAAACATCGCCCGTGCGGCGAGAAACCACGTGGACGAGCTTTACCCGATCCTCATTCAAGGACAGATTGCAGCACGTCGCGGGGACATGGCGGAGGCGGCTCAAGAGTTTGGCGAGGTAGAACGGGATGAGCAGTCGCAAGTTTTTGTTAAATGGGAGGCGCAGCGGCTGCTGGCTGGTCTGGCGGAACAGCAGAACGATGTTGTCGTGGCCGACCGCGAGTATCGTAGTGCGCTGACGACGTTTGAAGGTGCCCGACGCGACGTACAACTGGAAGCTTTACAGCTCTCGTTCCTGAGTAACGGCGTGCACATTTATGACGATTACATTCATTTCCTGGTCGCACACGGTAGGGCTAACGATGCTCTGCGCTGGGCCGAGTACAGTCGCGCGCGCACCCTCGCTCAAGGATTGGGTGTGCTCGATACTACGGAGGCGAAGGAGCCTCGACAGGGCGGTGGACGGCATGTCAATGCGCGGCAGATCGAAACGGAGAAGATCGATACCCAGCAGATTCAGGGGCGACAGGCCAACACCCGGCAGATCGGTGCTCCACAGATCGGTGCTCCACAGATCAGCGCTACACAGGTCAGCGCTCCGCAGATCAGTGCTCCGCAGATCAGTCCAGAACAGATTTCCTTGAAGTCGGGCGGGACGCTTCTGTTTTACTGGCTGGGCGCTAAGCAATCTTATTTGTGGGCCATCACGCCAAAGAAAACCACGCTGTTCACGCTGCCCGCTGCGGAAGAGATTGAGGCCGCGATCCAGCGTTATCGGGGAAGCCTCGAAATCAGCGGCTCAAAAGAGAATGCGGCCTTGGCCGACCGCGACGGCATTTGGCTCTATCGGACGCTGGTGGCGCCTGCGCAATCGCTGATTGCGAAGGGTGGGCGCGTCTTCATCTTTGCGGACGCAGGTCTCAACAATCTCAACTTCGAAACCGTCATTGTTCCGGAGTCACTCCCAGGGTCGGTTCAGGATTCGCGGCCGCACTTCTGGATCCAGGACGTCTCAGTTATATGCGGGAGTGCCCTTCGCGTGGTGGGGCGGAAAGAGCGTAGTCCGCTCGCTGTCAAGGTACCCAGGACGCTCCTGCTGATCGGCAATAGCGTTTCGCCTAACGACAAATATCCGAGGCTGGAACGCGCCGCCGAACAGGTTAAGACTGTGAGCCGGCATTTTTCCGCAGAACGCAGGAGAATTATTGAACAGGAGAATGCCACGCCGGGAGCGTATCTTGCGGCCACTCCGGAGCGATATTCTGTCATTCATTTTGTAGCTCACGGAACGGCGAGCCGCACCAGTCCGCTGGACTCGGCGATTGTGCTGTCGAGGCCTGGTGTGGGGCCGAGTGCTGGGAATGATTTGTTCAAGCTCTACGCTCGCGATATCGTTCGCCATCCGGTAGGAGCCGACCTGGTTGTGATCTCGGCGTGTTATAGCGCTGGGGATAGCGCCTTCGCCGGGGAGGGCCTGGTGGGTCTTTCCTGGGCATTTCAACGCGCTGGCGCTCGCAACGTTGTTGCGGCGCTGGGAGAGGTTTCGGCGGCGTCTGCGATTCCGCTGATGGAGCAATTCTATGGGGAGCTCGACCAAGGCGCGATGCCCGATGTCGCTCTTCGAGATGCGAAGCTCAGTCTGCTGCGGGACGAGCGGTTTCGGTCGCCATTCTATTGGGCTCCCTTCCAGCTTTATGGAACGGGGCGCATGCGGGCAGGCCGTTGATGGCTTGATCCATCCGCGGGTGTTTAGAACCCGCGTTTCTCGCGGCCGCGAATGTCACGGCCGAAGCCGTGACCTATACAAGGTCTAACCCTTATTCGGGCGCTGATTTCCGTCTCTAATTACGATGCTGAAGCCGTATTCTACTGTTGTGTTTTGCCGCTCAGTCTTCAGCGGTGCGCGAAACTTCAGCAGCGCTGATGGGCTTTTTCAACGTTGCGGTAGCTGATAGGCTCTTACTGAGTGGGCTTAGACGCGAACTTGTGCAGGATGAACTCTTGCACCAGGGTGCCTAGCATGCGCTCGCCGGTGCTGAGCGCGACGTTTTGGAAGACTAGTCCGGCGCCGCGATTCGACGGCGGATAGTAGGCGTTGGAGAGAGCTGCGGAAGCGAGGTCGCCGCCTACGCTTGAGTAGTTCGGTTGTAGCCGCCCGTTGTCTCCGCGGCAGACGAGCGGAGCGACGAGGGCATGTAGCGCGCGTGACTTGTTTGAGCCGGTGCCTTGATAGAAGTAGCGCGGATCCTGGTGCAGAAGCGCGGGCAGGATGGCTCCGCCGATCATGATGTTGGAAACGCCGTCGGCAGCGACAGCTCCGTAGCGCTCGCCGAAGCCCGCCCAACCCTGACGGTAGTTGGGAGTATCCCCTGCCTGATTGATGGCGGCCAGCACACCGGCTCCGACGACGGTAACGGGATCGAAGGAAGTCTTTGCGGCGAGGTGAAACTTCAGCTTTGCCGAGAGCGGCTCTGGGTTGCGATCATAGACGACATAGAAATTGGGAAGGAAGCCGAGAACACGCTGGTGCTCTTCGGCATGGACCTGCTCGGTAGCGACTTCCTCGGCGTTGTAGACGACGGATACCGTGGTGTGCAGCTCAGACACTTTGAGCTTGCTGCCGGTCAGGATCAAGTACTGGCCGGGAGTGACGGTGACTGCAGGGGAAGTCCAATTGTCGAATCCTTCGGCGCTGATGCTGACGGTATAGGTTCCTGCAGGGAGGTCCTTGAATTCAAAGTATCCGCTGTCGTTGGCCACGACTTTACGGGGCTGCGTCAGAGCGGGGCCTTCCAGGACGATGGTGGCACCGGGGACGCTGCCGTCGTTTACGTCGGTTACTGTGCCGGTAATGTGTCCGGTCTTAGGACTCGTTTCAGGCGTGTTGGCGTCCTCTGCCGACAATGGAGCGGCTAGAACGAACGCGGCTAAGATCAGCAGCAAAACTCTTGGGGTCCTCACAACAAAGCTCCATTAAGACGGCTTGGGATAGGAATCTCTCTATGGTACGGGCTTCCGACACTCAGCAATGCGCACCGAGGATCAACAAGCAGGTACCGAAGTTTGGTACTAGTTACCAAGTTATGTAATGGAGATTAGATGCCCAGAGACACCGGAACAGCTCGGCTTTTGAGGGAGTTTTTTGAGGAGTTTCTTGGTTCTTCCTTGCTGAAAATTTCCTTGAAAACGTTTAACCGGTTTATTGAAAACGATAACCCGGCTTCAGTGCGCAACGGTAGAGGCTGGTTTCGTCCTGGTTCACCGTCGCACCGCAACTCGCCCAGGTTAGGAATAGATCGGGCCCCAAGGGAAAGATGACGGTTTTGCCAGCGACGTCAGCCTCGAGGCTTACGCCCTCGGCTTCAGTGGGTAAGGTGAAGTTGAGGGCCGAGCCATAAATGACTGGGTACGATTGATGGTCGATGGGGCTCTGCATTGTGTGGACCACCTCGGCTTCCACCAGAAACGTAGCTGAATCGGACCAGGCTCGAGCTGAGGCGGTGATGGTCTGGCTTGGGACGGAGGCACCGTCGGACTCGACTCTTGTAAAAGGACAGGGCCCGGCAATGCAGGAGACGCGGGTGTTTTGAAACGCATTGCCCAATCCAGCATCCAGCGTTGCCGAACCAATGGCAGCCTTCCACTTACCGTCTGGTGAGCATGGGGACTGCTGCTTGCAAGGGACGTTGCCAACATTCTCGACCTCGAAAGTTTTGACCGCGCTGCCGACGTTGACGGTTCTCATCGCCTTCATGGAATAGCGCACCCGGATATTCCCCACGGCCGCGGCGGGCCGGCCGGGAATGTTGTCGGCGCTCTTCGATAACGGGATCAGATGAACGACGAAGATTTTGTCGGTAGCGATTTCGTCGACGTCGAGCGGCCGGTAGTCGGGATGGCGGAATTTCAGTTTGATGACTCTGCCTTTCTTGACGTTCTTGCTGAGCTTGATTTTGAAAAAACCGGATGAGTCGGATTTTCCGGGGCCAACTTCGAGGGGATTGGCGGGCGTAATTTCCACGTTTGCGATCGGCAGTTGCTTCCTAGTGTCGGCGTCCTGGACGGTGACGGCTCCCATGATGGTCCAGGGTTTGAGGAGGCTGCGGTGGACGAGGACTCCGGCATATGCGAGAACGGCCACCAAGGCGATGATGGTCCAGAGCGTGCGTCTTGTTTGTGTCTTCATACGACTCCAAGTAGTTTACGAGATATTGGGGGGTGAACAGCAGGTCCGTGGCCGGACGGGTGCACGGCATGGGGGCGGGCGGTCTCGTGGCGTACGCGCGGCTCAAGCCGCGCTCAATCGAAATCTTTTCCTGCGACCAGTTAAGCCGGGATCATTTAAGCTGGTGGCAGCGCCGTGATGACTGCTAAACCTTCCGCAACTTCGCGCCGGAATTTTGTGGGACAGATTCTGGGGATGCTTGGGTGTCTGCCTTTTGCTCCCCTTGCTTTTGCCCAGGGGAAGCATGTCCCCGCGGCCACCGCGCCCGCCAAACTCGGCCCGTTTTCTATATCGCCGGAGGATGACAAGTTTCTCCACGAATTGGAGAAAGCGACGTTCCAATACTTTTGGGAGCAGGCCAATCCGAAGACGGGGTTGGTGAAGGATCGATGCAATACCCGCATTGCCGATAAGGGCACGGTGGGGAGTATTGCCGCGACCGGGTTCGGGTTGACGGCCCTGTGCATTGGCGAAAGGCGTGGATTTATCACGCGCGCGGCGGCGCAACAAAGGGCGCTGGCAACGATGATGTGCCTGTGGGGAAAGCTGCCGCATCATCGTGGATTCTTCTACCACTGGGCCAACATTAATACGGGGGAGCGCGTTTGGGACGCGGAAGTCTCTTCTGTCGACACCGCAATTCTGTTGTGCGGAGTGTTGGCTTGCCGGGAATACTTCCCTACTGAGGAAATTCAGGCGCTGGCGGATGAGGTGTTTGATCGGGTGGAGTGGACGTGGTTGTCGGAGGATACCTCCTTGCTGCCACATGGATGGACGCCGGAGCTGGGCTTCCTGCCCTATCGTTGGGACAACTACTCCGAACTGATGATGATGTATTTGCTTGGACTCGGTTCGACAACGTTTCCGCTTCACGACGAGACTTGGGCGGCGTGGAAGCGTTTGACGTTCGAGTACGCCGGGATGCGGTATATCGGCTCGTTTGCGCCGCTCTTTGTCCATCAGTATTCGCAAGCCTGGTTTGATTTCCGCGGTAAGCGAGACAAATATGCGGACTACTTCGTCAATTCAGTCACCGCGACCGAGGTGCACCGGCATTTCTGCCTGGAGTTGAACAAGCGTTTTCCCAATTACAGCGAGAACTTGTGGGGGATCAGCGCTTCCGACTCTCCCAAGGGCTACGTTGTATGGGGCGGCCCGCCGACTACAGGGCCGATTGATGGAACCATCGTGCCCAGCGCGTCGGCTGGTTCGTTGCCTTTCCTGCCGAATGAGGTGATGCGCGTGTTGCGGACGATCAAAGATCGCTATCCCGATGCTTGGAGCAAATATGGTTTCGTGAACGCCTTCAACCCGGTGACCAGTTGGTACGACACGGATGTGATCGGGATTGACACAGGGATCACTCTGGTCATGGCGGAAAATCTGCGAACGGGATTCGTTTGGAATACGTTCATGAGGAACGAGACGGCCCGGCGTGGCATGCAGCGGGCGGGCTTCAAGAAATACTAGGCTGTTCAGTTTTCGCCGAGGACGGCAACCCCCTGAGTTCACTCGCTGGTAAGGCATACATTTCGAGACACATAAGCGGAATGCAGCCCGGGGCGATGTCCCGGTACAATCGTTGGGTAGAGACTGCGCGGGATAGAGACTGCCCGCGTCCTCGAGCGGAAATTCGAGGAATGGGAATTCGAGATGGAATGGCAATTCGACGTGAAGTAGCTGCGCCGGGCGCTCGAGCCGGCATGCGAAGTATGGCCCGGCTTTCCGGATTTCGCTTGACCGCTAAAACCTCCGTGACAGTTTCGGCATCTTTAGTCAACTCGTTGTCCATCAACTCGTTGTCCCAAGGGGCGGAGAATGGCTGACCGGGAAAACTTCTGGGGTGGTTGGCGCGAGCGGTTGGCAGCGCTGCGGAATGTCCCGCCTGTCCTCCGGATTGTCTGGGAGTCGGGGCCTCTCGTAGTCTCCCTTGGGTTGGTCTTCCGGCTGGTCAGTTCGCTGACGCCGTTGGCGGCGTTATGGATTACGAAGCTCATCATCGACCGTATTGCCCATGCGCTCTCCGGCCCTGAGCCGATGCCACGGGTTTTCTGGTGGTTGGTGGCAGCGGAATTTGGCATCGCTATACTGGGCAGCATTCTGGGGCGGACGATTGATTACCTCGATGCACTGCTAGCGGACAAGTACACGCGGCATATCAGCATTCAGGTGATGCGGCACGCGGCAGAGCTGGATCTCACCGCCTATGAGGATCCTGTATTTTACGACCGTCTGGAGCGGGCGCGGGTGCAGGCCACGGACCGCCTAGGGATGATTCAGTCGATTGGACGGCTGGTGCAGCAAGTGATTATCGGCGCTTCCCTTTCGGTTTCGATCTTGTTGTTTTCGCCGTGGCTTTGGGTGTTGCTGATCGTGGGTACTCTTCCGGCGTTTCTTGGGGAGAGTCATTTCGCGTTCCTGGGATATGCGAAGAACTTCCGGCAGACGCCGATCCGCCGGGAACTCGATTACTTGCGCGTGCTGGGAGGAAGCCGGGAAGGAGCCAAGGAGCTCAAGCTTTTCGGGTTGAAGAAGTTTTTGGTGGAACGGTTCACGCGGCTTTCAGACCAGATCTATCGTGAGAATGTGGACCTGGCCCGGCGCAGGCTGATTGCCGGATCGTTTCTTTCGATGATTGGCACGGCTGGATATTATTCCGCCTATGTGTACGTAATTTGGCGGACGGTGAGCGGTTCGCTGAGCATCGGGACCTTGATTTTTCTGACTGGGGCGATTGTGCAGGCGAGCAACAATATTCAGCTCGTCTTTTCCACGATGTCGAGCATTGCGGATCAAGCGCTGTTCCTTACGGACCTGTTGGCATTCTTTCAGATGGAGCCGACGATCCGTTCGAAACCCAACGCTCTGCGCGCTCCGCGGCCGATCGTGCATGGGTTCGAATTCCGCAACGTTTCTTTTCGCTATCCGGGGGCTACGCGCCTCGTGTTGAGCAATTTGGACTTTCACCTGCGGGCTGGAGAGCGTGTGGCGTTGATTGGCGAAAACGGCGGAGGCAAGACCACGCTGGTCAAGCTGATGACGCGACTTTATGACCCGGTCGAAGGGCAGATTCTGCTCGACGGAGTGGACCTGCGGGAGTATGACGTGGAAGACCTTTATCGCGAGATTGGGGTCATCTTTCAGGACTTCATGCGCTACGAAATGACGGCGCGAGAGAACATTGCAGTAGGACGGATCGAGGAGATGGACAACCTTCCCCTGCTGCAAGCCGCGGCGGATAAGAGTTTGGCGGATGACGTGATCGAAAGGCTTCCGGCCAGCTACGAGCAGATGTTGGGACGGCGTTTTGACGGTGGCGTCGATTTATCCGGCGGCGAGTGGCAGAAAGTTGCGTTGGCGCGGGCGTACTTGCGAGATGCGCAGGTCTTGATCCTGGATGAGCCCACGGCCGCGCTGGATGCGCGCAGTGAGTATGAAGTCTTTCAGCGGTTCGCAGAGCTAACGACGGGAAAATCGGCTCTATTTATCTCTCATCGATTTTCCACCGTACGCATGGCGGATCGTATCGTTGTGCTGGAGAATGGAAAGATCGTGGAGGATGGCAACCATGAGGCACTTTTCAGCCTCGGTGGGCGCTATGCCGGAATGTTTGAAATGCAGGCCGCGAGTTATCGATAGGAGTTAACGCTTTGAAAACCTGACCCGGGCGCTAAACAGGCCTTGCGCTGCCAAAGCCTGAAATGCAGATCCCTCCCGTTGGTCGGGATGACAAACTTTCATAGAAGCCTCTGTGCCGTTTGTCAGACGACATCTGAGGTACAGCAAGTGACTGAGAAGATGCCGCAGAATACACATTTAGCCGCGATTACGGCAGAGATGGAGCGCCTGCCGGAGCCGAGCCACGCCGCCCAGGATCCGCAGGTGGTGCATCAAAAGGCCTCTGCGCTTGCGGCGTCCCTCCCGTGGCTACCCAGCGTCCCGTCGTCGCGCACGTTTGTTGAGCGGGGCAGGGCTCTGGCGCGCGCCTTGAAGCCGATGTTTGAGGTGCTGGAAGCGCCTCTGCCGGAATTGCCGATTTCCGACGATTTCCGGTGGCTTTACGAAAATAGTCCGCTTCTCTATTCGGAACTCGAGAATACGGCTGAGACGCTGAAATCCCAGGCGAAGATCACACACGTTCGTACTCGCGATGGCAAGGTAGTTCCGCGCGTATTGGCGCTGGCAGAGGGATTCCTGGAGACCGTTTCGTACGCCTTCACAGAGCGGGACTTCACTTTATTTTTGGAAGTGTTTCAGCAGACGACGCCGTTGCAGGTACGGGAGCTTTGGATGCTGGTGCCGGTGCTGAAGCTGGTCCTTCTGGAACAAGTTGTTGCGCGCGGAAAATACGTATTGAAGGATCCCCGTGATGGGTCGCACGGCGCCGGGATTTGCATGCGCAGTCTGCGGGATATCGGGCAAACCACCTGGAAAGACGTGCTCGAGCCGTTGATGTTGATGGAGCGAATTCTGCAGAAAGACCCAGCCGGCGCTTATTCACGGATGGATTTTGAGAGCCGTGATTTGTACCGTAATCGGCTGTCCAAAATCGCCGAGCATTGCGATTGTGCCGAGTTGGATGTTGCCAAGGGAGTTCTGAAGCTGGCCGAGGAGGCGCAACGGAGGTCCTACGAGAACCACCGGATCGCGCTGCGGGAATCTCACGTCGGCTTCTACCTGCTGGATGAGGGGCAAGAACTGTTGCACCAGAAAGTGCGGTATCGGCCACCCTTTGGGAAAAAGGTGCAGGGTCTATTGCTGAAGCATCCTGACGAATTTTTCCTGATGGGCATCCAGGTTCTGACGTTTGCGATCATGGGCGTAGCCGTTCACTATGTCGCGGATCTCTACGATTCACTGGCTTTCATTTTCTTTTCCATGCTGCTCCTGCTACTGCCCAGTTCCCAGGCTGCGGTGCAGTTGATGAATACTTGTGTGACTACGCTGCTACCGCCTTCCATCCTTCCGAAGCTCGACTTTATTGAGGGGATTCCTGACGACTGCGTCACCATGGTGGCTGTGCCAACGTTGCTGCTGAATGAAGAACAGGTACGGGGGCTGGTGGAAAGTCTGGAAGTGCGGTACCTAGGCAACCATGATCGCAATATCCATTTTGGTCTGTTGACAGATTTGCCGGATTCGCGGGAGCCGGCGCGGGAAGACAATCCCCTGGTGGTGCTGTGCACGGACCTGATTCTGGAATTGAATGAGAAATATGCAGACCAGGACAGTGGTTTGTTTTTTCTGTTCCACCGGCACCGTACTTATAATCCGCGCGAGAAATCGTGGATGGGATGGGAGCGGAAGCGCGGCAAGTTGCTGGACCTGAACAAGCTGCTGCGCGAGCAGTACGATAGTTTTCCGGTCAAAGCGGGCGATCTCTCAATCCTGCCGAGTGTTCGATTTGTGATCACGCTCGATTCCGATACGGAATTGCCTCGCGGGTCAGCGCACCGACTGATTGGCACCATGGCGCATCCGCTGAACCAGGCGATTATCGATCCGGCGAGCAACACGGTCGTGGACGGGTATGGAATTTTGCAGCCTCGGGTCGGCGTGAGCGTGCAGAGTACTTCGCGCTCGCGGCTGGCGGCGATCTACGCGGGGGAGACTGGTTTTGATATTTATACGCGGGCGGTTTCTGACGCGTATCAGGATTTGTACGGCGAAGGGAGCTTCACGGGGAAAGGGATTTATGAGGTAGACGCGGTTCATCAGGTATTGAATCATCGCTTTCCACGAAACTCGCTGTTGAGTCACGACCTGCTGGAAGGGGCCTATGCGCGGGCTGGCTTGGCCAGTGACATTGAGGTGATCGAAGATTATCCATCTCACTACAGCGCTCACAACCGGCGTAAACACCGCTGGCTGCGTGGGGATTGGCAGATCGCGGGGTGGTTGTTTCCATATGTTCCCGGTGAAACGGTGGCTCGCGTTCCGAATCCGATCTCGGTGATTTCGTGGTGGAAGATTTTCGATAATTTGCGGCGTAGTCTGGTGGAGCCGGCAACCTTCTTCCTACTGGTCCTTGGGTGGTTTATGCCGGGCAAGCCGTGGCAGTGGACCCTGGTTGCGCTTTGCATTCTGTTTCTGCCGACTTGGGTGCAGTTTGGTCTGAACCTGGTGAAAGCTGCTTTGGAGCCCAGCTTGAATGCTGCGCGCGATGCCGTGAGCGGGTTTTACACCTCCACTGTGAATCTCTGCTTTACCGTAGTGTTTGTTGCCCACCAGACAATGCTTGCGCTCGATGCGGTTGTACGGGCGCTGGTTCGACGGTTTGTCACGCAGAATCGATTGTTGGAATGGGAATCGGCGGCTGAAACGGAGCTGAAGCCGCGAGGGCGAACGTCGGTGGATGTGTACCTCAGTTGGATGCCGGCAGCGGCGATTCTGCTGGGGCTCTTAGTTTGGTTCGTGCGACCACAAGCTCTTCCGGCAGCGCTGCCGCTCTTGGTGCTTTGGGCTTGCAGTAAGTTGATTTCCATTTGGCTGAATGGATCGCCGTCTCCCGCGCGAAATCAGACTTCCCCGGAGAATGTGATCTTCCTTCGGCGGGCGGCATTGCACACTTGGCGGTATTTTGCCGAGCACAGCGCGGCGGAACACAACTGGCTGATCCCCGATAATGTGCAGGAGGAACCTCCGGCGATTGCGGCGCGCGTGTCGCCTACAAATATTGGATTGCTCCTCAATGCACGGCAAGCGGCTTGTGAGTTTGGATATCTCACGGTGCCGGAATTCGCCGAGCAGACTGGGCGAACGCTGGCTGCGGTATCGAGCCTGCGAAAACATCACGGGCACGTGCTGAATTGGTACGACACTCGCACGTTGCAAGCGATGGCTCCGCTTTTTGTGTCGTCGGTGGATAGCGGGAACCTGTTGGCTTCGTTGTGGACGCTGCAACAAGGTTGCCTGGACCGATTACGGCAGCCAGTGGTGCAGCCGTGTTTGGCCGAGGGATTCCTGGACCATCTGCGAGTGCTCGCGGACAAGGCTCCATCGCTGAAGAAACAAATCTCCGCTTGTGAGCGGCGGCGGAACACGGATGGTTGGTTGTCCTGGCTGCTCGGTTTGCAGGTGGCTGTTTCCGGGCAGGCCCGCGAGCGGTTGGCCAAGTCGCGGCGCGCGCAGAAAATGCAATGGTTCGTCGACGAAGCGGAGTTACGGATTGGTGAAACCCGACGAGTGGTGCGTGACTATGCTCCGTGGTTCTCGCCGGAATTTGCGCCGCTGCGGGAGGATTCTGTTCTCAACCTCAAATTAATGGATAGCCTTGCTCTGCAACAAGTGCCGGAATTTATCGAGCAGCTTCTTGCTCAGAGCGAATGGACCGCTCACTCCACGGCGGATGAACGAAGCAGTTTGCACAAGAGTTTTCATAGCGCGCTGGTGAAGGCAAGCGAGAACACGGCTCGCCTTCTCGACGAGCTTCGAAGGCTCGCGGAGGTTTCGGGCGAACTGGCTGACGACATGGACTTCGGCGCCCTGCTGAACGAACGGCGTAATCTGGTCTCGGTCGGGATGGACGTCGAGACTGATCATCTCCACGCCGCTTGCTACGACTTGCTGGGGACCGAGTCTCGCACGGCTGTGTTTGTAGCGATTGCCAAGGAGGATATTCCGCAGGAGAGCTGGTTCCTGCTGGGCCGGACGCACACGTTGGATGGCGGACGGCCGGTGTTGTGTTCGTGGACAGGGACGATGTTCGAATATCTGATGCCGTCGCTCTGGTTGCGTAGCTATCCCAATACGCTGCTCGAGCGCGCGCGGACGGCTGCTGTGCGGTCGCAGCAGGCTTATGCGGCGCGAAGGGGAGTGCCTTGGGGCATTTCCGAGTCTGCGTACTCCAAACTCGACGACGCGGGAAATTACCAATATTACGCATTCGGCTTGCCGCACCTTGCGCTGAGGAAGCGGGAGACGAAGGCGTTGGTAATCTCCCCCTACTCGACGTTTCTTTCGTTGAATACGGATCCGGAGGGAGCGATCGGGAATTTGCGGAGGATGGCGGCCCTGGGGTGGTTTGGAAGCCACGGCTTTTACGAATCTGCGGATTTTACTGGGACGCGGCGCAGGTTCTGGCGAACCCAGCCGCACTTGGTGAAGTGCTGGATGGCCCATCATCAAGGGATGAGCCTATTGGCATTGGCCAATTTCTTGAATGACGACATCGTCCAGAAGTGGTTTCATGCGGATCGTCGCGTACAGGCTACAGAACTGCTCTTGCACGAGAAGCCAGTCGCGCATGTGCGGAGACGGGATATTCCGAGGGGGCGCGCGGTAGCGTAGAGATAGATTGCCCAGAAGCTCAAGTGCAGATCCCCTCCCGTTCGTCGCGATGACAATGCCTATTTAAGGCCTTCTTGGGCAAGTTGTTAAGAGCTGCTGTCTACTTCACCTCGATTACGACCAAGCCGTAGGACGGTAAAGTTAGCGTCAATTCTCGATTCTTCACCTCGGAACTCTCGGGTAGAGAAAGTTGGGCACTTTTTTTCAGAGCCACGATTTGCTTCTGCGTAGGATAGATCGGCTTTCCCATTTGCTCGTACAGAGAGTGCACGTCCCCATGTTGGGGGTCGACTCTTGCAATCGACGCATAGTGCGCGCTGATTCCTTTGAATTTGAGTGTTACCGTCTTTGCAAGACCGGCGTGCTCGGGTGGCGCGTAGTTCCAAACGGCGATCACCAGTGAGCCGTCTCTCCTGCGGGTAACTAGGGCGTCATCGGATTTATTTACGAGTCTCTCGTCGCCCAGAGTGTGCAGAAGTTTGAATGCGGCAAAGGCTGGTTTGGGGATTCCATCCTCGGCGAGCAGGCCGAAGCCGCCGTAAAAGGGCTGTTTTATGACGCCTTGTTCCTCGAAGACGTCGGAGAACGTCCAATAGGACATCACGTCAACCAGCCCGTCGCACTGGCGGATGGTATCGGCCAGCCAAGGTCCCATGTAAACCGTATCGGTCACGTCGGGTTCGTTCTTGTAGCTGGCGTTGAATTCGCTCCAGATGAGGGGGAGTTTGGGTTTGGCTGAGGCCTGAATCTGGTCGTGAACCTTTTTCACGGAGCGGCAGACCATTTGGTTGCGCGGGATGTCTTCGGTGGTGCCGAATACGTCGCTCGCCGCATCGTTGCCATAGACGTGAGACGAGACAAAGTCGATGGGCACCTTGTGATCGACGCAGTGCTGGATGAAGTCGGCAGCCCAGGCGGCTTGCGCCGTCGCTGGGCCGCCAATCCTCAAGCGTGGATTTACGGCTCTGACAGCCCGCGCTGTGTGGTCATAGAGGTCCCAGTAGGTTGGCTGCTTGGGATCTCCTACCCAGAAGTCGATATTGGGCTCGTTCCATACTTCAAAATACCACTGCGAGACCTCGTCGATCCCGTAACGGCTCAGGAGGTGTTCGGTGAATTTGGTGATGAGGTCGTCCCACTTTGCATAGTCCTTGGGAGGCGAAACGTTCTGCTTGTACCAGAACGCGTGCAGAGCATCCCTAGCGGCGAGCTTCTTGGGCATGAAGCTTAACTCGACGAAGGGGCGCACGCCCTCGGCGAGGAGGCCGTCGTAAATTTGGTCCACGTAAGAGAAGTTGTAGATGGGATTTCCCTGCGCATCTTCGTCGTAGACGCCGACCTCGTCGTGGAAGATGGCATGGAAACGGACGTAGCCGAAGTCGGTGATTTTTTTCACGTCCCTGAGGTCGCGGCGATAGCTGTCGCGCAGAGTTAAGATGGCACGACCGGAGCCAAACATCTTCTCCCAGAAATGAGGCAGCGGGTGGGCCGGGGCAGAGCTGTCGACGACGATGATTTCTCCGGCCGGTTGCTGGCTAGACGCAGGGACGGCGAAGCACAGCGACAAGAGAACCGAGGGGAGAATCCAAACGACAAACTTGCTATGTGGGTTCCGCATAGATGGTCCCTATCATAGCGGAGAAAGCGATGGAGATTTAAGAGACCGTGGGAACATCTACGGCCGGATGAGGCGCTGACGAAGCGACAGCTCCGGTTGCGACCTGAACAATGTTGTTGCGCACAGCATAGAGCACGAGTTCGCTGATGGAGTGCAGCCCGAGTTTGCGCATGATGTTGCTGCGATGCGTCTCCGCCGTCTTTACACTGAGGTCGAGGTCAACCGCGACCTCCTTTGTCGATTTGCCTTCGGCGAGCAGTTGGACGACTTCACGCTCTCTCGGCGTCAGATTCGGCAGTACGTTTTTCTTCTGGGTTCCGTGGGTTCCGCGATAGCCGGAAAGGACCATTTCGGCAACGCGCGCGGTGAAGAAGGTCTTGTTGAACTGCAGGGCCTCGATGGCGGCGAGCAAGTCGCGGGCAGCGTCGGACTTGAGCAGAAAACCGCGAGCACCTGCATCGAGAACGGCCCGCACTGCTTCGTCGGTGTCGGTGATCGTTAAGATTAGAACGCGGGTTTGCGGATTCTCGCGCAGAATCTGCCGTGTCGCTTCCAGGCCGTTGAGGGTGGGCATGCCGATATCGAGGACGACAATTGCGGGTCGCAACTGCTTGGCCAGCTCCACGGCCTGCCGGCCGTTTTCCGCTTCGCCGCATACTTCCCAGGCGGGCTGGGTTTTGATCAACGACACCAATCCCTTGCGGACAATTTCGTGATCATCAGCGACTAAGATCTGTAGTTTGTTCATTGACGCCTCATCAGATCGGAATTGGCCAGACAGACAAGATTGATTATCTCTAGTCTTAAGGCGCACGCAAGAAAAGTCCATAAGGTGAATCCTGTATCCCGCACCCGCTTGTGCACTGCGGAAAACCGGGGAGATGACGCGAAAAACCCCGGACCAGACTGCGTCACCCGGGCGGGTCCGGCGTCCGGAGCGTGAGACCTACACGGGAGTTCGGCCTTGAATCAAGCGGATGAGGACCACCACCACGGCTATCACCAGCAACAAGTGAATGTAGCCGCCGATGGTGTAGGAACTAACAATGCCGAGCAGCCATAGCACCAACAGTATGACAAAAATTGTCCAGAGCATAACAAGTCTCCTAAACTAGCGATTCGACATATTTTTGGCTGCCCTACCGCCGTCTGCGCTGAAGAAAGCAGGAGCAGTTCAGAACCGGAAGCCTTAGGCATGAACCACAGAGTCGGCCACGCTCCAATCGTTGACCTGCTTCTGGGCCTCATCCTTCGCGATGCCGTAGCGTTGCTGGATGGTGCCGATCAGCCGATCACGCTTGCCTGCGATGGCCTCGATATCCTGATCCGTCAGTCTGTCCCAGCGCACCTTGAGCAAGCCTTTGATCTGTTTCCACTTGCCCTGCAGTTGGTCTGAATTCATGAGCAAACCTCCCGGATATTGAGATCACTTCCAACTGAGGCTAGGCGGTGCCAGAGAACTTCGGCGATCAGGTGGAAAATGTATCCGCGCCGAGGAGTTCCTGCATGTAGCGGCTTGGGGAGAGAGACGAGGCTTTTGAGCCTTTGTAATTCTTTGTAAAGAAGGCCAGACAAACCTGTTGAGGAGTGAGGAAATACAGGAAATACAGTATTGGATTCGGCGGGAATTGGCCCTAGGATTTGCCGAGGAGTTACGAGGATGACGAGGGCTACGACGACGATGATGTCCTGCGTGAATCGAAAGTGCAACCGGCCCATGGCTCACTTCTCGGAGGGGCGTTTGTTTCATTTTGAAATACTTTCCATTTCCGTTACTGCTGACGATGGCAAGAAGAGGGATTTCGACGAAGTACCGCATCGTGAGGGAGTACATTTCTGGCTGTGTGATTGCTGCGCGAGCGCGATGACGCTGGTTTTGGAACCAGTGGGGGGTCTGAGGCTGGTGCCGCTTGAGGATCCACTACATACGTCCGACGCGCCTGTGCACGAACAGGTTCCTGTCATGTTGGCCGCCATGCACCAGGGTTAACGGGTTGTGTGTGAGGACTGCTGTCTCACCCCTCGGGGGGTTGGGTGATTTTCCCACTCTAAGCCCACGGCTTATGCCGTGGGCTTTATTTTTAGGCGGCTCCCTGCGGAAGCTACCGGTTTGTTCCTCTGCGTACTCGAAATTTCCGGTTCTCACACAGCTTCTAACGGGACCAGGGCGAAGCAGTTAAATCGTCTTCCGCAAGCTTCTACAGCTTCGTCCCGATGGATTGGCAGGTAACTCCGAAATAAGCTTGGGCGTGACACACCCTAGTCAAGTCTGGGGGAAACGAGGTGTTTATGAAATCACTCAGCAAATTGTTCGGAATCGGTTGCATAGTCGTGGGCTTGACGGCAGCGATGTATGCACGCGACGACGACAAGAGTACATCGGCTGAAGTCAAGCGAGTCCAGTCCGCTGCTACCGTTTTGGATGAAATCATGGGTACTCCCGACAAAGGAATCCCGAAGGAAATCCTGGAGTCGGCAAAATGCGTGGCGGTTGTCCCCTCGATGATCAAGGGAGGATTCATCATCGGCGCGCGTTATGGCAAGGGCGTGGCTACGTGCCGCACGGCGGCCGGAAGTTGGAGCGCGCCCGCTCCGATCACGATTGCAGGGGGTAGTTGGGGCTTGCAGTTCGGCGGCGAGGCTGTAGATCTTGTGATGCTGGTGATGAACGATAGGGGCATGCAGAATCTACTTTCGAGCAAATTCAAGCTAGGAGCCGAGGGATCGGTTGCCGCCGGGCCGGTTGGCCGCCAGACTGAAGCGAATACCGACTGGAAGATGCGAGCGGAGGTTCTGACTTACTCGCGTGCTCGTGGCGTATTCGCCGGCCTCGAACTCAATGGCGCTGTGATCAAACAGGACGAGGACGATACACGTGTCCTATATGGCAAGCTGGTCACGTTTAAGGACATTCTGGCTGGAAACGCGACCACTCCGGCGGGAACGCACCGTTTTGTCGCGACCGTATCCAAATATGCAGCGGAAGCCAAGCAAGAGCAGGGTGCAACCAACGCGCCAGCTGCGGGCGCTCCAACTTCCCAATAATCGCAGCGAACCAGTCTGGACGTGGGGAGTCGCACCGATTCCCCGCCGGACTAGGCCGCGTTGTTTTGTGCTCCTGTCAGGGCGCTCCATTTTGAGCGCCCCGCTGGAGCGCGCGCCCATTCTTCAGCAGCTCATTCCTTCTTGAGCAACCAATTCTTTAGCAACCCCCGGAGGGGTATATGAACACAATTTTTATTCTGGTCTTGTTCTTGCTCTTGATCGGGGCACTCCCCACCTGGCCATACAGTACGAACTGGGGGTTCTACCCTAGTGGTGGTTTGGGGATCGTCGCTATTCTATTGATAGTGTTGCTGGTTACCGGGCGCCTCTGACGGCAGTCGTCTCTCAACTTCAACGTCAGCGGGAACTTACGCCACGGAATAAACTGCCGGGCGCGGAGTTCCCGTTTTGTTCCGACTCTGACTCATCTCTGGACTGAGCTAACGGGATGGTGATGATCACCGAGGTGCCGGACGATCCCGAAAGAATCGTCAGCGAGCCATCTACTTCGCGCACCCGTTCCCGCATTCCAGCCAAGCCCACTCCCGAGCCGACGCCATCCCTGGTAAAACGACCGACACGTTGCTCCGGGATGCCCTTGCCGTTGTCTTTGACTTCCATGCGAACTTGTTCAGCATCCAATTGCAACAGGACATCCACCAGGGAACCGCCGGAGTGGCGATGAACATTTGTAAGGGCCTCCTGGAGGGACCGGAACAGCACGGTCTCGACGTCTCTGTCCAGGCGGAAGCTGGCAGGAAAGTCGAGGTTGACCTCGATGCCGCTGCGCTGAGCCAGACCCTCCGCATACCAGCGCGCCGCGGAGACGAATCCTGCCTCATCGAGCAAGGGCGGATGGAGTAAGTGCGATAGAGTTCTGGTTTCTGTCAAGCACTGGCTGACGGTTTCGAGGCACTCCGAGACCAGTTTCGCTTCCGGCTTGCCGGCGACACCTGAGGCGAGAAGATCGAGATTGATTTTAGCGATGGTGAGGTATTGACCGAGACTGTCGTGCAATTCCCGGGCAATCCTGCGGCGCTCTTCGTCCTGCAAGTTGAGAATGCGGCCGCTGAGCCTGCGGGCGGCATCTTCGGCTTGCTTGCGTGCCGAGATGTCGGTATTGATTTCGAGCCAACCGGTGAGTTCGCCCTGGTTATTCCGCAAGGTGGTCCAACGGCTGGCAAGCGTGATTTGCGTGCCGTCCCGCTTGGTATGGAGGATCTCTCCTTCCCAAAGTTCGTTTTTGATAATCTCGGAAAACGGAACGGGAAATACCGTATGCAGCAACTCATGCGGTGGCCGACCGACGGCTTCGGCGGAGGTCCAACCGTAGAGCCTTTCGGCGCTTTTGTTCCAATACGAGATCTTCTCATCCGGAGTTCGCACAAAAATGGCGTCGTTGGCCAGATCGATCAGCCGGGCCTGCTCAGCAATCTGTTCCGATTTCTGTTCCACCTCGAGCGTGCGGTCCTGGAGGGCAAGGTGCAACTGGGCTTCGCTCGCGCGCAGGGCCTCTTCGGTGCGCTCCTGCTTCGCCTTGGCACGCCGCATAGCCTCGCCCAGAGCGATAATCATCGCGGATAAAACGAGGAACCCGAACATACTCCAGATGGCAGTCCGATGGACCGAGGCACCAGACTTCAACGAAGGCAGCAGCCAGTAGTTCACGCCGAACAGGGACACAAAAGTTGCAGCGATGGAAGGTCCGCGCCCGCAGTACCAAGCCGCGAACACGACCGCCACCCAAGCCGTATGGTACGGATTGTCGTCGCCAAGAAAGGGCGTAAGCCAATGCCGCAGCGCAATGGCACACACTGCGACCGAGACCGCGAGGGCATAGCCAAGCGCAGTCTCCACAGCCTCTCGTCCGGATGGGTCGGTGCTTGGCATCTCGAGACTGCGATTCCGCATTCCAGCGGAATCGGAGAAAACTCACTGTAGCACAGGGGCTTGCCTGCTGCCTCGAGCCTAGGGAGCGGACGGCCACTCCCGTTGCACGTTCCGCACCTTCAAGGGGCTGGACCAAACGGCCGGACCTTAAACGGATGCACCCTGGACGGCCACTCTTGAACTGAGACTCCGTTCTACAGCATTCAAGGTATTTCTTTGTATTCAACGGCGTGCCTAACATATGGCATTGGGTGCTGCACTGTCTACCCCGGACGTGCGGAACCTTGGGGTGATTGCTCTGACGGTAGCCGGCTCGCGTGCCGGATTCGGAAACACCAGTCACAGGCATGTAAATGGTGGGGAGGCCCATGCGGGTATTAATCGTCGATGACCACGAAGTCGTCCGAAAGGGCGTCCGTTCACTCTTGCTGCGATCGGGATACGACGTTTGTGGCGAAGGGGTTGACGGCGAAGATGGGCTCGCAAAAGCGAAAGAGCTAAAGCCGGATGTCATCGTAATGGACGTTACCATGCCCCGCCTCAACGGCTTGGAAGCAACGCGGCAGATGCGCGGGATCCTTCCCGACATTCAGGTCGTAATCCTTAGTCAGCACGAATCCGCAGAAATGGTGCGGCAGGCGGTTTCCTCCGGCGCTCGAGCTTACGTTACGAAGTCTTCGATCGCCAAGAACTTGCTCACGGCGATCGAAAAGGTCAGCCGTCACGAGACTTTTTTCGGCTCTCCTGCGAGCGGCGTTAAGGACGAGGCCAGCCAGGTCGACAGGCAGAACTCGTGGTAGTAAACCAGGGGGCGGTCGAGCCATTCAGGACCAATCGCGATGGCGCCAATCCTGATGTCGTCAATTCCGATGTCACTGAAGCTGCGAAGCCGAAGAAGCTGCAATACCGAAGCTGCGAAGCCGCCGAGTTACGGCAGGCTTAGGCGCAGGTCGCGTCGCGGTTGAACCCCAAGGCCGAGGCCTGCTTCGGCACTTGACGCGCGTCGAGTTCATCCATCGTCTTGAGCAACTCCGCCAGCAGGTCGCTTAGGCGCTCGGAGTTTTGTTCCACGGAAACTGCTTTGCAGAGCGCTCGCCAGTCGTGTCCCTTGTCGGTCGCCATGAATATGCCTCCTGATGTCAACGTCAGATTGCAATACAGCGAGCCCGCTTCATGCAGTCGAGGAAGCAAGCGTGATGCCAAATTGACGATTCGCCGCTAAGCGACGTCATGCCAATGACTTAGCCGCGACTCGATATTTTGCCAGCTCAAATCTGGTAGCTGACATGGCCACAAGAGGCGGGTAACTTTGTGCTCTTGGGTATGCGAAGCTACATAGCGGATGCAGCTGGGAAGCGCGGTTTAGCGTGTACTAATGAGTTTCATCTTGTTTGGAGCGCAAGCCCGGCCTAACAGGGCGCTCGCGAGGACGGCTTCTTGTCCCTTCTTCTTGACGCGTCTTGTGAGGCGCCGAGCGGGGCCTCTGAGCATTCCCGCCCGGCACGCATGAAGGACAACTAGTCTCTATCCTCCGTGTTTATCGTCATGTTTCTGACCAGGATTGTTCGGCCGGACACTCTTTTCGGGCGATGGGGGCATTCTTTGCTGTAACCTTTGCTGCTGCTGCTCGTGCTTTTGCTGCATTTGCCGCGTTTGCTGCTGATGCTGCTGCTCGAGCTGTTGTTTCCTTGCTCCGTCGGCGTTCTGCTTCGCTATCCGTTGATGGTCTTCCTCTTGTTTGCGTTGCAGCTTCTGCTGTTCTTGTTCCTGCTTAGCTTGCAGCTTTTCCTGCCGCTGTTGATATTTGCGGTCCTGTTTTGAGTCTCCGGTGTTTGGGGGTTCGGGACGAGCACCGTGCGGAATGTCGCTGGCGTGAGCAATCTGGTTGGGCTGAGAACTCCTGTTATCCGGCCGCTCCGCCTGTCGGTTTGGCTGGGATTGCGTTGTGTCCTGATTGCGCTGCGGATTGTAGGGAGCGCCGGCCTGTTTGGCAGGGACGCCACTGCGCAGATCTCCGGGTCTTGGAGTGGCGGCAACTGGTGGTTTGCCGCGGTTGGTCGAAGCTCTTAGTTCCGGATTGGATCTCGCCGCCTGGAAGTGCTGCTGTTGAACGGGAACTGGCGGGATGTGTCTCTCGCGAGCGACCGCCTCTTCTTCGGGCCTCGGCCGCGCACTGATACCGCCGTTTCCGCCGTTGTAGCTGACACGGGTCACCGTTGTGTTGTTGTTGTTGATCACGGTTGTGTTGTAAACGTTATGAACTTGGGTGACGTTTACGTTGTTGACAGTTCGGTTATAGAAGAAGCGCCCGTTGTCCCAACGGCCGCCTTGATAACCCTCGCCGAAATAGCCGAAGCCGTAGTTGATGCCCCCATAGAAACCCACCTGGGTTGCCCAGAAGCCGTCGTAGAAGGAGAATGCCTCACCGCTCCAGGCCCAGTAGCCAGGAGTCCAATACAAACCAGGTTCCGGAGGCAACACCCACGTACCGGGGACCCAGAAGTAGTCGTCTCCGTCGTAGGCCCAGTAGCCCGGCGTCCAGAAATAGCCATCTCCGGGGCAAAGCGGTTGTTCATAGACGGGCAACGCCGGCGGGCCGAAAGTTACGGAGATTCCAATCTCGCCGAACGACACGGCCGACAGCACCATGGCACAGAGTATTAGAAGTATCGAGCGATACCGATTCCTAATCATTCCAACCCTCCTTGACGAATGACTTCTGACTTCTACGGATGAGTTCTCGAGTCACTCGTCTGGTTGCAAGCAACTCCTTTTCGTACTACTGCTCACGCTAGAACTGCATGAGGCGGCTCGCCATCCCCAGACGACTGTAGTTTGATAGTGGCGGTCCCGTACTGGTATTCCTGTACTGGAAGGGAAGGTCTTCCGTAGGCGGAGAGACTGGAAAGTTCAGTGACTCTTGGCTTCAGTCGTCAGTGGGGAGGGTCTATCCATCGAACGCAAACGTTAGCGGTCGGTATCGGGCTGCGCTAACAGGATCAGCACGATTCCTATCGTTGTGAACATGCGGAAGGCTGCGTCCTGGCCGTTCCATATCTTTGATTGCCACATCAGGAACCACTCCCCGCCGACGCTCAAAAAGGCCACCAGCCACATGAGCAAGGCCAGGGTGAGCGCGGCGATGGCTGTGCTCTTCGAGCGGTCGAACTCAACCGCCGTTCCGCCTGCCGCGCGCGCCAGTCGAATTCCTCCCCACCAGGCGAGCAGCATCGTCGCGGTTTCCCACGCGATGATGGAAAGATAAAATGCGGTGTGCAATGCAGGCGAGTTCATGGCCCGCCACATGCCGTGGTTGGCTGGGAAGGTTGAATCCATCATTAAGACGTGACGTACGAACTGGTAGTTGGAGTCGTAGTCGGTGGTGTTGTTGAAGACCACGAAGGAATAGAAGAGCGCGACGGCAAGGACCAGCAGACTTTTTGCGATGCGCAGGGTCATGGTTTCGACTTCCCTTTCGTTTTCTCTTTTTCCAGCCCCTTCTTCTGCTGCGATGGCGAAGTTGCGAACGTCCGGAAATAGGCGTCGAGTGCAGCGAGGGTCTTGTCGTCGTAGCCGGGCATGGCCGGCATTTGCGCTTGCGTGTTCTTGGAACGCGGATCGCGAACGTAAGCTGCGAAGTAGCCCGGCGAGGCTGCGGCGAATGCGCCAAGCACGACCCATGGGCGTCCTGCTTTAGTTCCGCCTTCCTGGCCCATATTGTGGCAGCGGAAGCAGTTCTGCTGCGCGATGCGGTAGCCGGCTTGTACCGCTGGATCTGTAGCGTGAAGACCCGTTGGGGCGATTGCGGCGAAGACTGCTTTCTCATTACGGAACTCAAGCCGCACTACGCCCCAGGGAATTTGCGGTTCGTCTTCGTGGGAGAGAATCTTGAAGCTGGGCGTAAACCTGGGATGCGAAATCAGGAACGGGCCCATGTCCATGCCGTGGCCTTCGGAGTCCTTGGGCCAGCTCTCCGGCGGCTTTCCGTCGATATTGAGGACCAACAACGGGTGGTGGGCTGCGACATAGGCGCGGGGATAGTTGGCGCGATACTGGTCGTCGCAGATGGCGACCACCAGGTCGGACCGCGGTGTCGCGCCGAGGTGCCGGGTTAGCTCTTCCAGGGAGATGCCGCTGATTTGTGTTGCGCCTTTGAAGTTGGCGTCGTCGGTCACCGTGTAGGTCAACTGCGGCAAGGCTAGCAAGTCTTCACGCAGGATGAACCGCGTGGTTCCGGGCGACAAACCGGCCAGTTCGCCGCCGAGCTCGAGGTCGAGCGGCGACGAGCGCGTTGTGCGTAGAGTCAGTCTCGCGGTCGGGGTCTGCGCGTAGACGCTTTCACCAAAGCAAATGGTCACAATCACGGCGAACACAAATCCGGTAACCGCCAGCAAGCGAATGCACTGTTGTTGCATGGCACATCGTAGCGTAGGATTCTCCCTCGCCCACGAAAATTTCCGATGCGAGGCATGTGTTAGATTGACCTTCACTTGCCCTCGGAGGTGTTCAGAAAATCCATGGCTTCTGGCGCGGATTCGCGGCTGCGCGAGCTGATGGTGACCACGCCTTTTGATCGGCCACGGCGTATACGTTGCAGTTTATGTCCAGTGGCGTGAACCCGTAGCCGACTACGGAAACAAGCGCAGACTCCTCGCCGCCTTCGCCTCCTCGGAATGACCAGTGAATGTGCGGGTTTCAGTTCCTAGTAATGACCAGGAAATCGGTTGTTCGGACCCGCATTCGGCGTCCAAGAAACGACCACAAAAAGAATCTGGCTCTGGGGCTAAAATCATAGAACAGCCCAAAGATGGCAGATGCGGACGATAAAGCCCGTGCACTGCCTCGTCAGCCGTTCAATTCTTGATAGGAGAGGATTCTGATGGATAGCGTTATGGAAGCCGTAGCAGTTCTAAACTCCGAAGAGCTCAGGAAGATCGACGCTTACTGGCGAGCCTGCAACTATTTGTCGGCAGGGATGATTTATCTACGCGCGAATCCTCTGCTGCGCGAGGCTCTGAAGCCGGAGCATTTCAAGCATCGGCTGCTGGGGCATTGGGGTTCCGATCCTGGGCAGTCTCTGATTTGGGTGCATTTGAACCGGTTGATTCGCAAGTACGACTTGAATGTCATTTACATCTCTGGGCCCGGCCATGGAGCACCCGCGACCTTGGCGAATTGCTATCTTGAGGGGCACTACTCGGAGATTTATCCGGACAAGAGCCGCGACGAAGCGGGTTTACTCAAGTTCTTTTGCCAGTTTTCGTTTCCTGGAGGGATTGGCTCGCACTGTACGCCGGAGACGCCGGGGTCGATTCATGAAGGCGGAGAACTAGGATATTCGATTTCTCATGCGTATGGGGCAGCTTTCGACAATCCTGACCTGATCGTTACCGTTGCGGTGGGAGATGGAGAGGCGGAGACTGGACCGCTGGCGACGTCCTGGCATTCGAACAAGTTTTTGAATCCGATTCGCGACGGGGCTGTGCTTCCGGTGCTGCACCTGAACGGCTACAAGATCGCCAACCCCACGATTCTGGCGCGCATTCCACACGAAGAACTTGAAGCGCTGCTCATCGGGTACGGGCATAAGCCTTATTTCGTCGAAGGACACGATCCGGCCGAGATGCATCAGAAGATGGCTGCGACGCTGGAACAGTGCGTTCTGGAGATTCGTTCGATCCAGCAGCATGCGCGGACGACTGGGGATTGCACGCGTCCGCGATGGCCCATGATTGTGCTGCGTTCGCCTAAGGGCTGGACGGGGCCGAAGATGGTGGATGGCCACAAGGTAGAGGACTTTTGGCGAGCGCATCAAGTGCCTGTTTCTGATCCCGCGACAAATCCCCACAGTCTGAGCATTGTGGAAGAGTGGTTGCGCAGCTACAAGCCGGAGGAGCTGTTCGACGCTGGCGGAAGGCTGGCGGTCGAACTCCAAGAGCTGGCGCCCGCGGGGTCGCGACGGATTTCCGCCAACCCTCACGCCAATGGCGGACTGTTGAGGAGAGAGCTTGATCTGCCGGACTTTCGTGGCTTCGCCACCAAGGTGGATGCGCCGGGCTCGAGCTATGTATCGCCGACCGATGTTCTCGGTCATTTTCTTGCCGAAGTGATGCGGCGGAACATGAGTACCTTCCGTGTGTTTGGTCCGGACGAAACTGCGTCGAACAAGCTCACCGCAATCTACGCAGCTTCAAGGAAGACGTGGCTGGCGGAATTCAAGCCCGAGGACCTGGACGGCGGCGAGCTTGGTGTTGACGGACGCGTGATGGAGATGCTCAGCGAGCACACCCTGGAAGGTTGGTTTGAAGGGTATGTGCTCACGGGCCGTCACGGATTTCTCTCTACTTACGAAGCGTTCGTGCATGTGATCGATTCGATGTTCAACCAGCATGCCAAGTGGTTAGAAAAAGCTAAGAGAGAAGTCTCGTGGCGGGCGCCGGTGCCGTCGATCAACCTTCTGATAACTTCACTGGTTTGGCGGCAGGATCATAACGGGTTTACGCATCAGGATCCTGGATTTCTGGATGTGGTCACGAACAAGAGCCCGGACGTGGTGCGAATTTATATGCCTCCGGATGCGAACTGCCTGCTGAGCGTGGCCGATCATTGTTTGCGCGCGCGGAACTACGTCAACGTGATCGTGGCCGATAAGCAGGAGCATTTGCAGTACCTGAACATGGCGGACGCGGTGACGCATTGCACCAAGGGCATTGGAATCTGGGATTGGGCGTCGACTGACGACTGTGAAGAGCCCGATGTGGTGATGGCGTGCGCCGGCGACATTGCGACGATGGAGTCCTTGGCGGCGGTCGCGATTCTGAAAGAACGCTTTCTTGATTTGAAGATACGGTTTGTGAACGTCGTTGATCTCTTTCGGCTTATGCCGGAGACGGAGCATCCACACGGGCTTTCCGACCGGGACTTCGATTCCCTGTTCACTACCGACAAGCCTGTGATTTTCAATTTTCATTCTTATGCTTCTCTGATTCACAAGCTCACTTACCGGCGCAGAAATCATGACAACATTCATGTGCGCGGGTATAAGGAAAAGGGGAACATCAATACTCCGCTCGAGCTGGCCATTCTTAACCAGATTGACCGCTTCGATCTGGCCATCGACGTCATTGACCGAGTGCCCCGGCTACGTTCCATTGGCGCTCACGTCAAGGAATGGTTGAAGGGACAGATTATTGACAGCGTTCAGTATGCTCATACGGAGGGCATAGATAAGGAAGAGATTCGGAACTGGAAGTGGCCGAAGTAGACATGGGGGAAGCGTCGGCTATTGGTGGTGATCTCATTCTGGTTCTCAATAGCGGGTCGTCATCGCTCAAGTTCGGGCTGTACCAACCCGGAGCGGCGGATGAAGAACCTGTCTTGGTGGGGAGTGCCGACGGCATCGGGCGGGGCGACGGGAGTTTGCGAATCCGGTCGTCCGATGGGAAGACGATTGTTCGGCGCGACGGGATCCAAGAATCGCAGGGTGACGCCTTAGCGGCCCTTGCAACGGAGATGCGGGAGCACGCAGGCGGTGTGCCGGCGGTTGTGGGTCACCGGGTGGTACATGGTGGCCCACGCCTCAGTCATCACCAAGTGATCACTCCGCAGGTGTTAGAGCAGCTTCGATCGGCGATGCATTTCGCGCCGCTGCACATTCCACAAGCCCTATCCCTGATCGCTGCGGCGCAAACCATCTTTCCCACTGCCGTGCAGTTCGCCTGCTTCGACACGGCTTTCCATCGAACGATTCCGGAGGTCGCGGCACATCTGCCCCTGCCGCAACGGTATTTCGATGCGGGGGTTCGGCGATATGGGTTCCACGGGATCTCTTACGAATCGTTGGTCCATCACTTCGGCGCGAGTTTGCCGAGCCGAGCTGTCTTTGCGCATCTGGGTAACGGATCGAGTCTGTGTGCGGTGCGCGATGGCAAGTCGATCGACACTACGATGGGGCTTACGCCCACCGGAGGCATTCCGATGGGGACGCGATCCGGTGACCTTGATCCGGGTGTCATTCTGTATCTTTTACGGAACGAGGAGTTTGACGCCGATTCGTTGGAGGACCTGCTGAATCATCACAGCGGGCTTTTTGCATTGTCTTCCGGTGAGGGAGATGTGAAGGCTCTGCAAGAACGGGCGCTGGCAAACGGTGCGGCCGCTCGACTTGCGTTAGATGTGTTTGCTGTTGCGGTTAGGAAACAGATTGGGGCCTACATCGCGTTGATGGGAGGCTTGGATTTACTTGTTTTTGCTGGCGGGATCGGAGAGCACAGTGAGCAAGTCCGGTCTGGAGCGACGGAGGGATTAGAGTCCTTTGGGCTTACGGCTGACAAGATTCAGGTTGTTGCCGCGGCAGAGGAACTTCAGATGGCGCGGCACTGTCGTGCGATGGTGAGAAAAAGCCACTAACGAAGTCTTCTAAGCCAACAGAGTGAAATGGAACACCGAACCGTGCCCGACTTGACTGGTGACGCCGATGCCGCCGCCGTGGGCTTCCACCACTGCTTTAGCGATCGCCAACCCTAAGCCTGTACCTTGCACGCGGTAGCGCTCGTTCTTGCCGCGATAGAACTTGTCGAAGACGAGCGCCTGCTCAAAGTCATCGATGCCGTGGCCGTGATCTGCCACGCTCACGGTGACGTTGTCGTCCTTCTGTTCGGCCGTAACCCGAATTGGAGATCCAGCAGGCGAGTATTTGGCTGCGTTTTCCAAGAGTTGCACCAGCACGGACGTGATCCTTTCGAGATCAATAGAAAGCAGAGGCAACGTTTCTGGAACTTGGAGTTCAACCGGGCGGTTGGTAAGCCGCTGCTTCGCCTCTTCTATCGCTCGCGTAATCGCCTCTCCGATGGAGTGGGGCTCGCGGTGCAATTCTACTTGGTTGGCGTCGAGCTGGGCCATCTCAGCCGCTTCGCCCACCAGGTGGTTCAGGCGATCGGCTTCTTCGTTGATGATCGAGAGCAATTCGTGACGCTGCCTAGGCTCAAGATTCTCGTCCGCGAGCATGGTGGTGACTGAGGCTTTGATGCCGGTCAGAGGCGTGCGGAACTCGTGCGTCACCGAGTCGAGGATCGCGGAACGCAGTTTTTCGCTTTCGCGAGTGGCTTCGGCTCGGCTCAGGCTTTCAACCGCTCCGGTGCGTTCGATGGCAATGGCGATGAGAGTACCGAGAGCCTCGAGAGTCTCGCGCGAGGGGATGCCTCCGGAGATCCCCAGTGCCCCCGCAGATTTCACCCCAAGGCGCAAGGGAGTGAAACAAAGTTGCCGTGCGACGTCAATGGTGGGCTCGCCGCGAGCTGCAACTGACCTGAGGTGCTCGGCGTCGAGCTGCTGGGTGTTGGGGTCGGAACGGTAGATGTCCGGCCGTCCCGTTACGAATAGGGCAGCGGCACCGACGCCGAATCCATTCACAACGAAGCGCGGCAACAGGTTGAGGAGTTCGGGCAGGTTCTCGGTGGTAAGGAGCTGCTGACTGAAGCCGTATAACCGTTCAATCTCTTTCCTTCTTTGGGTGGCGGCAAGGGCCTGTCGTCGAGCTTTTTCGGAGAGCTCGCTGGCGATCAGCGCCGTCGCGAGGAAAGCGACTAGCGCAATCCAGTTCTGGGGATCGGAGATGGTCAGCGTTCCATAGGGAGGAAGGAAGTAATAGTTGAACGCCAGAGTAGCCAGAACCGCGACGACAACTGAATATTGCAGTCCCCAAAAAGCTGAAACGATGAGCACGGCCACAAGAAAAATAAGGGCGACGGTTGTGGGGTTTACGGGCGCAATCCGGCGGCAAATGATGACGACGACCGCCACAATCACAACGCACGCGATCCACCGCAAAACTTGTTTCGATGAGCTCTTGTTCACGGGCGTATTCTACCCTGCGCTCGACAATTTTGGGGCCCTCGATGACAATGGGGCACGTGACCAAGACTCCCGAACAATGGCTGGAGGAAGCAGCGCCCGAAAAAAAGGAGGGCGTTTTCAAGCTTTTCCTTGGCTACGCGCCAGGAGTTGGGAAAACCTACGGGATGTTGAGCGAAGCGATTCGCCGCTACAGCCGCGGCGAGGACGTGGTGGTTGGCGTGGTCGAGAATCACGGGCGCAAGCCGATTATCGACCTGTCCGGCCGCCTTGACGCTATTCCACGAAAGAAACTTGAATACAAGGGAACGATATTCGGGGAAATGGATGTCGATGCTATCTTGCAGCGCAAACCTACCGTCGTTCTGGTGGATGAACTGGCACACACCAACATTGAGGGCAGCAAGCATGCGAAGCGCTACCAGGATGTGATCGAACTGCTTGAGGCCAAGATCGATGTGGTCTCGACCATGAATGTGCAGCACATTGAGAGCTTGACGCCGCTGGTGGAGAAGATTACAGGCGTACGCGTGCGCGAGACAGTGCCCGACTGGGTGATTCAGCGTGCCGGCGAAATCGTCATGGCAGACTTGACGCCCCAGGCGCTGCAGACACGGATGCGGCGCGGCGACATCTATCCGGTTGATCGGGCCGAGCGCGCGATTGGAAACTTCTTCAGCCGGGGTAACCTAATCGCTTTGCGCGAACTTGCGCTCAGGCAGGTGGCGCAGGTTGTCGATCGAACTCTGGAGGCGCACCGCGCGGGAGAGGAATTCGATCCCAGCGTCAGTGTTCGTGAGCGGATTGCGGTTTGCATCAGTTCCAACCCGGTGGCGCAGTACATCATCGCGCGTGGTGGACGCATGGCGCATGCTATGGATGCCGAGTTTTATGTCGTGTACGTGGATGTTGCGGCCGACGAGAGCGATGAGAATCAGCGGACGCTTGCGGAGAATAAAAGGTTCGCTGAAAATCTGGGAGCTACGGTTGTGCGCCTGGAACGCGGCAGCGTCGCGGCGAGAGTTGCTGAGTTTGTGCGGGAGAAGCACATTACCCAAGTGGTCCTCGGTCGATCCGCGGCGGAGGGCTGGCGGAAATACCTCTACCTCACAGTCATCCAAAGATTTCTTCGGGATGCCCCGGCTGTCGATGTTCACATAGTGACCCAGGAGCCGAAGTGACAACGCGCCACATACTTGTCGTGGATGATGAGCCGCAGATTACTCGCGTGCTCCGTACTTCTCTCGTGTCGCAGGGTTATGACATTCGAGTCGCCAATGACGGCGCTACTGCGCTGGATATTCTGAAAGACTGGTCGCCCGACCTCGTCATCACGGACCTCTCCATGCCCGAGATGGACGGTTTGGAACTCTGTCGGCGTTTGCGCGTCAAGTCGCAGGTGCCGATCATTGTTCTATCTGTGAAAGGCGAGGAGCGGACCAAGGTGCAAGCGCTTGACGCTGGGGCGGACGACTATGTGACCAAACCGTTCGGCATGACGGAATTGCTGGCGAGGGTTCGGGCGAATTTGAGGCGGTTCCCTTCGCATGCGGCGGAATCAGGCGTGATTGAGGTGGGGGATTTCCGCGTGGACCTGGATGCCCACGCTGCGAGCGTGCACGGCCGCGAGGTTCGTCTCACGCCCAAAGAGTTTGAACTCATCACCTACTTCGCGCGGCACCCGGGCAAGGTGATTACGCACCGGGCGCTGCTGACGGCCGTGTGGGGCGGCAATAGCACAGAGCAACCGGAGTATCTGCGCGTCTTTATTGGGCAACTGCGGAAGAAGATTGAGGTTGATCCTTCGGCCCCGCGATACATACTTACCGATCCGTGGGTGGGATACCGGTTTGAACCGAGTCCGGCGGCGGGCGGGTAGGGCTCTGATGCCAGAAGCAGGTCCCCTTCGGCGAGCTCAGGGCAGGCTCTCCGCTTCGCAGTTGCTCGTAGCAGCGGCTCTGGTCGGCCTGACAGGGCTTTGCTCCCGAAGACCCTTTGTGGAGCCAGTTCCGATCCTTATGAAGATTTTATGAAGTCATTAGCCCAGCTTTACACCCCAATTGATCCAATCAAGTGTGGCAATGACTTTGGGTGGGGGTGTCGAAATGATACTCATTCTTACGATCACGGTAAGCGCTGGGTGTTTTTTTCTTCTGCGTTTCTTGGGGGCTCTCCAGGTGGAGCTGCGGACTGCGAAACAGGCGAAGCCCCTTCGCAAGTCTGTCCTCATGGAGGACCCGAGTCATCGGCGGCGGATTCATCTGGCCAAGCCTAAGCCTACGCCTAAGCCACAAGAGGAGGAACCATGCGCGACGTATTATTTCTCGGCCTGACGGTAGTGTTCTTCGTGCTTTCCATTGGTTACGTGTACGCATGCGGCCGCTTGCGCTGAGGAGAATGCTGTGAATATCGAAACGAGCGTGGTTTTAGTAATTTGCCTTCTATTGACTGTGTACCTGGTATGGGCGCTGCTGCGTCCTGAGGATTTCTAGCAAATGACTGCGAATGGCTGGTCACAGATTTTGTTGTTCTTCGCGATTATCTTTGCGATTACGAAGCCTATTGGTCTGTTCATGGCCCGCGTGTTCAGCGGGGAGCGGACCTTCATGGACCCCGTTCTGAAGCCTGTTGAAAGGCTGCTCTATCGCCTGACTCGCGTCGACCCCGAGCGCGAGATGACGTGGATCGAGTATGCGGTGAGCATGCTGCTTTTCAGCGGCGTGACTATGCTAGTGCTTTACCTCATGCAGCGCGTGCAGCTCTACCTGCCGTGGAACCCGCAGAAGCTGGCGAATGTGGGACAGGAGCTAGCTTTCAATACTGCCGGGTCGTTCACCACTAACACCAATTGGCAGAACTACGCGGGTGAGTCGACCATGAGCTACCTCACTCAGATGGCGGGCTTGGCGTACCACAACTTTACTTCTGCTGCTGTTGGGATCGCTCTGGCTATCGCGTTCATTCGCGGGATTGCACGGCGCGAGAAGCAGACGATCGGCAACTTCTGGGTGGACATGACTCGCGCTACGCTCTGGGTGCTCGTTCCCGCTTGCGTCCTCTATGCGGTTGTTCTGATTGCGCAAGGCGTGCCTCAGAATCTGCGACCTTACGACACCGCCAAGCTGGTGGAGTCGCAGACGATTCAGTCCACCGACGCCAGCGGGAAGCCGACCACCAAGGTCACGACCGAGCAGACCATTGCGCAAGGGCCGGTCGCTTCGCAGGAAGCCATCAAAATGTTGGGCACCAACGGCGGCGGCTTTTTCAACGTCAACAGCGCCCATCCTTTTGAGAACCCCACACCGTTTTCGAACTTCCTGCAGATGATTTCCATTTTCGCAATCCCCGCGGGCTTGACCTATACGTTAGGAAAGATGACAGGCTCGATTCGGCACGGCTGGGCAGTTTGGAGCGCGATGGCGGTGCTGTTCCTCGCGGGGGTTACGACCGCCTATTGGGCTGAGTCAAAGGGAAACCCGCTGCTGAAGGGCGTCGATCAGCGGGCCAGCATCACCCAAACCGGCGGCAATATGGAAGGCAAGGAAGTGCGGTTTGGCATCGCCAATTCCGCGCTCTTCGCCACGGTTACGACTGACGCCAGTTGCGGCGCGGTGAATGCCATGCATGACTCGTTCATGCCGCTTGGCGGGATGGTTCCCATGGTCAACATCATGCTGAGCGAAACGGTGTTCGGCGGCGTGGGTGCCGGGCTGTATGGAATTCTGATTTATGTCGTGTTAGCCGTGTTTATCGCGGGATTGATGGTGGGACGGACGCCGGAGTATTTGGGCAAGAAGATCGAAGCCTTCGATATCAAGATGGCGATGCTGACTACGCTAGTCTTTCCCTTCACCATCCTGATACTTACGGCGATTTCAGTTCTGAAGGGATTTGGGACATCCGCCATCCTCAACCCGGGGCCGCACGGTTTCTCGGAAATTTTGTACGCGTTTGTGTCGACGGCGGCGAACAATGGGTCGGCGTTCGGTGGTTTGAGCGGCAATACCTCCTGGTACAACATGAGCCTGGGAGTGAACACGCTGATCGGACGGTTTTTCATGATCATTCCGATGCTGGCGATTGCTGGGAATCTGGCGCGCAAGCAGGCTGTCCCACCCTCGGCGGGAACGTTTCCTGTGACTACGCCTCTGTTCAGTGTGCTGCTGGTGGGCACGATCGTGATTGTGGGCGCTCTTACCTTCTTTCCGGCGCTCAGTCTTGGACCGATCCTAGAACACCTGCTGATGCAGGCAGGGAAGGCATTCTAACTCCATGAGCCAATTCAGCAAATCGAAACGGGCAGTTTGGGACATGCGCATTGTGCGGCGCGCCGCGTGGGACTCGGTGTTGAAGTTGAATCCACGCACCATGATGCGCAATCCGGTGATGTTTGTGGTGGAAGTGGGGAGCGTGGTCACGACGGCGCTGCTCTTCCGCGTCTCCCATGAGAGCTTTTCCTTCAACCTGCAGATCACTTTGTGGCTCTGGTTCACGGTGCTGTTCGCCAACTTCGCCGAGGCAATGGCTGAAGGCCGTGGGAAGGCGCAGGCGGACACTCTACGCAAGGCTCGGTCGGAAACTCAGGCCAAACGGGTTTCCGCAGGCGGCGAGACCGAGATCGTGCCCAGCTCTAAGTTGCGGACTGGGGACCTTGTGCTTGCCTCGGCTGGGGATTTCATTCCCGGAGACGGCGAGATTATTGAGGGCGTGGCTTCCGTGGATGAATCCGCCATTACCGGGGAGTCTGCGCCCGTGATTCGCGAAGCTGGCGGCGACCGCTCGGCGGTTACCGGAGGTACGCGCGTCCTGTCCGATTGGATCAAGATTCGAATTACCTCGAATCCCGGAGAGACCTTCCTCGATCGCATGATTGCGCTGGTGGAGGGTGCGGAGCGGCAGAAGACTCCGAACGAGATTGCGTTGAATATTCTACTGGCGGGATTGACGATTATCTTTTTACTGGCTGTCGTAACGCTCCAGCCCTTTGCTATTTATGCCTCTTCCCCACAGACGATCTTCGTCCTCGTATCTTTGCTGGTTTGCCTGATTCCCACGACGATCGGCGGATTGCTGTCGGCCATCGGAATTGCTGGTATGGATCGGTTGATCCAGCACAATGTTCTCGCCATGTCCGGACGCGCTGTGGAGGCGGCGGGAGACGTCAACACCTTGCTTCTCGATAAGACCGGGACCATTACGCTGGGCAACCGGCAGGCATCGGAGTTCGTTCCTGCGCCGGGCGTTACGGCTGCGGAACTAGCTGACGCGGCCCAACTTTCGTCTTTGGCGGACGAAACTCCGGAAGGCCGGTCGATTGTTGTCTTGGCCAAAGAGAAGTATGGCCTGCGGGGACGGGAGCTTGCATCGCGTGAAGCGGTGTTTGTTCCTTTTACTGCTCAGACGCGCATGTCCGGGGTTAACCTCAATGGCAACGAGATCCGCAAGGGCTCATCCGATGCGATTGCGCGTTATCTCCAGTTGAATGGAGCCGTGGTGCCGAAAGAGCTGCAGGATGTCGTCGATGGTGTCGCGCGTTCCGGCGGTACGCCGTTGCTGGTCGCGGAGAAACACCGCGCACTGGGAGTTATACACCTCAAGGACATCGTGAAAGGCGGCATCCGCGACCGGTTTAGCCAGTTGCGGTCCATGGGGATTAAGACGGTGATGATTACTGGCGACAATCCCCTTACAGCAGCGGCCATCGCCCGCGAAGCGGGTGTTGACGACTTCCTGGCTCAGGCTACACCGAAGGACAAGATGGACTTGATTCGGCGTGAGCAAGGTGAAGGGAAACTAGTGGCGATGACGGGCGACGGCACTAACGACGCCCCGGCGCTGGCGCAGGCTGACGTTGGCGTTGCAATGAACACCGGGACGCAGGCTGCCAAGGAAGCGGGCAACATGGTCGACCTCGATTCCAATCCGACCAAACTCATTGAAATTGTCGAAATTGGCAAGCAGTTGCTGATGACGCGGGGCGCGCTGACCACGTTTTCTATCGCCAACGACGTGGCCAAGTACTTTGCCATTATCCCGGCAATGTTTGCGGCTACGTTCCCTGTGCTCAACGCGCTCAACATCATGCATTTGGCTACGCCGCAGTCCGCGGTGTTGTCTGCAGTGATATTCAATGCGCTGATCATCGTTGCGCTGATTCCGTTGGCGCTGCGGGGCGTGCGTTATCGTGCCATGAACGCCGAGGCCCTGCTGCGCCGCAACCTGCTGATTTACGGTGTGGGCGGGATCATCGCGCCTTTTATCGGGATTAAAGTGATCGACCTCTTCATCCGGTCGGTCGGATTGGCATAGCGACTATGAAAAAAGATTTCATTACTGCGATTCTGATGATGGCGGTTACGACGTTGCTTCTTGGATTAGCTTATCCGCTAGGCATTACAGCGATCGCCCAGGTGCTTTTTCCCGATAAGGCTAATGGGCAGTTGATTTATCGCAACGGGCAACTGATTGGGTCGAGGATTATTGGCCAGCCGTTTACGGAGCCGGGATACTTTCATTCCCGCCCGTCGGCTGCCGGCGACGGATATGATGCCGCGAATTCCAGTGGGTCTAACCTTGGGCCTACCAACCAGAAACTGCTGGACCGCGTGGCCGCGGACACGGCGCGGGTTCAGGCGGAGAATCCTGGAGTTCCTGTTCCTGCTGATCTGGTTACGGCTTCTGGCTCCGGGCTCGATCCTGAGATTACGCCCGCCGCGGCTTTGTTCCAGGTGCCGCGGGTGGCCAAGGCTCGTGGGCTTAGTGAGGATCGTGTTCGGGCGTTAGTTGACGCTCATGTTCAGCAGCGCACCTTCGGCATCCTGGGAGAGGCTCGGGTGAACGTGCTGGAGTTGAATCTGGCGCTTGATGGGGTTGGGGGTAAGTAGGCGGTTCGGATGCCCCCCGGGGCGAGTTGGTTTCGAGTTGACTCCCCCACGGCTTACGCCGTGGGCTTTCTTTTTGGTGTTGCGCGCCTTTGGGACAGCGAGCTAGACCACGCGGGCGAGGGGTCCGCGACTACACAAACTGGCGCTTCCCGACTCAACGAAGATTTCGCGGAATAAAGCTGCCTTTCGCCAGTTATACCCTCCGAGCGCAACAAACTACGGAGGACAAGATGACTGAGAGGAATCAGAACTACATCGACCAGAAGTTGCAGGATCTCAACGATGACGGCGTTGACCGGCGCGGGTTTCTGAAGTGCATGGCGTGGGCGGGAACTGGCCTGGTCTGGACTTTGAGCGGCGGGGTACCGGTATCGCAGGCTTTTGGTATGGGCCTGGGCTATGGCGCGAAGAAAGCCGGGGATTTCAGCTTTGTGCAGATCAGCGACAGCCATATGGGCTTCAACAAGCCGGCTAATCCGGATGTGGTTGTCACGCTAAAGACGGCGGTAGACAAGATTAACGGACTAGCGCAGGCACCGGACTTCTTGCTGCACACCGGCGACATCACTCACCTATCGAAGCCCGAGCAGTTTGACACCGTGGATCAGGTTCTGAAGAGTGCCAGCGCGAAGGACGTTTTCTTTGTGCCCGGCGAACACGATGTGCTGGACGACAACGGCAAGTCCTATCTGGAACGCTATGGCAAGAACACGCAGGGGTCTGGCTGGTACAGCTTCGATAAGAAGGGCGTGCACTTCATTGGGCTGGTGAACGTCATGAACCTGAAGGCTGGCGGGCTTGGTTCGTTGGGCGGTGAGCAGCTCGAGTGGCTGGAAAAGGACGTTCAGCACCTGAAGCACAGCACGCCGATTGTTCTGTTTGCGCATGTGCCGTTGTGGACGGTGTATCCGGAGTGGGGATGGGGCACGGATGACGGGGCGCAGGCGCTTTCCTATGTGAAGAAGTTTGGGTCTGTGACCGTATTGAACGGACACATTCACCAGACGATGCAGAAGGTGGAGGGAAATGTGACGTTCCATACGGCAACTTCTACAGCATTTCCTCAGCCGCAGCCTGGGAAGGCCGAATCTCCTGGGCCGATGAAGGTGCCCGCGGAGCAGTTGCGGTCGTTGTTGGGGATTACGAATGTGAACTATGTGGAACGGCCGCACTCGCTGGCGATTGTTGATTCGACGCTGGTGTAGGCGACGGGCGGCTGTGCTGACAGCAGCGGGATAGCCGCTGTCAGCTACCGAGAAGGCCCCAGCTTTAGGACTTCGAGCAAGACCGCGCGGGCGGGGGCGCCCGCGACTACACAAGCGTTGGACTACACGAGACTTGAAAGGAACTTATGTTTGAAGGGTTGTTTCAACCGCTGCATTTGTTGGTGATTTTCGGGATCGCGCTTTTGGTGTTTGGGCCAAAAAAGTTGCCTGAACTGGGCAAAGGGATTGGCGAAGGTATTCGCGGGTTCAAGACCGCAATGCATGGCGACGAACACGTGCCGCCCGGCGCGTAAGTAATTACGAAATACAAATCCATTAGGAATTTATAGAGGAGATTCGGATGATCAGGAAGAGTGTGTCTATGGCGAGTTTGGCGGCGATTGCCGTGCTGTTTCTTACTGTGTCACCAGTCGTGACGGCTAGGGCCCAACAGCCGGCTGTGGTTGAGGTCAAGATTGATAATTTCAGTTTCGGGCCGCAAGCGGAGACCGTGCCGGTTAGGACGACGGTTACGTGGACGAACCGTGATGATATTCCACATACGGTGGTCAGCACGGATGGAGTCTTCAAATCCAAGCCTCTGGATACAGACGAAAAGTTCTCTTACACGTTCGCGAAGGCAGGGACATTTGCTTACTTCTGCTCGATTCATCCGAAGATGACGGGCAAGATTGTTGTCCAGTAAGCGCGTAGTGAGCCAGCGATGAGCGTGAATCCTTTCGATATCAAGACCGTTGTGTTGGCCAAGCATGCGCAGCATGTCGTGTTGATTCACTTTCCCATTGCGTTGTTCTTGGCGGCTGTGGCGTTTGACTATCTAGCACTGTGGAAGAAGAGTAGGGCCCTCTTGGACGCTGCTTATTTCAATCTGGTACTGGCTGCCTTTTCTACCGTGCCTGTGGTGGCGTCTGGGCTGGCGGCTTGGCAGTGGGCGCTGGAGGGGCAGAAACTCAAGGGGATTTTGTTGCTGCATTTGGTGTTTGGACTTATTTCCAGTGGGTTGATTTGGGTTGTGTGGGGCATTCATCGGCGAGGGCGACGAGCAGAGGCTTCCCTGCCGAACTATCGGCTGATCATCGAAGGGGCCGTCGTCGTGCTCGTGGGGTTGACGGGGCATCTTGGCGGATTTCTGAGCGGCGTGAATGGGCCGGGCTAGGGCGACACCTGGAGCGTCTTCCTGAGTTTGATGTCGGCGGACGAGGCGCCGATCAGGATCTCGACGTCATCTTTCTCTAGTTCGTAGCTGCCGGTTGTCTCGTCCCAGTAGGTGAGGGCGCTGGCCTTTACGGGTAGGCGAACAGTCTTGGTTTCTGCGGTGCGCAACGGCACGCGCTGGAAGCCTTTCAGTTCCAAGAGCGGTCTAGTAACTTTCGAGCCGACGTGCCTGACGTACAGTTGGACCACCTCGTCGCCGTCGCGCGAGCCCGTATTGCGAACATCGACGTTGACGGTAACCTCGCCGTCTTTTCCAATCTGTTGGGAGCTTATGCTCAGATTGGAATATTCAAATGTTGTGTAGCTCAGACCATAGCCGAACGGGTAGAGTGGCTTGCCTTTGAAATACATATAGGTTCGGCCGTTGCGCAAGTCGTAGTCCATCATCGGCGGTAGCTGGTCGAGGCTTTGGGGCCAAGTTGTGACGAGCCTTCCGGCGGGATTGTAGTCGCCGAATAGCGCGTCGGCTAGGGCGTTCCCCTCCTCCTGGCTGTTGTGCGCCATGTGGAGAATCGCGGGGATGTGGTCTTGCGTCCACTCGATGGCGAAAGGAAAACTGGTGATCAGCACTACCACTGTCTTCGGGTTGACGGCATTTACCTGCTTGACCAGCTCTTCCTGTTCTAACGTGATCGAAGTGCGGTCGATTGCTTCTTTGCCGTCGCTGGGTAGCGGGCACTTGGCCCAGCCGGCGTTGCAGGTGGGATGGTTGCCTACGACAAGGATGGCTACGTCGGCTCCGCGCGCGGCTTTCACGGCGGCGTCATCGTCGTTGTTGGGCACGAAACTTACGCGCACGTTCTTCCCCAATGCCGCCTTGATGCCTTCGAGCGGGGTGATCGCGTAAGGTGGCGTTCCGCTGTACCAATCGAGTGCTACCTGATCCGCATAAGGGCCGATTACCACTACTCTCTTCAGGGCTGCCTTCGTCAGTGGCAGGAAATTGCTTGAATTCTTGAGCAGAACGATTGACTCTTGGGTCACGCGTCGAGCCATTTGTTTGTGCTTTACGTTTTCCCAAACAGGCGCCGTTCCTTTGATTGAGCTGTAAGGCACCATTTCCGGCGGATCCAGGAGGCCGAGATGGATCATGACGCGATAGACGCCGCGGAGGTCGTCGTCGAGTTCTGACTCGTTGACCAGCTTTTTTGAAATTGCCGAAGTTACGGACTCGCGATAGCGATCGAGGAATTGATTGATGCCTGCGTGCAGGGCGCCCGCGGCGGCGATGTCCGGGTCGGTGAAGTATTTGTGCTCGGTCACCATGTTGGTGAGCGCGCCAGCGTCGGTGCAGATGATGCCGTTGAAACCCCACTCCGCCACGGTTAGGTCCTTGAGCATAGGCTGGGCGGCCATTGGGATGCCGTTGTAGGCGTTGTAGGCGGTCATGTAGGCACGAGCGCCACCATCGACGATGCCCATGCGGAACGGGACGGAGTAGTACTCACGCAGTAGGCGGTGGTCGAAGTTGGAGGAGGAACCGCCGCGGCCATTTTCGTTGCTGTTGGCCAGGAAGTGCTTGAGCAGCGATGCCGTGAGCCAGTACTTGGGATCGTCTCCCTGCAGACCATGGACGAAAGCAGCAGCCATGGTTCCGGTAAGGAATGGGTCTTCGCCGTAGGACTCTTCACTGCGGCCCCAGCGTGGATCGCGGGCTAAGTCGGAGTTGGGCGAACGAATTACGATCCCGGTGCGGCGGAACTTCTGGCCATCCCAGTCGGTGACTTTGTTATCGCTTTGAAAGATATAGCGGGCTTCGTAGCCTTCGACGGCGGCTACCTGACGCAGCAATTCCGGATCCCAGGTTTCGCCAAGGCCTACGGACTGCGGAAACTGCGTCGTGGGAATTGGCTCAAGACCTTTGCCGCCCCAGCCGCCCGGGCCTCCAAGGGCGACGCCGTGCAAACCTTCTATGTGGCTCGATCCGTGGATGCCCAGGCGCGGGACGCTTGGGTCAGTGCTGAGCGCGGCGATCTTTTCTTCCAGCGTCATCAGGGACAGAATGTTGTTGATGCGGACCTCTACCGGCAGGTTGGGATTTTGAAATGCGTACTGATACTGCTGCGCCCACGCGATGGACGATGTGAGCAATAGAAGGAATGTGGCGAGCAAGAAGCTTGTTTGCTTTGGGATCAAGATTTTCAAGGGAGTCAGTCCTCGTGTGATCAGTTAACGTTAAGTTCAGGGGCCGAGGGCATTGTAAACGTTTTCTATTGTAGGTAAGATGGTTCCGCTCCCAGCACCGTTTTTCATCGCAGGCTGGTGCACGTTCGTCAATCCCAAGTTGGATTTCAGGAACTCAACTCAAAATGCAGATCCTCCGCCGCGCCGCACTACCTCTTTTTGTGTTCGCTCTCTTCTCTGCTGCCAACGCTCAGTGGGAGCCGATGAATCCCGTCACGTCCGTCCATCAGGAAAAGGACGCCGTGGTATTCACGCTGCAAACGGGCACGTTGAAGGTCCAGGTGTGCTCGGATTCCGTGCTGCACATCCTTTACTCTGCGACGGTTAACTTCCCGGAACGCGAGGACTACGTCATCACGAAGAAGTCGTGGGCGGGAGCTCCGTTTACGGTTCTGTCGACGGACGATGAGACCACGATTGCGACTGCTGCGTTGAAGGTCGTTGTCGCACGCAAGGACAGTGCGATTACTTACAACGATCTGGAAGGCCACAAGCTCATCCAGGAAGGCACGCGGAAGCTGATGCCGGTGAAGGTCAACGGCGAGGACACGTACCACGCTGAGTCGTTCTTCAATATTTACGGCACGCGTGAAGGTTTGTATGGGCTGGGTCAGCATCAAGCGGGTGTTTGGAATTATCGGGGCGAGTCGGTGGATATTTCCCAGGACAATACGAACATCGCCGTGCCGTTTCTGGTTTCGAGCAATGGCTACGGGATTTATTGGAACAACGACTCGCGAAGTCGCTTCAACAACCGGTTTGCGAACTATATGTATATCAGCTCGGAAGTGGCGGACGCGGTCGACTATTACTTCTTCTACGGTCCCGACCTTGACAAGGTTGTTGCCGACTATCGCGAGCTGACGGGTGCCGCACCGATGTTTGGCAAGTGGGCGTATGGATTCTGGCAGTGCAAGAACCGGTATAAATCGCAAGCGGAGATTCTGGGGATCGCGCATAAATATCGCGAGCTGCACATTCCGGCCGACGACATTGTGCAGGATTGGTTCTGGTGGAATCGGAAGGGCGAGTTCATCTTTAACAAGAATTATCCCGATCCGAAGGCGATGGTCGATGGCCTGCATAAAGACCACTTCCACCTCATGATTTCTGTGTGGCCGTTCTTCGAGCCTGGATCGAAGGAGTACGACTATATGGACAAGCAGGGTTGGTTCATTGAGAAGTTTAAGTTTGCTAAGCCGCCCTACCATACCGACGGAATGGCCGCGTACGACGCTACGAACCCGGAGGCCCGCAAATACTATTGGGATTTGATAGATAAAGGACTGTTCAAGCTTGGTCTTGACGCCTGGTGGATGGACACGACGGAACCTGAAACGGAGGGTCTGGAAGAAAATATTCAGCTCGGTCACAAGCTGGCGGCGGGAAGCGGCGACCGGTACGTGAACATATTCCCTTTGATGACGACTGGGGCGGTATATCAGGGGCAACGCAGTGCTTCCGATCAGAAGCGGGTGTTTATTCTTTCACGGTCGGCGTTTGCGGGGTCGCAGCGGAACAGCGTTACGGCGTGGTCGGGGGATATTAACTCGGACTGGCTCAGCTACCGCCGACAAATTCCTGCAGGGTTGAATTTTGCGCTGTCGGGAATTCCCTACTGGACGACCGATATCGGCGGATTCGTGTTTGGCAGTCCCACCGATCCGGCTTTCCGGGAGCTATTTATCCGCTGGTTCCAGTTCGGCACGTTCAATCCGGTCTTGCGCGTTCACGGGACGCGCAATCCAGATGAGAACGAACTGTGGTCCTACGGGCCCGAGGCTCAGAAGACGCTCGTGGCCTTCGACCGGCTGCGTTATCGAATGTTGCCTTATATCTATTCCCTGGCCTGGAAGGCTACCAGCTCGGGATACACCTTGATGCGGCCGCTGGTCATGGATTTTCGGACAGATGTGCGGGCTCAGAATACGGGCGATCAGTTTATGTTTGGTCCAGCGATGTTGGTGAATCCGGTGACGGAGCCCTCGGCGGAGAGCCGTCGCGTTTATCTTCCGAATGCGAAGTGGTTTGATTTTTGGAATGGAACTTCTCAGCAGGGTGGACATGCGATTGAAGCGGCAGCACCGATTGACCGGTTGCCTTTGTACGTCCGCGCGGGGTCGATTCTGCCGCTGGGGCCGGAGATGGAGTGGTCTACGGAGAAGCCGGAAGATCCGATCGAGGTGCGAATTTATCCCGGCGCCGATGCAGATTTTACTCTGTATGAGGATGAGAACGATGGGTACAACTACGAGAAGGGTGTGTATTCGACGATCCCCATGCATTGGGATGATGCGAAACATACGTTGACCTTCGGTGAGCGTAAGGGGGAGTTTCCGGGGATGTTGCGGAGCCGGACGTTCCGAGTTGTGGTGGTGCGGGAGCGGCATGGGGTGGGAATTGCGGCCGAGGATAATGCGGACAACGCTGTGGAGTACAGCGGGAAAACGGTCGTGATTACGCTATAGTCAACCCTCAGCGGGCTGTAAGACCGCAGAATATGGGCCTTTCAATGGCACGGTTGAGGCCTGCCCTTCAAGGCTGGCTCCTTCAAGGGAGCGATTTGTGGGAAATGTCGTGGTCTTACCGAACGCAACAGCAGGTCCCTCCACTTCGCAATCGCTTCACTTTGTGAGCGATTGCTCCGGTCGGGATGACAAATTTGTGGACGGGCCTAAGAGGGCATTACCAGTTAGAAGACTTTCTGGATTCCGAGGATATCCATGCGTTTGCTCCGATTCGTTCCATATCTTGCCGTATTGATCGGCTCACAAGTTGTTCTTGCTCAGGCGCGGTCGGGTGGTCCGGTTTCGCAGGTTCCTGGACATGACGCTGTTCTTCTCGGCACGGCGTGGTATCCCGAGCAATGGCCGGAGTCACGGTGGGAAGAAGACCTGCGGCTGATGGAAGCGGCGGACATTAAGGTGGTGCGGATTACGGAGTTTGCGTGGAGCCGGATGGAGCCTGCGGAGGGTCACTACGACTTTGAGTGGCTGGACCGGGCGATCGCATTGGCGGCGAAGCATCACATCGCTAGCGTGCTGGGAACGCCGACGGCGACGCCTCCGGCGTGGTTGACGTTGAAGCATCCGGAGATTCTGCGCGTGGAGCCGGACGGGCAACGGGTTACGCATGGCAACCGGGCTCACGGATCGGCAGCTTCGGTGATCTACCGCGAGTATTGCCGCAAGATCACTGAGCAGATGGCTAAGCGATATGGCAAGAATCCAGACGTTCTGGGATGGCAGATCGATAACGAGTATGGGTACGCGTTGATGTCTTACGACGACGAGACTCGCGGTCAGTTTCGTCAATGGCTCAAAGCGAAGTACGGCACGCTCGAGAATCTCAACAACCGCTGGACCACGGCCTATTGGAGCGAGACGTACGATGATTGGAACGAGATTCCCATTCCCGTTGGCGCGCACAACCCCGCCCTGATGCTGGAATGGAAACGCTTCATCACCACGACCTGGACGGACTACCAACAGAATCAGATCGCTGTGCTGCGACAGCACATTGCGCCGCGGCAATTCATCACGGGCAATTTCATGGGATTTTTCGACGGCTTCGATCACTACACCATCACGGAGCCGCTGACGTTCGCTTCGTGGGACGACTACGTTGGGACGGGACACCTGGATACAGTTTACAACGGTTTGTCGCACGACTTGACACGCGGATTCAAGCGCGAGAATTTCTGGGTGATGGAAACACAGCCGGGCATGGTGAACTGGTCGAAGCTGAATAACGCTCTGAACAAGGGCGAAGTGCGAGCAATGGCGTGGCAGGCCGTTGCCCACGGTGCGGATGAAGTGGGATATTGGCAGTGGAGGAGCGCGCTGAACGGGCAAGAGGAATACCACGGAACCCTGGTTGGGGCTGATGGGACACCGGTGCCACTGTACTCAGAGGTGAGTCAGGTTGGACGAGAGTTCGCTACAACGCAAGAGGCTCTGCAGGGGACGTCGCCGCTTTCGGATGTTGCGCTGCTGTATTCCTACGACAGCCATTGGGCCATTCAATGGCAGAAACACACGGAGAAGTATGACGACATCGGGCTGCTGAAGAGCTACTATGGCGCCCTGCGAAAGCTTTCGCAGTCGGTGGATGTGGTCAGTGCGAACGCCCCTCTGGAGGGTTACAAGCTCATCGTAGCACCCAGTCTGAACGTCCTGCCGAAAAACATCGCCACACACCTCTTGGAGTACGTGCGCAATGGCGGGCATCTCGTGCTGGGGCCCCGTTCGGGGATGAAGGACGAGTTCAACGGATTGCTCACGGAGAGGCAGCCGGGATATCTTGCCGAGGCGCTGGGTGGACGAGTGGAGCAGTTCTATGCGCTGGAAAAGAACGTGCCGGTCTCAGGAACATGGGGAAGCGGAGAAGCCAGCATTTGGGCTGAGCAGTTGGGATCGTTGGCTTCCGACGCGAAAACGCTGCTCGGCTACGGCAAGAGCAACGGATGGCTGGACAATGAGCCGGCCGTGGTCACGCGCGAATATGGGAAGGGCAGAATCACTTACATTGCCGCGGTGCTTGATGAGAAGCTAATGGCCGCAGCGGCCGAATGGATGGTGCAGGACAGTGGCATCAAGCCCATCTTTGGTCCGGTACCGGATGGAGTTGAGGTGAGTCGACGCCGAGGCAATGGGAAGGATGTCTTTATCCTCATCAATACTACGCAGGAGGCGCGGAACGTCACGCTGCCCCATCGCATGAGGCTGTTGCTGGGTGGTAAAGAAGCTAGCGAGGCAAATTTAGGATCTTATGGCGTGGAAGTTCTGGTGGATGCCAAACGCTAGACTTCGCTGTCCGTCTTGCGAGAATGGCCGTTTGTGTCGGCATCTGTCGCTTTGCGCTGCAGGAAGAAGTCCAGGTTGCCACGCATGACCAGGTGCGGTGAAAGCATGAGGTGCTTGGTGGAGCACGCCCCTTCCACCAGGAACTCCTGTAGCAAACGGAAGGCCATGCGGCCTTGAGTCCGTGGACGCTGATAGATGGTGGCTTCCACGGCACCCGAACGTATTTCCGGCACGAGAGCGGGAAAGAGATCGGTTGTGATCACGGTAAGCTGTTCGAGCATCTTGGTGTCGCGGGCGGCGTCCAGCACTGGAATGGAGGCCTCCGTGGTGACGTACATGCCCGCCAAGTCGGGATGGGCCTTAAAGAGCTTCCGGCACTTGTCGTAGGCTTCTGACTCTATGTCGTGTTCCTCGATCGTTTCCACGAGGCGCATCTGCGGGTACAGGGCGCGCAAGGTGCTTTCGAAGACGTGGCATTTCTCAGCATGCTCCTGAATGCCCATGGCACTTAGAGTTACGGCGACTTTACCCGACCCCTGGACAAACTTTCCGAGCAGGTCGGCGGCCAGCGAACCGCTCACCATGGTATCTACAGAAACGATGGCCTGCCTTCCGCTGCCCGGAGCGTCCGTTGCCACACAAATGACCGGCACATTCGAATTTGGGGCGCGGCGCATCCACTGCATCAGCGCCTGCGGTCTGGTGGGAAAGGTAATGATTCCGTCCACGCGCGCCGCCAACGCTTCTCCAAACGCTTCTTCCTCGCCCTCACCCAATCGCGGATAGGTGCGGAATTCCAGTTCCACATTCTGTACGGAGGGGGAATGGGCTTCGTCGGCAATCCCAGCCCTCACTTCGTCCCAGAAGGAAGTTGTGCCCTGCAAAGTGTTTACTGAGATGCGAAAGCCACGATTCGACTTCAGGAAACGGGCGGCGAGGTTAGGACGATATCCGAGTTCCTTGGCTACCTGGCGGACCCGAGCCTTGGTGGCCGGGCGAACGGAATCGTGATCGTAGAGGGCGCGATGGACGGTTGCGGTTGAGAGGTCAAGAGCGTGGGCGAGGTCCTGGAGGGTAACGTTTTTATTCAATGGGAGCTCCGGGAGACTGGGCGCCTTCCGAAAGGCCTGTTACCTTTCATCACAATCCGCGGGCATCGGCACCCCACACAGCACACGCGACTACTCCCTACTAAATCGATTTACGATCCGCATCCAAGAACTTAACCGCTCCGCTCCACAAAAGCAAGCCGCAGCTCATTTTATTGGTTCCGGCGTTGATTGGTTCCGGCATCGATTCCAGCACTGAATCCGGCATTTGAATCCGGATTAGTTGACCCCGTGCCAGTACATATCCCAGCCCAGGTAGCGCGTCGATGCCTCGTGAACAGATGCCGCGACAGACGAGAGGTTAGCGGCCACATGGTGTTCGAAACCCTTTTCGCAGATGAAGTGCAGTAACTTCTGCAAGTCAGGGATTTCGACAACTCCCGCACCGCCGAAAGTGTTGAGCGCGTCGTCGGTGAACCGCCCCTCGCCGACGTAGCCTCGCATCTTGCCTGCGGTGTCGTCGGTCGAGAATCGGGCAAAGCTCATCTTCTCAGGCTTGATGAGGCCCACGCAGGTGCCGAAGGTGTTCTCCTTGCCCACAGTGCCGGCAATGATTTCCTGGAAATCCATCTTGACCGAGCGGAAGAAATGCTTCGGCAGGTTAGAGCAATGGAAGCAAACGGCCTTGTTGGGGTCGGCTCCGTAGTTGTTGTTCCAATCGAGGAGAGCAGAAGGAGTTTCCGAGGCCAGGCGCAGGGCATGCATGCCCAGAACGCCGCAGATATCCACTTCACAGGCACTGGAGAGAAGGCTGTCGCTCATCATGCTCATGATTGTGCACGGGACCACGCCGAGGTTCTCTTCGATGGAGGTCCAGCACTGCACGGCACTGATTGCTACTTCCGTCGCTGCCATCCACTGGTCGACGACCGCGCCAAGTTTAGCCATCTTCATCAGGGCGACTTCTGGGACGCTGCTGGCGTCGACGTATTTCTTGATCGAGGCGAGTTTCGACTGGGCGAGGTCGTCATTGTCTTTCATACGCTCGATACGGCCTAATACCTCGGAGAGATCCAAAGTCTCAATAGAAATTCCTTGAGCTTCCAGAATCTTCTCGCTATAGCGAACGGTGTTGAAGGCGGTTGGACGTGCGCCGATGGCACCGACGCGAAGATTTCGGAATCCGTTCACGACGCGGCAGACGCCGGAGAACCACAGCAGATCTTTGGCGAACTCGGGTGAATCGAGCGCTTCGGTATGCAGGGTGGTCAGGGAATACGGGATGCCGTACTGACGCAGGTTGTTGCAAGCAGACATTTTCCCGCAAAAGCTGTCGCGGCGGGCGGCGATGGTCATTTTGGTGGGATCGTCGGGCGTAGCTTGAACCAGGACGGGGACGGGAAGATCCGCCCAACGCAGAGTATCGGCAATGGCGCGCTCTTCGCCAAAATTCGGCAGGGTTACGATGACGCCATCGATGCGATCGCGATTGCGGCGAAAGAGGTCGGCGCAACGCCGCGACTCCTCACGCGTCTCCACAGCGCCGTACTTGCTTTCTTCCGGTGTAAGGGCGACTACATCAATGCCCGCTGCTCCCAGGACTCGCAGTACTTCCTCGCGGCCGCTTTTGGCCAGATGATCAGGAAAGAAACCACGGTTGCCCACAATGAGCCCCATGGTCATTTTTTTCGGCGGCATGCTGCTCCTCGTTCTAAGAAATTGAGATGTCAGGATTGACGCTTCGGCGCGAACTTGTAGCAATAGAGCGCGCCAAACACGGCGAGAATCGCTCCCCACCAGACATTGGCGTGCAAGTGAAATAACACCACTGATGGATTCGCGGGCGGGTTCATGACTTCCCAGATACCCGCTCCCGCAATCAATACACCATTCACCAGCAGGGACAGCCCGATGAAGAACCAAATTGAAATTCCGCTATCATGCATCACGTCACCGCCTTCTCAGGAAGTTCGGAGTTACCACATTATGATGTTTAGAATTACCAGCGCCACGGCGACCACGACCGCCCAGAAAACGGGCTTTTGGTAGAGGGGTAGGTTGCCGACCGACGGAACCTCGGTCAATCCGTAGACCAGACCAGTAAGTTCGGCAGCGGCTTTGGGTTTGGTCATTAGGCTCACCACGACGGTTACGACTACGCAGACAACGAAGGACCATAGCGCCTGATACATATCCTGTGCCAGGGCCTTGGCGTTCGGCGAAAGAGCCACGTACCGCAATGCTGTGGGATCGAGTTTGACCCAGGTCCACATGCCGATGGAGGATGCTGTGCCACAGAGCAATCCCCAGAAGCCCCCGGCCCCGCTGGCTCGTTTCCACAGCATGCCTAGGATCACCGTACCGAACAAAGGAGCAATGAAGAAGCTAAACAATGCCTGCACGTAGTCCATGATGCTGGCAAACTGCATGACCAGATAGGCGGTGCCGACGCTGATGAGCACGCCAACGACTGTGGTCCAGCGGCCCATGTTGACGTAATGCTGGTCAGTGGCGTCCTTCTTGATCAGCGCACGATAGATGTCGTAAGTCCAGACCGTAGTGAACGCGCTGACGTTGCCTGCCATGCCGGACATGAAACCCGCAATCAAGGCGGTGATGCCTAGCCCAAGCAAACCTGGGCCACAGTAGCGAGCCAGCATGAGGGGTAGGACATCGTTATAGCTATGACCTCCGGCGGCCACCGCCGATTCGGCTGTGAGTTTCATGGGGAGAACAGCCAGTCCCAGCAAGCCGGGGAGGATGACGATGAGGGGAACGAACATCTTAAAGCCTGCGCCGATGATCGGGGCCATTTCCGCGCTGCGTATGTCTTTGGCGGTCAAGATCCGCTGCACAACCAGGAAGTCGGTGGTCCAATAGCCCATGGAGAGGATCGATCCCAAACCGAATACGATGCCCGTCCAGTGGATTCCCATGGGGTTGGTGGTAAACGATCCCAAGCCCGACCACATGTGGACGTATTCCGTCGAGGCGCGCTGTGCAATAAGAACCTTGAGGTTGCTCCAGCCACCTGTCTCGTAAAGACCCAGGATTGGAATGAGTAAGGCACCTGCCCAAATGAGGAAAAACTGCAGCACCTCGTTGAAAATTGCGGATCGCAGTCCGCCGAGGGCGACGTAAACCGCGACGGTAAGGGATGAAACCCAGATACTGAAATTGATGTCCCAGCCGAGAACGATCTGCATGACCTTGGCCATGGCAAACATGTTGACGCCGCTCATGAGCACGGTCATGAAGGCGAACGACACGGCTGATAGCGCGCGGCTGGATTCTCCGAAGCGCAGCTTCAGATAGCCTGGGACTGAGTGTGTTTTTGAGATGTAGTAGAACGGCATCATGACCAGGGCGAGAAAGAGCATCGCTGGGATTGCGCCGATCCAATACCAATGCGTGGCCAGGATGCCGTATTGATAGGCCGATCCCGCCCAGCCCATCAGTTCCAGCGCGCCGAGGTTGGCGGATAGGAAACTCAGGCCCGCGACCCAGGCCGTCATCTCGCGGCCGGCCATGAAGAAGTCTTCACCGGTATTGGCTCGTCCGCGGAGATAGAAACCAATCGCCAAAACCAAGGCAAAATAGAAGACGATGATTACGAAATCGACCGGGGCGAGGTGCACGAGTCGATCGGTGAACAACAGCATCATGGCTGCCATCATTTAGGGTCCTTCATTGGGCGTTCTTCATTTGGGGATCTTGGGTTGTCCGTAGTATGCGGTGCTACCGTGTTTGCGAAGAAAGTGTTTGTCGTGCAGTTCGCGAGCGAGTGGTTCGGCTTGCGGCGCGATGCTGATTGTATAGCAGGCCATACGCGCAACCGATTCCAGAATCACGGCGTTGTGTGCGGCGTCGGCGGGTGTGGATCCCCAGCAGAAGGGAGCGTGTCCGGCTACGAGCGCAGCGGGGACGTGGTTTCTGGCAGACCGGTCAAATAGGTGGCAAATCGCTATACCGGTGTTCTTCTCATACTCCGAGGCGATCTCGGCGGGCGTCAAGTCGGCGGTGACAGGTACCGGACCCTGAAAGTAGTCGGCGTGAGTCGTTCCAAAACATGGAATTGGCCGCCGCGCCTGCGCCCAGGCAGTAGCAAACTCAGAATGCGTGTGGGCCACGCCGCCGGCGTCGGGAAAGTGGTTGTAGATTTCCAGGTGAGTTGCGAGATCGGAAGATGGGCGAAAATTCCCTTCCATGACTCGTCCGCTCAAATCAGTCACCACAATGTCAGCCGCGGACATGGTTTCGTAAGACACGCCACTGGGCTTGATGGCGACCAGACCTTCTTGCCGGGAAATACCGCTGACGTTGCCAAACGTATAAAGCACGAGTCCGCGGCGGACCAGTTCAAGATTTGCCTCCAGCACAGCTTGTCGTAAGGTTGGCAGCAGCATAAGTCGATTGCTCTCGTCAGCCTAACGGGCAAGATTGCCCACTGTAAACGTATTCATTGGTCCCGTCAACCACAAAGTCCCCTCAACCTTGCATTGATTTACGTATCTTGATTCCTTCCGAAGCAGCGGATCGCGCCGCTAAGGCGGTCGACTCTCGCAGCACTAGCTCTGTGGTCAGCAGGTATTCCGTGCCGGTGGGCGACGGAACCTGGCGCTGGGTTTCCACTCGAAGCGCCTCAAAGGCAAGCCGCGCCAATTTCGTCTGAGACATGCGCACGGTGGTTAGAGCCGGAAGAACGAATTGCGCGAGGTGAATGTCGTCGTAGCCAATCACTGACAGATCTCGAGGGATTGAAATGCCGTCCTCAAAACTCTTGCGCATGACTCCCAGAGCCGTCATGTCGTTCGAACACAAAACGGCCGTTGGCCGCGTCGCCACGTGGAGCAATTTTCCGAATGCGGCAATTCCGCCCTCAATGGTGTGGTTCCCTTCCACGATCAACTCTGGATCTACTTCCAGCCCGATCTCCATCATCGAATGAACAAACGCTTGCTGCCGCGCCTCGGCAGACTTAATACGCAACGGCCCGGAGATGAAAGCGATTCGTTGGTGCCGCAATGCTGCCAGATGCTGCACCGCCTGGCGAATCCCGTGCAAGTAATCGATGCGGATATTGCTTACATGCGGCCGCCCTATGCCTACGTCCGCAAATACCAAGGGCACTTTTCGCAATTTCAGGTCTTCGAGAAGACCCTCTTCCATCCCGAATGTCATCACAGCAACACCTTCGACGCGACGTTCAATCATCCGTCGCACAGCGTCCTGCACGCGCTTTGGATCGTTTCCGGTAGAGGTCAGCAGAATCTCGTAGTGGTTCTCCACGGCGATCCGCTCAAAGACCTGAACAATCTCTGGAAAGAACGGATTGGTAATTTCCGAAATAATCAGCCCGAAGATGCGGCTTTTTCCAGACACTAAAGCTCGCGCCTGCGTGTTCGGAAAGTAGCCGAGTTCCTCGACTATCTTCCAAACACGCTTCGCCAATAGGGGATCGACCGTTGGGACGTGGTTGATCGTCCTCGACACGGTGGCTGTCGAGACTCTCGCCCGCTTTGCGATCTCACGAATGTCCATATAGTGATGGGCGCCGCAGCCATAGCGCGGCGCCCAAGAGGCACGCTATTTTTCCGCGGAGAACTTGTACACAGTGGTGGTGTGGTAGTGAGCGCCGGGTTTGAGAAGCGTTGACGGAAACGCGGGATGGTTCGGTGAGTCCGGAAAATGCTGCGTCTCCAGGCAGAATGCTGTCCGGCGACCGTAGGGCTTGCCACCTTTGCCGGTTCCGGTTCCGTCGAGAAAGTTTCCGGTATAGAACTGAACTCCAGGCTCGGTGGTCCAGACTTCGAGGACGCGGCCGGTCTTAGGCTCGTGGACAACAGCCGCCAGAGCCAGGGCGCCGTTTTTGATCCCGCGTGTCAGAACGAAATTGTGGTCGTATCCCATCCCCAGCTTGATTTGCTCCTCATCCTGATCGATGCGAGCACCGATTGCTGTAGGCGTAGAAAAATCAAACGGAGTTCCCTTCACAGGGCGAAGTTCGCCGGTAGGGATCAGTCCGGCGTCGACCGGGGTGAACTTGTCGGCGTGCAGCAACAAGCGATGCTGGAGGATGTCGCCATTTCCCTGCCCCGCCAGATTGAAGTAGGCGTGGTTTGTGAGATTGACGACGGTTTCCTTGTCCGTGGTCGCGGAGTAGTCAATCATCAACGAATTCTGCTCGGTGAGTGTGTAAACCACCTTGACGGAGAGATTTCCGGGAAATCCCTCTTCCATGTCTTTGCTGAGATACGTCAACTCCAGCGCGGGTCCGGCGGGGCCGGATACGTCCTTCGCGGTCCAGACCCCCTTGTTGAAACCGATGTTGCCGCCATGCAGAGTGTTTTCCCCGTTGTTCTTGGCAAGCGTGTAGGTCGATTTCCCAATCGAAAACTTGCCGTGGGCGATGCGGTTGCCGTAGCGGCCTATAATGGCGCCGAAATAGCTCTTGCCAGCCGCATAATCTTCGACCTTGTCGTAACCGAGGACGACGTCGTCGAATTTACCCCGGTGATCGGGCACCTTGAGAGAGACCACAGTCCCTCCATAGTTAGTAATGGTCGCTTCCATGCCGTTCTTGTTGGTGAGCGTGTAGAGATCGACGGGCTGACCGTCAGGGGTCTTGCCGAACGACTGCTTTTGCATGTTGGATTTGGCCTCTGCGCTTGGGCTGGAGATCGTAATCGCGACGGTGAGAAGCAACATCGCGGTAATCGTTATCCTCGATTGCAGCATTTCTATTCTCCTCGGGATCTCGATCCACTTGGATCAAGGTCCATGGCATTATCGCAGAAGTGAAAAACTGGGACGCGAGCACGCGACTTGCAATGACGAATCATTCTGGAATCGCATGGCAGGTATTTACCAAGCGGCGAGCCTGACCGCGTCGGCCTTCGTGGATCATAACAGCGCTGGTAATCGTTTACTGGGCTATTTGGGTGCAATATTATTCTTTCAGGCTTCTTGCCCTATATAGCGCCTCACGGATTGCGCAACTGTTCGAGGACGGTCTGAGCCTGAGCATCCTCGGGGCGTTGCTTCAACAAGTCTAAAAGAACAAGGCGAGCCTTCGCCGTGTCACCCTCGAGCGCGTAAACGCGGGACAGGTTCAGGTAGGACTGATCGAAAGTGGGCGCAACCCGAATACACTCCTGGAAGCTTGCGACTGCTTCGTCCCGTCGCCGCGTACGCAAGTAGAGCACGCCTAGATTATTGAGGGCCTCCGGGTAAGCCGGACGCGCCCTTAGAGCTTTTTGCAGGTGGTCGAACGCCTTCTCGGTGTCATCGGTTTGGGCAAACACCATGCCTAGGGCGTAGTTTGCTTCCGGGTCTTCCGGTTTGATGGCGAGCGCTTGCGTGAGAGCATCGCGGGCATCTGGCCAGCGCTTTTCCTGGCGGTAGGCGTTACCGAGGTTGACCCTGGCGATGAAATGGTCCGGATTCTGGCGGAGGGCTTCCTGAAATGACGGGATCGCTTCGCCGGTCTTGCCTTCCTGGGTGGCGAGGAGGCCGAGGTTGTTCCAAGCATTGGCTAGGGTGTCCGGATAGGCGGCGCGGAGCCGCGTGGTGCGCTGAAAATTGACGCGAGCTTCGGTGTTCTTTTGCAGCTTCAGGCAAGCGCTGCCGAGACCGTAGTGAGCTTCGGCGCTTTCGGGATCATCTTCGAGGGCGGTGCGGAAGAAGTCTTCCGACTGCTCATAATAGCCGCGTTGAAAGAAGACCGAGCCTAGCGACAGGTAGTTGCGCCGGAAATCGGCGGTATCTGTGACGACTGAGAATGGAAGGGCTCTGGCCAGGCGCTGGGCTGGAGTGGTTGGGATGTTGCGGAGGTCTTCGGCTAGGTGGCTCACACTATTGATGGCGCCCTGATAGATCTTGACGATGAATCCGCCTTGGTCGATCAAGAAGGACGTGGGCAACGCTAGGTCGCGGTGGCGGTCGAACAGGTAGCGAAAGAGAAGGCTGTAGACGGCGGCCGCGTCCTGAGCGAGAGTTCGCTCCCCTCCTGCCGCCGGCACCGAATCGTCGGAGTCTGTTGGGACGGTGACAACGATTACGGCCAGTTCTCGATATAGAAGAGCCCGATCTCTTACGGCCAAGCCGGATTCCGGAGCTTCAAAGGCAATGAGGACAAACCGGCCGCGCAGAGACTTTACTGTGTGGACCTGACCTGAAGAGTCTGGAAGCGGAATGTCTGGCGCGACGATGGGTGCGAGGAGCCAAGTCTCGATTGCGTCTGGGACAGGCTCAGGAAGCGGGGCCGCAAACTCCTTGCGCTGCGCGGGCGCGTCGAAAACCTCCGCGCGAATGGATTCCGTACCCTCGGTGACCCAGACCCGGTGGTTTGTAGGGAGGTTCGAGAGATTCTGAACAAGCCCGCTGGGCCAGTGAATGGTGGCTTGCACCGGGCTCTTCCCTGCTCCGAGACCGAAGAAAACTTCTTTGCTGTGTTGGGAAAGAAACCCTGAGCCAGCCTGGAAGGTTCGGGTTTGGCGGCCGAGTTCGTTTTCCACGACGACCTTCGCACCGATTGCGTCGCGGTTGCTTTTCGTTCCTTGGAGGCGGAAGGCGATGGACGCGGGCAGGTCTGGCGCCACGTTTTGCAGCAGGCGAAGTTGCGGCGCGTTGCGATTTTTGAGGAAGATTTCGAGGCGGCCGTCGTGGTTGAAGTCGGCCAAGGCGAAGGCGCGGCCGTCTTCGAGAAAATCGAGGCCGATGGCGGCGGATATATCGGAGAACGATCCATTGTCGTTGTTGGCACCGTTATTTGAGTAGAACACGTTGCGTTCATAGCCGCTCCAGGTGGCGTCGGAGCGGAGGAGTTCGTTGAGGGCGCTCCATCCCTGCTCGTATTCGGCGGAGGGTTTGGCCTCGGCAGGGGAGTTGGCTACAACCTGGCGCCAGAAGAAGCTGTTGAGGTCTCCGGTTGGTGAGCTGCGGTTGGGACCGGAGACCATGCCGTTCGTGATGTAGAGGTCGGCAAAGCCGTCGTGATCGAAGTCCCACGCGTCGCTGGACCAGGCCCAGCGGCCCATTTCGGTTCCGGGGATTGATTCAAATGTGCCGTCCTTGCGATTGCGGAACAGAGAATTGCCCATGGCATGTTTTTGGTAATGGGCGCGGCTGGCTGGGGGTGCCTCTTTCTGGAAGACCTCTTGCGTGGAGATGCGCTCGCCGGCGGCGGCCCACATGTTGGCGACGTAGAGATCCTGGTTGCCGTCGTTGTCGTAGTCGAACGCGCAGACGCTCATTCCTGCGCCGACGTCTTCGACTCCAGCTTGCGGGGCGATATCGGTGAAGGTGCCATCGCCGTTGTTCCGGTAGAGGTTCTTACGGCCGAAGTCGTTGACTACATAGAGATCGGGCCAACCGCTGTTGTTGAAGTCACTCCATGCGCAGCAGAAGCTGTAACGGGTGTTGTTCACATTGAGACCTGTTTCAGCGGTGACGTCGCGAAAAGTACCGTCGCGATTGTTCTTCATGAGGAAATTCGGCGGACCGTTTTCAGCAGCGAAGTACGGGGAGGGGTATTTGTACTGGTCCGTGCCCTGGTAATAGAGGTAGAGGCAGAAGTAGATGTCGAGGTAGCCGTCGCGGTCGAAGTCGGCGATGGCGGCGCCGGTGAATGTGCCTTGCGGGGGCGTGGCAAAGTGGAAGGCATTGGGCTGGGGGCGGAAGTTACCTTTTCCATCGTTGAGGAACAGTCGCGGGCCGTCCGTGCGGACTACGATCAGGTCCTGGTGGCCGTCGTTATTGATGTCAGCGAAGAGGGCGCAGGCGGTATTTTCCATCAGGCCGAGGCCGGAGGCTTCGGTAATGTCCTCGAACGTGCCGTCACCTCGGTTGCGATAGAGGCGATTGGGAAGGCCGGCGGGCTGGCAGATATAGAGATCGTCGAAGCCGTTGCCTTTAATATCGCCGACGGAGACGCCGTTGTGGCCGTAGATGTCGATGCCGCAGGCGACGTCGAGAATTGTGCGCCAGTGGTCGACTCCGCGCTGGAGTTGAGTTGCATACGACTGGTTGCTGCTGAATGCGGCGGCTGTGATGTCGGTGTAGACGGGATTGGTGGAGCGGCTTCTTGTTTCTTCCTGCGCTTGCCACCGGCGGAGGGAGAACTGTCCCGCGGTGTTTTGCCATTCCAAGTCCCACTCGCCGACGCGTTGTTCGCGATGGATGCCGGGGCCGGTGCCTACGAGTTCGTAGCGGACACGGGTCTTCACGGTCGACGAGTTGGGAGCATCGATGCGTGTGATCTGGAAGTCGGCGGTGAGGATTTGAGTTAATGGACTTAGACTCTCGCGCCAGGATTGGAGGAAGGCTTCCCGTTGCAGCGGCGTCTGCGAAAACTTGTTCTGGTGAATTTCGACGATTGTGCTGGGGCGCACAAGCTTGGATTCGGATGGTGTGAGTGAGTAGCCTGAAAAATCCGGGGAGAGGTTTTTCACCAACGCTTCTGTTGTTTTCGGAGAACGGAGGAGGTCTGCCGCCCACTGAGCGAGGATGGCGGCGAGCTGGTCGTGATATTTCTCGGTTACGAACTGGTCGAGGCCCGCTTTGGTGTTGCGCAGAACGGACTCGAGGGGAAGTTGGGCGCGATAGTGGGGGTGGAAGTGGTGTTCGTGCGGGGGAATCGCGAAGGCTCCGAGGGTGGCGGGAAGGGCGGTGGCGGCAACGGCGAAGCAGGAGTGTTGCAGGAATTCGCGGCGATTGGGGTGAGAGAGGCTGCGGTCACCCGAATCCGGCGCACTTTTTTTTCGACTCAGACGGAGTCTCCTGTGTGAGGGGCTGTGGTTGCGAAGCTAACACCTGGTTTTGTGGAGGGTCAAGGTTGGACGGCTTAAACCAAAGCAGGTCCCTCCACTTCGCCGTCGCATCGCTTCGCGATGCGACCGCTTCGGTCGGGATGACAATCCTCAATCAACGTCAACATCGGCATCATGCTGGTGCGGCAAGGGAGCGGCTGGCTGCTAGTCTAGAATTTCGTTTGGAGAGTTGCCATTGAGCGTTTCTCGCATTGTCACATGGAGTTGCGCCGGGTTGGTATGGCTGGCGGTGATTCCGTGTTTTGTGAGCGCGCAAGCCACGCCTGCGCCAGTAAAGCCAAAGACCTCGCCTTCGGTGCATCGGTCCGCTGGCGAGACGGCTGAATCGCATTTGGGCAAGGGATATGACGCCTTGAAGCAGGATAGTTACTCGGTGGCGGCAACGGAGTTTCGGGCGGCGTTGCGGGTGGATCCGAAGCTGACTATGCGGGCGCGTTTTCCTTTGGCGGTGGCGTTGTTTGAAATGCACCAGCCTGGTGAGGCACGGAAGGAATTGGAAACGGTACGACGCGAAGTTGGGAATCATCCCAACATTCTTTATTACCTGGGGCGGTTGGACCTGGAGGAGCGGAAGTTTTCGGGAGCGATTGCCAATTTGAAGTTGGCGGCGGAGAAGCCTCCTTTTCCGGATACGGCTTACTATCTTGGGTTCGCATATTTCCAGAATAGAAACTTTGCTGAAGCTGAGACATGGCTGAACAAAGCAATCGAGGCGACACCTCGGGATGCGCGCGTGCTGTATCAGTTGGCTCAGGTGCACCGGAAAGAGGGACGTGAGGACGAGGCGCGGAACGCACTGCGGCGCTCGGAAGAGGTACGGCAGGGGGGGAATGCTGAGAGCCAGCTGCGACTGGATTGTGCGCAGAAACTCGAGCAGCGGCCGCGCGAAGAAGCGCACGCGCTCTGCGATCAGATGTACGACTCGAACGATGCGGCCAAGTTGACGGCTTTGGGAACGATTTACGGGCAGCATGGGGATTTGGAGGCTGCACTGAAACCCTTGCAGAAGGCGGCGGAGTTGGAGCCAGAGTCGCCGCAGAGTCAGTACAACTTGGCTTTGGTGAATTTTCAAATGGGGCGGTTGGAAGAGGCTCGCTCGCCGTTGGCGAAGGCGGTGAACCGGTGGCCGGATTTGTTTCAGCTCAACGCTTTGTATGGAGCGGTTTTGGCGAAGCTTGGAGAGAATGAGGCGGCGTACGCGGCACTGAAGCACGCGCATCTGCTGAATCCGCTAGATAAGGGTGTGGAGGATTTGCTGTTTTTGACGACGCTGGGGCTGGGGCGGGAGAAGCTTGCCGCCAAGGATTACGCGGATGGGTTGCGGTATTTTCAGGAGGCCGCGAAGTTGAAGCCAGTGGAGGCTTCGCCGCATGAGGGGATGGCGGAGATTTTCAAACTAACGAGCCACGCGGCGCAGGCGGCGACGGAACAAGGTACTGCGGAGCGTTTGAGGAATAAGGCTGGGGTTAAAGAATAGGGCTTATCCGGGACCCAATGTTAGGTCTCTCGCTCTTTTGAACGCAGTGGGAAAATCACGGAGGCGGGGCCATTCGGTGATGTCGCCTGCCTGTATCAACTGGAGCGAGCGGAACGTCGGCTTTGTAGCGGTCCCTCCCCGCGATGTTCCAGTAGCAATCATGATGACCAATGCAAGACGTCCGCGAAGCGAGATGTCGGCTTCCGCCCATGGGAGGCCGTGCCCGGGGTCATCGGCGCTTCTCACCGCCCAACCAATCGCAGCGTCCGGGCCGGCTTGCGCACCCAGCCATTTCTCGAGGGCGACAGGAGGGAGGGTCGGGTCTATCTGCGACGCCGGCGTCGCCTTCACACGAGAGATCAGCGCTACAACATCGTCGTTGGTTTGACCCATTTGCGCGACAACGAGAGTCGAATCCAGTGCCAAGCAGGCCGCCAACAATGTGAGTGTTTTCACGAATCCTCCTTACATAAAAAGGCGACCCGCTGCTTGTGCTATGAGGGTAGCCTGTTTCCCGATTGCTCCGCAACTACGATAGCCATCGGCATTTGGCGACGCTTCGCGCGATCGGTAACGGATCTTGCCTAGTACAGCAGCATCCCCGCGATCGACGCCGACATTAGATTCGCCATCGTGCCAGCGAGCATGGCCTTGATGCCGAGGCGGGCCATGTCCGGTTTGCGATGCGGGGCGAGTGCGCCGATGCCGCCGAGTTGGATGCCGATGCAGCTTAGGTTGGCGAAGCCGCAGAGGGCGAACGTGGCGATGGTGAACGAGCGGACGTCGAGAAGGGCTTTCTCAGCGCCTAGCTTTGAATAGGCCACGAGTTCGTTTAACACCATGCGTGTGCCTAGAAGATCGCCCACTCTTACGCAATCGTGCCAGGGGATTCCGATGAGCCAGGCGATGGGGGCGAAGAGGCGTCCGATGATGCTTTCGAGGCTGGCGGGAAACCAGTTCAGGCCGAAGTGGGCGAAACCGTTGTGGACGCCGAGGAGGATGCCATCCATTAGAGCGATTAGGGCGAGGAAAGAGATCAGCATCGCAGCCATGTTGAGGGCGAGGTTGAGACCGTCGGTGGTACCGCGGGCCACGGCGCTGAGAACGCTTTCGCGCTTTCGCACCACTTCTTCTTCCTCGCTCATCACCACGCGGCCGGCAGTCTTTGGGTGCTCTGTTTCTGGAACCAGCATTTTGGAGATCATGATGGTGCCGGGGGCGGTCATGATGACCGCGCTCAGCAGATGCTTTGGCTCGATCCCGAAGGCGATGTAGGCGGCCATGATGCCGCCGGAAACATGGGCCATGCCGCTGGTCATGATGGTCATGAGTTCGGAGTTGGTGAGGTCCGCGAGGAAAGGGCGGATGGTGAGCGGGGCTTCCGTCTGACCCATGAAGATACTGGCGGCGACGTTGAGAGACTCAGCGCCGCTCGCGCCCATGACGCTGGTCATCACGCGGGCGAAGAGTTTAATGATGACCTGCATGATGCCGTAGTGGTAGAGCACGGCGAAGAACGCGGCAATGAAAATGACGGTAGGCAGCACCTGGAAGGCGAAGTAGAAACCGAGATGCGAAGTCTGTTTGCCGAGGTCTCCGAAAACGAATTCAGAACCGACGTAGGAATAGCTCAGGAGCTTGTTGACGCCATCACCGGCGAGTTGGAACATGCGGCGGCCGAAATCGACGCGGAGCACGAAAAGAGCGAAAACGAATTGCAGGCCCAGACCCCAGGCGACGGTTTTTATACGGATGGCTTTGCGATCGGTCGAGAATGCGTACGCCAGGCCTAACATTGTCAGCAGACCCAGTAGGCCAGTGAATCGCTCCATCGTTTAGCTCCCTCCCGGGATTGCTGCCGCGCTCTGAGCTCCCCAAATTACCTGGTGCACCAGCGGCTTCATTTGCGTTTGTGCGTCGCCGATCTGATAGCAATCTGCGAGAAGTTGCGCAGCCGACGCAGCTTTCACGCTGGAATTGAAATGAATGGTGCAGAGCGGTTCTCCAGCGGCAACCTGGTCTCCGATTTTGTGGTGCAGAACAATGCCGACCGAAGGATCGACGGAATCTTCTTTCTTCTCGCGCCCGCCGCCCAGAACCACGCAGGCCGTGCCGACGGCTTCGCACTGCATCGCCGTGATGTAGCCCGTCTTCGGACTCTTGACGACCTGCGTTTGCCGGGTCGTAAGGAGAAGTGCAGGGTCGTCGATGGTGGCAGGGTCTCCACCCTGCAACTCGACCATTTGGCGGAATCGCTCGAGAGCTTTGCCTGAATCGAGGATCGTCGCAGCGTGCGCCTTGCCTTGTTCGACGGTGGGCGCCGTGCCGCCGAGGTGGAACATCCACGCGGCAAGTTCCAGGCACAGCTCGCGGAGATCGGCTGGCCCCTGGCCGCGGAGGACTTCGATGCATTCGACAACCTCGAGGGCGTTGCCCACCTTTAAGCCCAAAGGCTGATCCATGTTGGTGATGAGGGCGACCATGGACTTGCCCATGCGCTCGCCGGTTTCGACCATGAGCTTAGCGAGAAATACGGCGTCTTTTTCTTCCTTCATGAAGGCACCGGAGCCCGTTTTGACGTCGAGGACGAGACCGTCGACGCCTTCTGCGAGTTTCTTGCTCATGATGGAAGCGCAGATCAGGTAGGGGCTCTCGACGGTAGCAGTGACGTCGCGCAGGGCGTAAAGTTTTCGGTCGGCTGGGGCGATCTCGGCGGTTTGGCCGATCATGGCGCAGCCGCAGGCGTCGAGAACGCTGCGGAACTTAGGAACCGGAAGATTGACGTTGAAGCCGGGGATGGCTTCCAGCTTGTCGAGCGTGCCGCCGGTATGGCCGAGACCGCGCCCGCTGATCATGGGAACCATGACGCCACCGGCTGCGACGAGAGGCGCGAGGACGAGAGAGGTTTTGTCGCCGACTCCCCCGGTGGAATGCTTGTCGACTTTCTTCGCGGGAAACTCGGAGAGGTCGAGAACTTCGCCGGAGCGCAGCATGGCGTCGGTCAGCACTGACGTTTCGGCGCGGGTCAGTCCGCGCAGGATGACGGCCATGAGCCAGGCGGAGACCTGATAGTCGGGGATGTCGCCGTTGGTGTAGGCGCGGACTAGATACTCGATTTCGGGGCGCGTAAGTTCGAGGCCGTCGCGCTTCTTACGAATGACATCGATGGCCCGAATATTGTTTTCGCTCACTTGAGGCGGAATCCTTCCGGAAGCAGTTCGGTGATGTGGCTTTTCTTCCAGGCCTTCTTGCCCTGGAATAGGATGATTGCGTCCGGTCCGAATTCGTAGATTACTTGCCGGCACGCGCCGCAGGGCGAACAAGGCACGTCTTGATCGTTGACGATGGCGATTGATCGAATTTCGAATTTTGGGCCCAGTTCGGCGACCGCGGAGAAGATGGCGGTGCGTTCGGCGCAGTTGGTGAGGCCGTAGGAGGCGTTTTCGACGTTGCAGCCCGCGAAGAGTTCGCCTTTGGTGGTTAGAAATGCTGCTCCCACGCGGAAGTTCGAGTAGGGAGCGTGAGCGTGCTTCATGACCTTGCGCGCGGCGCGAAGGAGGCGGTGGTCTTTGACGGTGAAGGCGGCTTTTTCTTTCGTCATCTTGAATCTTAGAACTTTACCTCAGCGGCTAACGGCGCTCTTGTTATTGGCTCTATTGCAGGGCTGAAGCCCTGCGCCACCCAAAAGCGCAGCGGGACCGAAGCAAAGACAACCTACTTCTCCATCAGAAGCACTTTTTCCATGCCGTCAATCTCGGTGAGTTTGACTTCGATGACTTCGTTGTCGGTGGTTTGAACTTTGCGACCGATGAAGGCGGCTTCAATGGGGAGTTCGCGGTGGCCGCGATCGATTAGCACGCACAGCTGGACACGGCGCGGGCGGCCTTGGGAAAACAATGCGTCTAACGCAGCGCGAATTGTTCTGCCGGTGTAGAGAACGTCGTCCACGAGAACGATATTCATGTCTTGAATGGGAAAGCCAAGCTCCAGTTCCTTGACCACAGGTCGCGGACCGACTGTAGAAAGGTCGTCGCGATAGAACGTGATATCCAGGGTGCCGACCGGAACCAACTTCTTCTCCATGCTTTGAATGATCTTGCTGATGCGCTCGGCCATGGGCACGCCGCGGCGGCGAATACCGATGAGGCCAAGATTCTCCACGCCATTCTCTTCGACCACTTGATAGGCCAAGCGAACGAGGGTGCGCTCCACGTCGGAGGCTGAGAGTAATTCCGCTTTCTGGCGAAGGCCGATTTGTTGCACCGCATTTTGAGTTTTCATGACGCTCTGGATGATACGCAGGCAGCACGCACGCTCGCAAGCCAGAAGACGGTTGCGGCAGCGGCGGAGAGAATCCGCCTAAAGTTTCCGCACGAGGTGCCGATGGCACCCGATGGGAGGCATTACCCCATGAATCGTCTCACCCTGGCAACTCTCTTCCTTTTTGCAGTCCTGACCGGCTGCGGTACCTCGACCGCCCCTACCTCGACCAGTGCCATTCGCAACTACAACGGCACAGCCTCCGTTGGAGATTTCCTGACCATCACGATTAACTCCGCCACCAGCACCATCGACTACACCAACCACACGAACGGCGACACGGGCACGGTGCCGTACACGGTCAACAACGATGGGACATATGCCGTGACAGATCCGCAGGGAAACCTGCTCGAAGCTTTTGAAGTTCCGGGCTTTGTCCTGGTGGTGGAGTCGGCGAAATCGGGTCCCACGCACAACACGCCGGCCATTATTACGGCCATCGAAAGCGTACCGACTTCGATCACGAATCTCGCTGGGCAGAATTTCAACTACATGCAGTGGCGTACGGCTGCGGGAGGATTGGAAGTCGGCAATGTCTCCATCGCTTCGAGTGGCGATATTATGCACGACTCTTTCCATCCGGCGGGAGTTTTGAATCAACCCGCCAACTATTTTGGCGGGGGCTCATTTCCTGCCAGCAGCATCGAGGAAGATACCTCGGGAAATTTCTTCACGATTCATGAGACGCAGGGCTCGGACGATGTCGTTTTCGGCACCCAGAATGGGCTTTGGGCTGTGGATGGAGGAAACGGCGCCATACTCGGTCTGCCGAAGGCTTCCACCAAGGCCTTTGACCCGACAACTGCTGGAACCTATACCGCAATTTATTATGAAAAGGCCGGTGCGCAAACTGGCCAAGGCAATGTCGAAACAGGGACAGCCAGCCAGGGCAAGGCTACGCTTACCATAGGCGCGAATGGGTCGGTAACCCTGATCGATATCCAGAACAATACGCTTGCGTCGGGCACACTTGTGGCTGTAGCAGACTCTAGCTACATCTATGATGGCACCATGAATACGCTCAGCAATCCCTGCAATGGGATGTTCACGGCACGTGTGACTGCCGGCAATGGCGACCGACAAGACTTCTTCGTCTCGTTTCAGGGTAAGGCTGCGGTGTTTGGCAGTTTTCAGACCGCGGTGCCTGTAGTCGCTCAGCCACCAACCTACACTTACTTTTACGGCGTTGGATTGAAGTAGGTTGCGCAGCTGGCTGTGAGACTCAGTGGTCTGATTTCGCCAGTTTGCGAATCTGGTTCAGGTAGCCGACGTAAACCGGGATCGGGATGTCGGGCGAATCGCCGTCGTTGAGGAAGTGTTCCAGGCGAATCTCCATCGGGATTCCGGAGATGACTTCGCGGAAGCGTGGCATCTGGAGATATTTCACACGCCAGATTTCCAGCATCAGAGATCGGAATTCTTCACTCATGAAACCCATCTTGCGGTGTTCCAGATAAATTCCGTCGAAATGATGTTGGGCTAGGGCGTCGCGAAGGGGGTCGCCCGGCGGAGAGAATGCGTAGACGAGGTGAAAGACGTCGGCGAGGTCACCCCAGAGGTCTTTTTCCTGGCGTGCGGTGAAGCGGAAGAGCTGGCTGCGTTGCTGCACACGGCGGGCGCTGTCGTTGGGGTGGAGGTCGTGGGAGGCGAGCTCGCTTCGGAACCAGCGGATATGGTCGGCCGCAAGATTGTGTCGGAGGAACTCGATCGCGTACGCGTTGGGGAGGTAGAGCTTGGGATCGGCATCGAGGCGGGCGAGCCAGGAAGCCCAATCCTTTTGCTCCAGAAGGGTCAGAAGATCGGTAACATCGGCGAGCGTTGCATCGGGATGATACTTCACGGCCTGCCAGAAATGCTCCGTTGAGTCGTAAGTGGCGCCGTAGAGTTGGATGCCCTCCTCGATCGGATACCAGTTGGAGAGGACGCGGCCCAGAATTGAGGGCGAGGCGCTCCAGCAGTTCAACGAGTGTTTCCATTTTTCCTGCACGGCTAGGAAATCCTCTGTGTATCCGGCTGGTACGGGCTCCTTGAGCTGCGCGACGGCTTTGCGGACTTCGTCGGCGGTATGGGTGAGGAGCGCCTGCAAGGGGCGCTCGTCGACCATGGAGATCACGCGGCTCTCAATTCCCCGGCGGAGGAGTTCGGTGCGGAGTTGAGCGGCGTCGACGGCTGTGTTGCCCTTCCAGCGCTGGGTTTGAGAATCGATGTAGGGGAAGAGTTCGCTGAGCGATTTGAATTCGATGAAGCCGTGTACCGCGAAAGTCACGGGTTGGCCGTCTTTTAGAATCACCGTCGAGGGAGTGACGAGAGCCTGGAGGGAGACTTCGTCGGCATGAAGGGGAGCACATAGGAGGAGAACCGTGAAGGCGACGCAAAAGCTAGGAGCGCTTCCACGGAGACTTCGGGGAGTTTTCATGACGGTGAGGATACTACGTCCGAAGGGCCCAACTGCAGATCCCTCCCGTTGGTCGGGACGACAAATCTTTTTTTGCGTATAGGGCGCAGGTTTATGGACAAGTCCGTTTAGGGCAGGCGCTTCCAAACAAGGTCGGTGCCTTCCCTACGATCGACGAATCCTATTACGCGTCCGCCGCTATCGCGTTCGAAGATTTTTCGGGTGCGTAGTTGGCCACTGACGAAGAATACGTCGCGCAATTCTGCTTTCAGTGCGACCCGTGGCCGTCCCTCGCGTTCGGCGACGAGGTGATCTCCGTCCCGCTTGATTGTGTAGATCAGATCTGGCGCGGCGGAATATCGGCCGGCGTAAACATCGAGATCCGCGGCGGCGAGGGTGATCGACTTCGGCTCCTTGAGCACGGAATATGCATGAACCAGAAGCAGCTTCCAGGCTCCATTCTGGCGCTGCCAGGTCTCCGTCATGAGGTACTGCGCGGTAAGGTGTTGGCCGTGGTAGGTTTCCTCCTCGTCATCGGTGTGGATGACCGTGGTGACCTCTCCGGATTGTTGCGCAGAGTATGCGGAGATGGTGATTTTGCCAGAAACTCCTGGTGGCAAAGGCTGCAATTGCTTTAGGAAATCGGCGCGATGAATGATTTCGCCATTCTCATCGACATAGACCGCATCGGCAGCTAGGGCCGAATCCCAAACCTTGACATCTCCGGGAGCAATGGCGTCGAGCAATTGCTGATCGCGGAGGCGAAGCTCTTGGGTAAAGGATTCGTCCGCGGAATGCGGAGTCGTCACGGCAAAGATCAGTGCGAGAAGGGCGAGAGAACAAGTCATGGTGAACTCCGGCGGAACCGTTTATCTTGATGAGAATATACCCGCCTGCGCGGAACTCCTCCAGGGGTGAGGACAACGATGACCAAGCAAGAGAGACAGCGGATGATCGCCGTGATACGGGCGGCCGAAGCCATGTTTCAGGAAAACATTGCGCTGAAACTTGTGCTGGAGCATCGTGCGGTTCCGAACTGGCAGCCGCTCCTCACCAGGCTCTTAGCCGATAAGGAGATTCTTGCGGGAGTGCATCTGAGATTCCGGGATCTCTACGGCAAACTGGAAGGTTCCGACGATCCTTCTGAAGCTCTCGATACTTTGCTGGCGGAGCTTCCTGCGAAGAAGGCGAACTGAACCTTCAACCCACGAGTATGGTTCAGACGCCGATCATGTCAAGGAAGTATCGGTGCACGGCAGGGTCGGCGGTCATTTCGGGATGAAATGTGGCCGCAAGGGTTTTGCCTTTGCGGACCATGACTGGGTCGTCGCCTTCTGTGGCCAGGACTTCCACGCCTGGGCCAGCGTGAACGATCTTGGGGGCGCGGATGAAGACCATTTCGAGTGGGACGCCGCGGAAGATTCCCTCGCGGATCGAACTTTCAAGCTGCCGGCCGTAGGCGTTGCGGCGCACGCGGATATCGAGAGCATCTAGGCTCGGTTGCGGTGGGTTCTCGACCTCATGAGCGAGCAGGATGCATCCGGCGCAGGTTCCGAAGGTTGGTCTACTCGCGACGAAGTCTTGAAGTTGCGCGAATCCTTCGGGGCTCAGGAGCTTGAGGAACGTGCCGGATTCACCGCCTGGGATGATGAGGCCGTCCAAGCCTGCGAGTTGCTCGGGCTTGCGGACCAGCGTGACAGTTGCTCCGAGTTGCTGGAGGCGGACACGATGGGCGTCGAAATCGCCTTGCAGGGCTAGGACTCCGATGTTCATGCTGATTTGACTTAAGCGGCCGCTCGCTCGGCTTGGAGCGCTTTGATGTCGTCCAGCAGCACCCGCTCATGTCCGTTGGGATCAACTTTCTCGTACACCTTGCGCACGACACCCTGCGGATCGACTACGAAGGTGGTGCGCTCCCAAAACTTCATGCCTTTCCATTCCTTTTGCGGAAGGCCGAGGGTTTGCATGAGTTTGGAATCGGGATCGGCCAGTAGATCGATGGTGAAGGCAAACTTGGTCCAGAAATTCTTGTGCGAAGTCACATCATCGGCGCTCACGCCGACGATGTTGATGTCAGAGGCATCGAATTCGGCCTTCGTAGCGGTGAAGGATTGGCCCTGGATGGTGCATCCTGGCGTGTCGTCCTTAGGATAGAAGTAGACCACGAGCCAATGGTCAGCAAAATCAGCGAGCTTGGTGGTTTCGCCGTCTTGATTGGGGACCGCGAAATCGGGAAATGGAGTGCCGGGGGTTAGCATGAGGGCCTTTCTTTTATTGGGGATACCAAATGAGGTGCTAGGAAAATTGTAGCAGCCCGGAGGCTGAGCTTCGCTCCACTGGGGCGGTCGGGGGGCAGCCGTCGCCACGCGAGCTAGTCCAGGCCTAGGTCCTTCCACTTCTTGTCGACCATCGTCTTTGTTGCGGTGTCCATTTGGATTTCGTCGGGCCAGGGGCGGGTGAAACCTTCGCTGGACCACTTGCGGGTGGCGTCGATGCCCATTTTTGAGCCGTAGTTGGGGAGGCGGCTGGCGTGGTCGAGGGAATCGATGGGGCCTATGGTGAATTGAATGTCGCGCTCGGGGTCGATGTGGTTGCAAACTTTGAGCGTGACGTCGGCGATGTCCTGGACATCTACATCTTCGTCTACCACGATGATGCACTTGGTGAACATGGCCTGGCCGAGAGACCAGATCGCGCTCATCACTTTTCTGGCTTGGCCCGGGTAGGACTTTTTGATCGAGACCAGCATCAGATTATGGAACACGCCTTCGACAGGCAGGTTCACGTCGACGATTTCTGGAATGGTCAGCTTCATCATCGGCAGGAAAATCCGCTCGACGGCTTTCCCCATGAAGGCATCTTCCATCGGCGGCTTGCCTACGATAGTGGTGGCATAGATGGGATTCTTGCGGTGCGTGATGCAGGTGGCGTGGAAGACCGGATATTCGTCGGCTAAGGAGTAGAAGCCTGTGTGGTCGCCGAAGGGGCCTTCGGTGCGGAGTTCGTCGAGGTTGATGTAGCCCTCGAGAACGATTTCGGCGTTGGCTGGCACTTCGAGATCTACTGTTTCACACTTCACCAGTTCGACGGGCTTCTGACGCAGGAAGCCTGCGATCATGTATTCCTCGACCTCGGGCGGTGCGGGGACGATTGCGGAAAACGTGAGCGCCGGCTCGGTTCCGATGGCGACTGCTACTTCCATTCTTCCGGTAGGTCGATTCCCTGCTGCCAGTACTGAGCCGCCTAAACTTCGCGCCATAATATCCACCGCTGCCGAGGTTCGGGCTGGATTGCCGCCGGCGGCGGAGGCGCGCATTAGATCGCGGACGTGTTCGGCGGCGACTTTCTGGCGTTGCCAGTGCATGCCGGTGGTTTTCTCGTCATAGATCTGGATGCGGTACATGCCGACGTTACGTTTTCCGGTTTTTGGATCGCGGGTGACCACGCACGGCAGCGTGATGAAACGGCCGCCGTCATTGGGCCAGCATTGAAGTACGGGAAAATCGAGCAGCGAAAACTTGTCTTTGAGGATGACTTCCTTGCAGAGACCGGAGGACACCGTCTTAGGGAAAAACTTGCCCATTTCGGCGAGCATGGGCAGCATCTTCACTTTGTCGAGGAAGCCCTGCGGTGATTTCACGTCCATGAAATGTCGAATGCGATCGGCGATTTCATCGAGCGAATCGACCTCGAGCGCCATCCTCATACGGCTCTCGGAACCGAATTGATTGATGAGTACTTGCGCACCTGGATAACCTTTTACGTTTTGGAAGAGGAGGGCTGGGCCGCCTGGCGCGCCGCCCTTGCCGCCGCGTCCTTTACTGACGCGGTCGGTGATCTCGGTAATTTCAAGAATGGGGTCGACTTCGGTGCTGATCTTCTTCAATTCGCCGGCGCGTTCGAGCACGGCGATAAAGCTTCGCAGGTCGTCGTAGGCCAAAAACAATCTCCTGAATAGCAGACTTGGCGATTATAGAAGGAAGGTGAAAGAATGCGCCGATACGATATCGAAGTCTGCCTTCTCCTGTAAGATCACAGACGCGAGGTACGAATGCGCCGACGGGTTGTGATTACAGGAATGGGTTGTGTAAGCCCCAACGGAATTGGGAATCAGGCTTTCGCAAAAGCGGCTCTGGCGGGCGAGAGCGGCGTACGCAAGATCAGTCACTTTGACGCCTCGGAGATCCCGGTGCAGATCGCGGGCGAAGTTCGCGGGTTCAACGAGCTGGATTGGGTGGACAAGAAGGAACGCCGGAATGTTGGGCGGGTACTGCCGCTGGCGATTGCCGCCGCTACAGAGGCTTTGACGGACGCCGGGATCGAAACCACTTCCCTGCCGCTGAGCCGTAGGCAGCGGATGGGCGTGATCATTGGCACGGGTGGTGGAGCGCAGGAATTCACGGAAGAGCAATACCGAATATTCCACCACGGTTTGTTCAAACAAATGTCGGCACACTGCATTCCCACGGGAGTGATGGGGACATTTTCGAGTGACTTGAGTATTCGTTTTGGGTTGCGGGGCGCCAGTCATGTCGTGACTACGGGATGCACATCGTCGACCGATGCTTTCGGTTATGCCTATCGGCAGATTCAGGGTGGACGGCTGGATGCGGCTCTTACGGGCGGAGCGGATGCGCCGATTGCCTTGGGGATCATGAAGGGCTTCGTACTGATGAAGATTTTGACCGACAGTTGGAATGCGGAACCGGAACGCGGTTCGCGTCCTTTCAATGGAGATCGTGACGGGTTTGTTCTGGCCGAGGGTGCATGGATGTTTATTGTGGAAGAACTGGAGCATGCTCGGCGACGCGGCGCAAAGATCTACGCAGAGATTGCTGGATACGGTTCAACGTGCGAGGCGTTCCATCGCGTGCGCATGTTGGAATGCGGTGAGGAGTCAGCACGGGCGATTGAATTGGCTATGCGCGAGGGCGGCATCACACCTGCCGACGTGAACTATGCCAACCTGCATGGGACGTCCACCCAACTCAACGACCGCATCGAAACCCGCGCCCTGAAGCTGGCTTTCGGCGCGGAGCGTGCGAAGCAGATTCCCATGTCGGCCATCAAGGCGCAGATCGGACACCCGCAGGGGGCCTCCGGCGCGGCTGGAATTGCTGCGACGCTCGTTGCCATGCAGAGTGGGCAGATTCCGCCAACAATCAACATCGAAACGCCGGACCCGGACTGCGATCTGGACTACGTTCCGCAGGCTGGACGGAAGGCGGTCATCGACAGCGCGATTTGCAACTGCATTGCGTTTGGCTCGAAGAATTCAGCTCTCCTGCTTCGGCGCGTGGCCTAGCATTTCCAAGTTGAATTGTCCCACCTCAAGAAGGGCTTGCAAGTCGCAAATGTTATAGCTATAACACTATAGTATGGCTGTAGCACCAACAACTATGCCTTGGTTGCTCCTGGTTTTCAGCCTGCCGGCCAAGGGCGCCAGCCGGCGGGTGGAAATTTGGCGCAAGCTGCGACGCTATGGCGTCTTGGCCCTGCGCAGTGCTGGCTATGTCCTTCCCAATACCGCGCTGAATCAGGAGCGCATGGAATGGTTAGCAACGGCGATTCGAACTTATAAGGGCCAAGCGTCGGTAGCTCAGGTTCTGGGTTTTGATGACTTGCCTTCGGAGCGGCTGAAGCTCCTCTTCGTGGAGGCGCGGGCGCAGGATTATCAAAAGCTCTCGCACGAAACCAAGAAGCTGCTCGCGCTTCCGATCTCGCGAAGGCCAGCCGCCGGCTTGAACCGGATTCGACGTCGTTTTCTGGAGATTCAGGAGATCGACTTCTTCGAGAGCCCTTGGCGCGGAAAAGTGGAGGCTCTCTTGGCTCGACTGGACGAACCAGAAGTCCCGGCGTCTGGGCGGAACACAAGGCGCAAAGCTGGCGAATACAACAACCGCGTGTGGCTGACGCGGCCGCGTCCCGGCATCGACCGGGTTTCGTCGGCTTGGCTGATCCGGCGTTTCATCGATCCGAAGGCGCGATTTGTTTTTGGCACCGAGCCCAATGCGCACCCAGATGCCATCCCTTTCGACATGTTCTGCGTTGAAGGTTTTGGCCATCGCGGCGATGATTGCACTTTTGAAACGCTGTCGAAGCAATTCACCATCAAGGACATCAAAGTTAGACGCATCGCTCAGATCATCCACGATGCTGATCTTGACGATGGCAAATTCGGCCGCTCGGAAGGATTGGGGCTGGACAAGGTGTTAAGCGGCTGGGCGAAGCAGGACGTGCCAGACTCCGAGCTTCTGCAACGCGGGATGGAACTCATTGAAGGCTTATATCAATCGCTGGCATGAGCCCTTGGAGGCTCCGCTATGGATACGAGCAGGCGGCTGCTGCTAATTAGTAATTCCACAGTGCACGGTCGCGGGTATTTGGACCATGTGGAAACGGAAATCCGCGAATTCGTGGGCACCAGGACTCGGGTTTTATTTGTACCCTTCGCTCTTCGTGATCGAGGCGCTTATACCGCGACCGTCCAAGCTCGCTTTCGTGCAATCGGTCTTTCCCTTCATTCGGTCCACGACGTTTCCAATATGGTGCGCGCTGTGGATGAAGCGGATGTGATCTTCGTCGGCGGGGGAAATACGTTCCGCCTGCTGAAGGGGCTTTACGACCACGATCTACTCGGGCAGATCCGACGAAGAGTGGCTGCGGGGATGCCGTATATCGGCTCCAGTGCTGGATCGATCGTGGCTTGCCCATCTCTGAAAACCACAAAAGACATGCCTGTCGTCCAGCCCCCGTCGTTTGAGGCGCTGGGGCTGGTTCCCTTTCAGATTAGCCCGCACTATCTTGATCCCGATCTTTCCTCCACGCATATGGGGGAAACGCAGGAGGAGCGCATCAAGCAGTTTTTGGAAGAAAACGCGGAAAATGTGATCGGTTCGCGCGAGGGATCGTTTCTCCGCGTAGAGGAAGGAGTGGTCACCCTCAAAGGCCCTCACACAGCCCGTATCTTCCGGAGAGGCGAGGAGCCGGTGGAGGTGGCTCCAGACTCAGATCTCGGCACCCTCTTGGAGACCGCAGTTCACTCTGAAGGGATTCCAGCGTGAATCACGAACTCTTGCTGCTGACGCCCGAGGACGTCCGTAGCTTGCTAAGCATTGACGATTGCATTGTGGCGGTCGAGAATGCATTCCGTTTATACGGCGAAGGTAAAGCCGCCGCCCCGGCAGTATTGAGCGTGCATGTTGCAACAGGCGGCTTTCATGTGAAGGCAGGAGTGCTCGATCTGGAACGATCGTACTTCGCGGCGAAGGTGAACGGAAACTTCCCTGAGAACGGCAGCCGCTTCGGATTGCCGACCATCCAGGGGGTGATCGTGCTCTGCGATGCCGAACAAGGCACGCCGCTGGCGGTGATGGACTCGCGAGATATTTCTTCCCTGCGTACCGCGGCTGCGTCTGCCGTCGCTGCAAAGTATCTGGCGCGACCGGATTCCCTTACGTTGACGGTTTGTGGCTGCGGCACTCAAGGGCGGATTCAGGTTCAAGCTCTTTCGCGCGTTTGCCACTTGGGTGCCGTATTTACGTACGATCAAGATGAAGGCCGAGCGGTGCGCTTAGCGCAAGAATTGACGAAGGAGCTGGGTATTCCGGCTACCCCGGTGAGGAATCTCGACACGGCGGTACAACAGAGTGATCTCTGCGTGACGTGTACTCCCTCGCGCCAACCGCTGCTCGGCCCTGCTGACGTTAAGCCTGGAACCTTCATCGCCGCCGTTGGCGCCGACAGTCCCGATAAGCAGGAGCTGCACCCTGTGCTCATGGCAAAGAGCAAGATTGTTGTTGACGTGTTGCAACAATGCGCAGTGATGGGAGACCTGCACCACGCGTTGGAGGCTAGCTCTGTAACATGTGGCGACGTCTATGCGGAACTCGGCGAGGTGGTCGCAAGAAAGAAACCAGGACGCCAATCGGACGAGGAGATCATCATTTTCGATAGTACCGGGATGGCTCTGCAGGATGTGGCTGCAGCAGCTTTGGTTTTCGAGAACGCGGAGCGGCAGCGAGCAGGAATACGATTGAATTTCGCGGCCTGATCAGTGCGGACAAGGAGAATAAGAGTATGCGATCGCTATTTCTAGAACGGAAGCCTAAGTGCTTCGGGAACCTGTCAGCTGCGGCGGTATTCGCATTGCCGATTCTGTTGACTAGTTTCTTCGGCTTCGGTCAGACCTCCACCTCGCCAAACACCACCAATTGGAAGGCCGTGGAAGATGCAATGGGCCGTCCTGGACAGATACAGCCTAGTGACGTGATCCGCTTCGGCATGCCGAGAAAGGACTTGCACGTCTCCCTCGGCGGCGTGGATATCAAGCCGGGGCTTGCTTTGGGTTCCTGGGCTGCGTTCAAGCAGGACGGCGGTTCGGCTATGGTGATGGGGGACTTGGTTCTAACCGAGGACGAAGTCGAACCGGTCATGGTGAAGCTGCAGGAAGGAGGAATCAACGAGTCCGCGATTCACAATCACTTGATCGGCGAATCGCCGCACGTCATGTACATGCATATTTCGAGCCACGGTGATGCGGTGAAGATGGCGAAGTCGATTCATGATGCACTGGCGTTGACGAAGACGCCCGGACCGGACACCACTGCGGCGTCTGCACCGGCAACGGAACTCGGTTTCGACCAGAAGCTGGTCGAGCAGATTCTTGGCCACCCGGGGAAGGTCAACGGTGGAGTTTTGCAGGTTGGGGTGCCGAGGTCTGAGACGATCACCGACTCCGGCATGACAGTACCGCCTTCGATGGGCGTGGCGACGGCGCTGAATTTTCAACCGACGGGAAATGGCAAAGCCGCGATCACCGGGGATTTCGTTTTACGTGGCAGTGAGGTGAATCCGGTCATCAAGGTTTTGAGACAAAACGGAATTCAAGTGACGGCGCTCCATAGCCACATGTTGATGGAGGAACCGCGTCTTTTCTTCATGCACTTTTGGGCCAATGAAGATGCGATTAAACTCGCGAAGGGTTTGCGGGCCGCACTCGATCAAACCAAGTCGGCGAAATGACTGTGGAAACTGGACAACGACCACGCCCCACCACGAGCGTGCCGCTCCCCCGATTCGTCGGCTACTTCCTTTGGCTCGGCACAGTCGGCTTTGGCGGGCCCATTGCTCTCGCCGGCCACATGCAACAGGACTTGGTGGATGAACGTGGATGGATCAGCAAAGCGGATTATCTGGAAGGCCTTGCTTTAGCGCAGCTTGCGCCGGGGCCTTTGGCGGCACAGCTCGCGATTTACCTTGGCTATCTCCGAGCGGGAATCCTGGGAGCGACGGCTGTTGGGATCGCCTTCGTGTTGCCTTCCTTCTTGATGGTGCTCGCGCTATCGGCTGCGTATGTCCGCTTTGGCGGCTTGTCGTGGATGCAGGGTATGTTCTATGGCATTGGTGCAGCGGTGATCGGAATCATCGCGCGTTCGGCTTTCAAACTCACCAAGCTGACGTTGGGCAAGGACAGGCTGCTGTGGGGAATCTTTGTGATTTTGGCGGTCTCGACGGCCTGGACCTCACGCGAGATCATTTGGCTTTTTTTGCTAAGCGGAGTTGTCGTGGTGATGATCAAAGCGCCTCCATCGCTGGCGCCAGCGAGAACCATGCTACCGGGATTCTTCGCGTTGGGAGTCGCTGGAACGGATAACCAACTACTGCAAATATTTCTCTATTTCGCGAAGGCCGGATTGTTCGTGTTTGGAAGCGGGCTGGCTGTCGTGCCCTTCCTTTATGGCGGGGCCGTGCAGGAGCACCACTGGATTACTGACCACCAGTTCCTTGACGCCGTGGCTGTGGCGATGATCACGCCGGGGCCGGTCGTGATTACCGTCGCATTCATTGGCTACTTGGTGGCCGGAGTGCCCGGAGCGGTCGCGGCTGCGTTAGGAATTTTTCTGCCCCTCTATTTGGTGGTGGTGCTGCTGGCGCCGTCTTATAAGCGCTGGGCGAAGAATCCGCAGTTGAACGCGTTTGTGCGCGGGGTTACAGCGGCGGCTACGGGGGCGATCGCTGGAGCTGTGATCGTGCTGGCGCGGCGTTCCGTTTACGACGTTCCTACGCTGCTGATTTGTGGGATCAGTCTGGCTGTGCTGTTCCGTTGGAAGGTTCCCGAACCGCTTCTCATTGCCTGCGCTGCAGTGGCGGGTCTGGTGTTGCATCGCGCGTAGCGCGCGGCACAGGAAGAGACAGGAGGCTCCGCTGGCGGAGCCTCCTGCGTTGTTACCTCTCGAAGTGGAAAATATCCAGCACCAAGTAGGAGCTGCGATTCACGAGGACGACATGTCCTCCGACAATGACGTGAGCGCAACCCCGGGGAGGCGGTGGTAGACGGCGCTCGAGTTCCTCGGGGCACGGCAGCATCTTTTTGCGCAGCCCAGGCGGTAGCGTCCCGCGAACTCGCAGTTGTCTTTCCAGCCCGGGCGGAAGTTGGTCCCGCTTGGCCAATCCCGGGGGCAAGTTGTCTCCATGATCGTGATACCAGCCCCGCATTTCGCCGCGCTCGTGCTCGCGATAGTAGTGCTCGCCGCGGTCATCATCGTCATCGCGGTCATGATGCTTATTGTGTCCTTGGCCGTGTTTGTCGGCCAGACCTGCGCCGGTGAGAGCCAGGATCATTGCCGTCGCCAGCCATAACCATCTCTTGCTTTTCATTTTGCTTCTCCCTCAGTTCTTATCGATACCCGTACGGATGACTTAAGACTAGACACGCACAATCGCTGGGGCAAATTACTTACGCGCTACACCCATGAAAAACGTTAGATTTTGCCCTAACTATTTTGCTGAGGTTCTCGTCTATAATCGCGACTCACTCGGAGGAAGTCATGCGAAACAGTCTTATTCGGTTGGTTATTTTGTTGTTGGTGGTCGCCATCGCTGCATTCCCTGTTACCGCCCTATCCCAAGCTGTGTCCGCGAAGGACGCGCCTAAACCCGCGAAATCTCCTTCGGCGGAAGTCTTGGCGGCGTGGAATGACATCGGCCGCCGACTTGTGGACATGGCCGAAGACTTTCCAGAAGATAAGTACGACTTCAAGACGACTCCAGCGCAGCGATCATTCGCGGAGAATTTGCTACACGTGGCCAGCGACTATTGCCTTGAAATCAGCGCTATCAAGGGCTCGCGAGTTGGACCAGCGGTTGAGCCCGAGAAGGATTTGACCCGGAAGGACTATCCAACGAAAGCATCGGTCGTTAAGCTTCTGAAGCAGGCCGTGGCGGATGGTGCGGCGGTGATTCAGGAACAAGGCGATGCCGGGTTGACGAAGGAGAGCAAGAGTCCCTATGAAAATGCCTTGCAGCATGTGGGTGCCGCTTGGGCGGGCACCATCGAGCACGCTGGCGAGCACTATGGACAGTTGGTGGTGTACTACCGGGTGTCGGGCATGGTGCCGCCGGAGTCGCGGCCGAAGAAATAGTTAGCTTGGTGTTGCTCGCAGTGTCTCGGAGGGTTTTGCGGTTAGCCTCCGCCAGGCATAGCGCGCCGGGAAGAAGGCAACGGCTGCCCACAGAAGCAAACTCGGGCCAAAGAATAATACTGCGTTCAGGAGCGAAATTGCTCCTGCCGCCATCGTCTGATACCCCTCCACGGCGGAGTTCCGGAACTGCCTAAACGTAGATGGCGGTACAGTTTGCAATTGAGGCTTGTAGTCTTCGGAAAGGGTCACGTTGAGCGTTGCGAAGGCAACTTGCGTTGCAAGGCTCTTTCTTTCCGCCTCCATGCTCTCAATTTCGCCCCGTACACGAGCAATCTCCGTCTCAACCGCAAGTACGTCGGACAACTTCCCGGTGCGCTGTTGGAGCACTTCGGTCAAGCGTTGCTCGGTATGTCTGGCGTTGGCGAGACGCGCCTGTAGGTCGATGTATTGGGCTGTGACTTCCTCGCCCTTTTGCGACTCTGAGTCAACGTGACCGAGATTCTTGAGCGCAGCCAATGCACTGTCCATCTGCCCGACAGGAATTCGCAAGACGCCGTTGAGCACGCGGCCTTGATTGGACGGGGTCGAGATTTGCAAGCCGCCGAGGTAGCCTCGGTGCTGGGCAAGAATCTGATCGAGATGAGTGCGGGCTTTCTCAAGATCCTGGACGGTTATGCCAAGTTCAGCCGTGCGCACGATCATGGGGGCGGATACTGAAGTCCCGCCCCTCTCCTCGGATGAGGGCGTGGCGGGTAGAACGGACGCTGTCGGGCCAAATCCACCGCCAACTGCCTCATGCCGAAGGGCGGGTGGTTTCTGCAGTTTCGAAAACTGTTCCAGCCTGTCGAATTGTTTGGTTTGCTTTTCGGCAACTGGAGCGATCGATTGGGCCTCTTGCATGAATACGGTATTGGCGTTCGTCCCAATCAACCGGATGGTGCCTACGACGATGATCATGAACACGGCGGCCGGAACGCCCCAGGAAATCAAGTAACTCTCAAACCAGGACCTTCGTACCGGCTCTAGTTTCAGTCCGGCTTCGCTCGCCACGGGCAGGAAAAGCCCGGCTCCGGGAGGTTCCACCTGCCAGGTTTGCAGACTATGCGAAATGTTCTTGAGGTCGGCCGCAAGTTTCTGGCACTCAACGCAGGAGTCCAAGTGCGCCGCGACAACCGCGACACGATCCTCAGGAAGTTCACCATCTAAATGGGCCATCACTTCTTCTTGCTCGATAGGATGAGTTTCTGTATTCATTTTCGTGCCTCGCTTTTGGCAGGGAGAGCCGTTGGAGTCGGAGCGATGGAACTCTCGACGTAGTGAACAGGCTTGGGTTGAGGCTCCAGTTGGTTGCGCAATGCCAGCCTTGATCGAAAAAGTTTAGAGCGGACGGTATTCACGGGGATTTGCAATAGATCGGCGATCTCCGCGTAACTGAGCTGCTCGTACTCCCTCAGCATTAAAATCTCTCGCTCTTGGGCGTCGAGCCTGCCCAGTGCCTGACGCACCCACATCGCCGCGTCAGGATTTTCGACGGTTAGGGGCTCTGAAAAGAACTCAATGGCGGCCCCGCGAAAGTGCTTCCGCCTTTCCGCAGACAACAGCTTTAGGGCGACGCCGTAGAGGTAGGTTCGGACAAGCGATCGCGGCTCGTATCGCTCCGCAGACCGCATGACCACCAGGAACGTCTCCTGAGTCAGATCTTCGGCGCGGTATTTGAATTCCAGACGCCGTCGAAAGAATCCGAAGAGGGGTTGGCGATAGCGAGAAAAAAGCTCGTCCAGCGCCGGGCGCGACCCCCGCTGGAATTGGAGCATCAACGTTTCGTCGCTCGTTACGGCGCTAGTCATGGCAGGCCAGAGTTCTCTCGCTACGAGAGTGTTTCATATACCTGTAATGTCGCGAACGGAGGGAAAGTTCCCTGAAGGACCACTTTTTTCAGCGATACTCAGACTCTGCCTAGAAGCTTATTCAGAGCAAGACCACGCGGGAGGGGTCGCCCGCACCATACGGGCCTTACTCGTCTTCCTCGCGGAGCTTGGCTAGGACTCCGATGTCTTCCAGAGTGGTGGTGTCGCCTTTGACTTCCCCGCCGCCAGCTAGTTCGCGGAGGAGGCGGCGCATGATTTTGCCGCTGCGGGTTTTGGGGAGTACGTCGGCGAAGCGAATGTCGTCAGGGCGAGCGAGGGCTCCTATTTCCTTGGTCACCCACTTCTTGAGTTCGTCTTTGAGTTCGGGGGTCGGGGAGCGGCCTTTCTCCAGAGTGACGAAGGCGCAGATGGACTGGCCTTTGATGTCGTCGGCTCGTCCGACCACCGCTGCTTCCGCCACCGATTCATGAGCCACTAGCGCTGACTCGACCTCCATTGTGCTCAGCCGGTGGCCGCTTACGTTGATCACGTCGTCAACGCGGCCCATGATCCAGAAATAGCCGTCGGCGTCTTTGCGGGCGCCGTCGCCGGTAAAGTACGCGCCTGGAATCTGCGACCAGTATTGCTGCATGTAACGGTCCGGGTCGCCATAGATCGTCCGCAACATTCCGGGCCAGGGTTTCTTGATGACGAGGTATCCGCCACCGCCCGGCGATACCGGTTGGCCATCGAGGGTGACGATTTCTGGAACCACTCCTGGGAAGGGGCGCGTGGCGGAACCGGGCTTGGTGGCGATTGCGCCCGGAATGGGGCTGATCATAATGTGACCGGTTTCGGTCTGCCACCAGGTATCGACGATCGGGCAGCGGTTCTGGCCGATGACTTCGCGGTACCACATCCAGGCTTCGGGATTGATGGGTTCGCCTACAGACCCGAGGAGGCGGAGACTCGTCAGGCGGTGTTTTCTTGGCCACTCGTTGCCCCATTTGATAAAGGTACGGATTGCCGTGGGGGCCGTGTAGAAAATGTTGACCTGGTGCTTGTCAATCATTTGCCAGAAGCGGTCTGGTTCTGGAAAATTCGGAGCGCCCTCATAGAGCACTGTGGTCGCGCCATTCTGAAGGGGCCCGTAGACGATGTAGCTGTGCCCGGTGACCCAGCCGATGTCAGCCGTACACCAGTACGTATCTTCTTCTTTCAGATCGAAAACCCACTTTGTCGTGAGATAGGTTGCGACGGAATAGCCGCCCGTAGTGTGGACGACGCCCTTGGGTTTGCCTGTCGTTCCCGACGTGTACAAGATGTAGAGCGGGTGTTCCGAATCGAGGGGTTCAGCGGGACAAACATCAGAGGCCGTCTCCATCAGTTCGTGCCACCAGTGATCGCGGCCTGCGGTCATGTTGATCGCTGTGCCGGTCCGTTTATAGACGATGACGCTCTTGACGGATGGGCAACTCCGGAGCGCTTCTTCGACGGCTGGAAAGAGTTTTACCTCGCTACCGCGCCGGTACGAGCCATCTTGCGTGAGAACAGCGACTGCTTGAGAATCGTGGATGCGATCGACAAGTGCGTTCGCGGAGAATCCGCCGAAGACCACTGAGTGCGGCGCGCCGATGCGGGCGCATGCCAGCATGGCAATCGCCAACTCTGGCGACATGCCCATGTAGATGGCGACGCGGTCTCCCTTCTGGATGCCGCATGACTTCAGCACATTGGCGAATTTCTGCACTTCGCGGTGGAGTTGCTGGTAGGTCAGAGTGCGAACCTCGCCGGGCTCACCTTCCCAAACAATCGCGGCCTTGTTCTTGCGGGGACCGTGGACGTGGCGGTCGAGGCAGTTGTAGGAAAGATTCAGCTGGCCGCCGGCGAACCACTTGGCCCAGGGGACTTCCCAATCCAGAACGCGATCCCATTTCTTGAACCAATGCAGTTCATCCGCTACGCGCGCCCAGAATTGTTCAGGCTGCTCAACCGACTCGCGGTAGATTCGCTCGTAGTCTGCGAGGCTGCCAATATGAGCCGCTCGGCGGAATTCGGGCGAGGGTTCAAAGGTGCGCTGCTCGTGAAGAATCGACTCGATGCCACTGGATTGCAATTCGGATGACATGCTTCTCTGCCCCTGTTCGATCCCTGTTTCGATCAAAGCCAAGCCCAACACACTATAAATGAACCGCCTCCAAATTCGGCCCGGCGGGGGTGGCAATACAGCGATTTCGCGCCGGCTCTACCATGACCACGCGTTTGTAATTCAACCATCCCGGTGCTAACATCGGCTTGATAAACCTTGGATTGGAGACTCCCCATGGCGGACAACAGCGGTAGCGGTTTGGTATGGTTTTTGGCGGGATTGGGTATTGGCGCGGCGGCTGGCATTTTGTACGCGCCACGTTCCGGAGCAGAAACGCGCGAGGCCTTGCGCGCCCAAGCGGAAGAAGGCGCCGAGAAAGCGCGGGTACATGCGAAGCGCGCCCGTGAAACGGCGGGCGACTGGATTGACCGCGGTCGGGACACGGTCAGCGAGCACAAAGAGAACGTTCGTGCGGCGTGGGAAGCGGGACGGCAAGCCTACCGCGAAAAGACGGCTGAGGCGCCGGTGGAGAATCTGTAGGGCACTGTTCTCGGGATCGGGTCTCGAGTGATCGAGCCAGCTGGTGCTGGTTCCATCCAGCACGAGCATTTGCGTGAACTCTCATGGACATGGATAGACTAACTGTTTTCATTGCGGTAACTTCCGCGGCGGTTGTTCTGCAAACGCTGATTCTGGCCTTCATGTTCTTAGCCATGCGGAAGAGTGCCGCTAACCTGGACGCTCTGTCTGCCGACGTTAGGAGCAAGGCGCTGCCCGCCATCGAGCAGGCGCAAGCGACGCTGACTGAGATTCGCCCGCAGATGAACAGCATCCTGGAGAACGTCAATCACTCGACCGCCATGATCCGCGGGCACGTAACGCGGCTCGACGCGACGCTCAATGACGCTCTCGACCGGACGCGGCTGCAAGTTATTCGCGCTGATGAACTCCTAACCCGGACCCTCGACAGAGTCGAAGATGCGACGGAGGCGGTCCAGAGCACTGTCATGACGCCCGTTCGCCAGATTTCCGGGATTATGCACGGAATTTCCACGGGCTTGAGTTTCCTGCTGGGCCGGCAACGTAACGGCCGCGAGAGCGTCGGTGTGCCACAAGACGAGATGTTCATCTAGGGCTACTCCGATCTGGTGCCCGGTCGATCTGGCACCTAGTCTCCGGTCGATTCCAACGACTGCCCGAATCGCCTCCTCGCTCTGCTATTCTTAGGCGATTCCAAGCTGCCGAGGTCTTGCCTTGCCACCCCAGAAATTCCGCGTCGGGCTGGTTCAAATGTCCTGCACGCCCGATCCAGAAGAGAACATGGAGGCTGCTGTCGCGCACATTCGCGAGGCGGCCAAACGGGGCGCGCAGGTCATCTGCCTGCCTGAGCTTTTCCAGACCCAGTACTTCTGCCAGCGCGAGGACTTGAACCTCTTTGATCTGGCCGAGCCCATTCCTGGCCCCGCTACCGAGCGACTGAGCGCCGTGGCACGCGAACTAAAGGTGGCGATTGTGGCCTCGCTCTTCGAGAAACGCGCTCTCGGCGTTTACCACAACACAGCTGCGATCCTTGATGCCGACGGGGCCCTGCGGGGCAAGTATCGCAAGATGCATATTCCCGATGACCCGCTCTACTACGAAAAGTACTATTTCACGCCGGGGGATCTTGGCTACCAGGCCTTCGACACGGAGGCTGGACGTGTGGGCACGCTGGTTTGTTGGGATCAGTGGTATCCAGAAGGGGCGAGGCTTACGGCTTTGAAGGGTGCGAACGTGTTGTTCTACCCAACCGCTATCGGCTGGCATCCGGCTGAGAAGGCCGAGTTCGGCAAGGCTCAGCACGATGCTTGGCGCACCATCCAGCGCGCCCACGCCATCGCCAACGGTGTCTATGTCGGTGTCGTCAACCGTGTTGGCATGGAAAACGGCAACGTTCGGGGCAACGCCGCTGTCGGCCCGGGCCTCGAGTTCTGGGGAGGTTCGTTCCTCTCCGATCCTTTCGGCGTCGTGATCGCAGAGGCGACGCACGACAAGGAAGAGATACTTATCGGCGAAATCGACCTAGCGCGGATTGAAGACGTGCGGCGCAATTGGCCTTTCCTGCGCGACCGCCGCATCGACACCTACGCCCCCATCACCAGCCGCTTGATCGATTGATCTGATACCACTGATCTGAAACCAGGAACCATGCTCTCCGAAAAGCCGCAATACCGCATGCCCGCCGAGTGGGAACCGCACGCTGCGACGTGGCTTGCCTGGCCACATTTTCGCGGTGACTGGCCCGGAAAGTTTGAGCCGATCCCCTGGGTTTATGCCGAAATGATCCGCAACCTCGTCCCTCATGAGCGGGTTGAACTGGTCGTCCAGGATGCCGCCGCGGAAGCCAAGGCCAGGAAGATTCTCGACAAGCCTGGGGCGCTGTCGCCGAACATTCGTTTCCATCGCTGGAAAACCGATCGCATTTGGACGCGGGACTCGGGCTGCATTTACGTGGAGGAATCAGGCAAACTCCGGGCCTTGCATTTTGGCTTCAACGCCTGGGCCAAGTATCCGAACTTCAACCATGACAAGAAGTTGGGAGCGCTGATGGGTCGCGCCTGCAAGGCTCAGGTCATCAACCCAAAAAAAGACAAACATAAAGTAGTGCTTGAAGGCGGATCGATCGACGTCAACGGCCAGGGGACTTTGCTCACCACTGAAGAATGCCTGCTGAGCAGAGTGCAGGAACGCAACCCCGGCTTCACTCGCGCCGATTACGAGCGCATGTTCGCCGACTATTTGGGCGTCCAGAAAGTGATCTGGCTCGGCAAAGGCATTGTGGGCGACGACACTCATGGCCACGTCGACGACCTTAGCCGCTTCGTTGCCCCAGACACCGTGCTCACGATGATCGAGCCCAACAAATCCGATCCGAATCACGAAGTCCTAGCCGACAACGTCCGTCGCCTCCGCGCCGCGACCGACCAGGACGGCAAGAGGCTTCAAGTCGTCGATCTGCCCATGCCCCGCCCTCTGACCTTCGAGGGCCGTCGCCTCCCTGCCAGCTACGGGAACTTTTATATCGCGAACGGCCTAGTTTTGGTCCCCGTTTTTAACGACCCGAGTGATCGCATTGCACTCAATACTTTGGCCGAACTTTTTCCCAGGCGTGAAATCATCCCCATTTACAGCGGCGACTTTGTCTGGGGCTTGGGCGCCATGCACTGCATGAGCCAGCAGCAACCCGCGATCCAATAGGCGATGACCGACGAACTCATCATGGAAGAAGCTCTACGCTCGGCACAGCGTGCCCTTGAGGGCGGAGAAGTTCCCATCGGGGCGGTTGTTGTCCGCGATAGCAAGATCATTGCCCGCAGTCACAACCTCAGCATCACCAACAACGACCCCACCGCCCATGCCGAGATTCTCGCTCTGCGAGAAGCTGGCGCTACCCTTGGCAACTACCGCCTAACCGGCTGTACTCTGTTTGTTACAATTGAGCCCTGTGCGATGTGTGCGGGGGCTTTGGTTCATGCCCGGATCAGCCGCGTAGTCTACGGAGCGAACGACCCCAAAACCGGGGCCGATGGCTCCGTCATGCAGGTTCTGAACCACCCGGCTCAGAATCATCACATCGAAGTACAGTCGGGAGTCTTAGGCGGCCGTTGCGCGGAATTGTTGCAGTCGTTTTTCCGGCGGCGGCGTTCGGACAGCGACCGATAGCTGCAAAGTTTTGCACCCGGAGAGGTGCGTGAGTGGTTGAAACGATCCGCCTCGAAAGCGGACATACCTTAACGGGTATCGTGGGTTCAAATCC